>Ga0307929_1001016_pt1 | contig 23814 bp, 21 predicted proteins | sample AceLakmetage1330_FD_203160 | JGI IMG/M metagenome (GOLD analysis project Ga0307929, IMG submission 203160) | Saline water microbial communities from Ace Lake, Antarctica - #1330 | ecosystem: Environmental > Aquatic > Non-marine Saline and Alkaline > Saline | place: Antarctica: Ace Lake...
GCGACCGCTATCTCTATCTTCGCGAAACCTCTCTTAAAATACAATCTTGTCGGAATTACAGTGTAACCTTTTTGATTGGTAAGGCTATTTAATTTTTCAATCTCAGTCTTATGCAAAAGCAGCTTCCGCGCCCTTGTAGGGTCCGGAGCAAAAGGCCCACTCTGCCTATAAGGGCTCACATGCATACCATAGAGGTATACCTCACCCTTCTCAGCCTTTACGAAACTATCGCTTAAACTTATCTTCCCCTCACGCATAGACTTAACTTCCGGGCCTTTAAGCTCAAGCCCGGCTTCAAACTTGTCTGAGAGGATATATTCGAAAAAGGCCTTTTTATTACGCGCAATGTCTTTATTTCTTATCTTCTTCATGTAACGTAATAGTATATCATAAAGTAGTATATAAGGCAATATTTTAAAACTATTATGTCAAGGGAATTTAGAAATACATCAAAAGCATAACAAGAACGGCGCATTTAAACAGTTGACAAGCAGAAGGAGACTTTAGTATACTTTATTGAGTGCGGAAGTGGCGTAACTGGCAAACGCGCACGGTTCAGGTCCGTGTGGGCGTAAGCCCTTGAGGGTTCAACTCCCTTCTTCCGCACCATTTTTCTTGGGAGTTGAAGAGAGTTTTGCGCCGAGCGAATAGTGAGGAATAGTGTGCGAACGAAGTTGAGTAAACGACAGCAAAGCGAGTGGCCGACCTGGAGTCTCCTGGCGAGTTTGAAAAACAACAACCACTAATTTGTATCTAACGCCTCATAAAAAGATTTCAATCTCCAATAAGCTTTTTTGGGCTCTCGATCAGCATTCACAATACCAAAATATTCTTCATTCATTACTTCATCTGGGCTGGAATTTGAATAAAATCCTTCAGCATTGTATGTTCTACAACTAGGGCCATCATCGGGCCCATTACAGCTGGCTAAACCACCTAAATTCACATGAAAAGACCCTACTTTCCATAAATGATCATTAAAAGTATGCAATGTTCCTCCGAGACACGGATTGCTTGGGCCTGAAATCGAGAGATTATCTGCCAGATCATTCCAAAGGGAGACCGCGTAGTCTCCCTGCAAGTTTTGATTCTCCACGCCACTGCATTTATGTACCTGGAACTCGGAAAATTTCTCGTACGATTTTGTTTCAAATGAGTCTATACCAAACTCGCTAAGATACATAGGCTTATCCGTAATGCCCTTCCATTGCGTAAAGAGATCGGAAAAATCTTCACCTCTGTATATATTGAGTCCCCACACATCTACTTGCGTGCATTCTCTAACTATATATCGGATTGTGCTATCAGCTTCATCATCAAAAAACCTATCCCCCAAACACGAGCTAACGGGATGATTCATATCGATATCTTTAATCTCGCCTGCGGCTCGGTCAGTTGCTTTCGCAGCGTCTTGAACCGAATCATATCCCCAGTATTTATTATATTCTAAATTCCATTCATTGCCCAGGGACCACATCAGGATAGATGGGTGGTCTTTATATAAAGATAGAACTTTTTTATATCTAGCTTTATTTATATCGTCTCGTGACGAAACGATAGTCATTATCACCATAATGTCATTACGATAAAATGCATCCAGGACTTTTTTATAAACTGCTGGGTCGTCGCCAAAATCCGTATAAATGCGCACTGTGTTAATGCCTATTTTTCGCATTAAACCGATATCCGCTAAATAATCTATATATTGGCTCCTTAACCAGTGAATAAAGACAACGTGCCCCTGAGGGTGACGTCCGGGCCAATACTCTCTCTGAAGGATTATAGGGATTTGGCCCGTTTTCAGGGGAATATGTCGCGGGCAGCCAAGTTAATCCTTTTATAAGATACGGCTTTGGTGTATCCAGTGAACCGTCTATTAGTCGTTTTCTGACAAAGAGTTGTTTATCCTTGATATAGGCACAGCTGGGCTTATCAGGCACATACGCATAAGCGGAATTCACCATAGAAAATAAAATACTTCCGATAAAGATAGCTAAAAACTTCATCATGGCAAAATCTTTTTTAAAGATATTACCCCTCATGTTATTGTGCTTTAATGCTAGGGGAGATACATTTGACAGGTAAGAACTTAACTGATATTTGACTTTTGGAACTCTTCAGGCTCAAGCCTGCTCCAGTTATCCATCTGCTTGACAAGCGATGATTGGTGATTCATCCCTATATCATGTATCTTCTTTACATCCAGCTTACTCATAGAATAAGTGCACAAGACCCTCATCTTATATTACTTGATAGCGGCATTCAAATCCTTCTCATATATGAGGGCGTTCACCCAATAATCTCTCAACGCCCAAGTGCCATCACCTGAAACGCGAATCCCTTAAAACCCTCTCTTCAGGACCTGTTTTTCCAATATTGCTATCCTTTCCATTATCCTGATTACTGTGAATATGCCATCTTCTAAATATACGCTTTTATAATCCTTGATTGAAATCTGATCTTTTTTAATATAATAGTCCAAATCTCCTACTACTGAGTCGCGTAAATAAAATCAGCTTCACTGATCTCCATCGCCTCCGGGATAATCCATGCGACAAACTCATTGTTTTCCAATCCTGCCTTGAGATAAGGCACTACAATATCCAGGTATTCTTCTTCTGAATTATAAAATAAAGACGTATGCTGAGTTGGGGGGGGGTATAGTTAATCATATAATCCTCTTATAAAGAAGTATCATATACTGTATTTTTTGTCAAGTTTTCTAAAATATCCAAATTAGCACAGTTTTATCTGAGAATAATGTTTTTAAAATGGAATTTGGGGGATTTATCCGGGTATTATTAGTGGAAAAAGTTAAATACGTATAAAAAAGAGTGGCAAAAGCCCTTTTTACTCTTAACCTACCTGTTGAATCTGACCTATATCTATCTCAAGGGGATGATAAAAGACTATAAGCTCGCTATTTACAGGGGATAATCCTTAGAATGTCTATTCTGCCAATTAGTCTTCTTCTCTTTTTGTAGGTATAGTACTCAGCAGCGTCTGAAATGTATAAACAATCTGCGCTAAAGGAAAATTCTTGCTTATATATCCCGTTGCTCCCTGCTCAAGGGCCTTATTTATAAGAGTATCATCATAGCCATAGGCTGTAAGCATCACAACAGGAAGATTAGGCTTCTTTTGTTTAATCTTTGTCAAGACCTCAATACCATTCATCACAGGCATCCTTATGTCCAGCAGTACAGCATCAAAGAGCATCTTATCAACAATCTCCAAGGCCTCTATGCCACCAGGTGCACACTCTACTGCATAACCCTTTTTCGTAAAAAGGTCTTTGAATAGTTCCAATGCGTCTACTTCATCATCAATAACAAGAATTTTTATCTTTCCATCCATACTCTACTCCTTATTTTTAATCTTTCAAGCTCTCTTTTAATATATAGGCTGGTAGTTTTACAGTAAAAGTAGCGCCCTTATCCAATTCGCTATCCACTTCTATTACTCCGGAGTGAGCTTGTACGATTGAGTAGCATAAAGGAAGTCCCAGACCCGTTCCTGTATCCTTTGTAGTAAAAAATGGCAGGAAAAGCTTACCCATATCATCTTTCTTTACACCGGAACCTGTATCCTGAAATCTAATATTGACAAATTCTTTATCCTGGAGAAACGAGCTGATAGTAAGTGTGCCTCCATCAATCATCGCCTGGCAAGCATTTATAGCGATATTTAAGAAAACCTCCTGAAGCTGATTAAAATCTCCTTTTACCTTCCCCAGTCCTTTCTCCAGGTCTTCTTTCCATGTAATCTTATAAAATTCAGGATAATAGGCGACTAACGGAGGTATAGTCTGCAAGATCTCATTAACATCTACAACATTTTTTGAAACAGGTTTTTTGCGAGAATATAAGAGCAACCTATCCACGATAACCCTCATCCGCTTTGCCTGAGCTGTTACAATATCTATCGTCTTTTTAACCGTGGGTGGCAATTTTTCATCATCCATCGCAAGCATATCTATCCTGCCCAAGATCACCAAAAGGGGATTGTTGATCTCATGGGCAACCCCAGCAGCAAGTTGCCCCATGGCCGCCATTTTCTCGTTCTTTATCATCTGCGCTTCTATCTTCTTCTGCTCAGCTATATCCCTTATAATATAGAGATAACCGGATGCTTTATTATCCGCGCTTACAAGCGCGCTCACAAGAAGCATAGATGGAAAAGCATTTCCATGCAGGCGTAATAATGTAAGCTCCTCCTCAAAACTCCCCTTACTCGTGATCTTCCGTTTTATCTTACTGATGATACTTGCGCCTTGATCAGCCGGAAATAATATGCTGATATCTTTAAGTATCATATCGGACTTCCAGTCAAAAAGGGTTGCGGCGCTCGAACCATAATATGTAATCCTATTTGCCAGATTAGTAGCTATTAACGCATAATCTTTTATGCTAACAAATATATCCTTAAGGCGCTCGGAGCATGCCACGACATCGTTTGTCGCAAACTTATACTCTGTGACATCAGTTGCTATACAAAATATCCCCTGCGGCTTACCTGATAGGTCTGTAATAACTGTGTTAGACCAAGAAAGAGCGCGCTCTGTTCCATCTTTTCGTATAATAGAACCTTCATACGCGTGACCACGTGCATTTAAAAAACAGCTCGTCAATACAGCCTTAAACATCTCCCTTCTTGAAGAGTTCTTTCCGAAAAAGAGCTTTTGCCAATCCCCTTTAAATACCTCTTTTCGGGTATAACCTGTTATCTCCTCTAAGGCCTTATTACACATTACAAGCTTTAGATTCAGATCGAGATAAAGAAAGAGCATACTCGCTTCCTCAATGCTCTTTTCCATGATCGGAAAAAGATACCCATCACTTTGACGTTTTTTAGTAAATATCTTTGATACGATCGTATCAGATACAAGGGAGGAACCGCATACCATACAGGTATTCCACATCTCGGAATATCTTATAGCACATCTTTGACATATTTTCATAATTTAATTTGTTTATTACATTAATATAACATATGACAATATCCGCTTACATCATTCTTCGTAGCTGTGCTACTTTCGTGCACAGCTACGAAGGAATTTTAAAAACTCCTGCGATTGACTTACATATTTACCTATTTCATAAATACTCTTCTATAAAAAGGCAGATAATCTATAATAAGCTTTCCATTAAGGTGATCTATCTCCTGACCAAACGCGTGAGCAAGTAAGCCCTCTGCCTTTATAAGCTCTTGTTCTCCGCTATAACTAAGCGCGGATACCGTAAGCCGCGCCTTTCTCTTTACCTTTACATATACATCCGGCACGGAAAGACATCCTTCCTCTATTACGGAAGAACCTTGGCTCTCTACTATTCTTGGGTTTACCAGCTTTAATAGCCTTGTGCCCACATCGATTACAATGATGCGCATGTTAAGGCCTACTTGAGTCGCTGCCAGGCCTACCCCGTTTACAGCGTACATAGTCATTGCCATATCGTCAAGCAACCTTCTGATCTCAGCGTCAATGATCTTGACATCAGAACATCGCCTACGCAAAGCAGGGTTCGGATATTTCAGAACATCTAACACAGCCATTTAAAAACCAAACCGTTTTTTCAAAGCCGAGTACTCTTTTCTTATCCCTACCGGGATGTTGCCGCCAAATTGAGTAAAGAATCTCTTGTGATCCTTGACCTCCTGCAGCCATTCCTTGGAATCTATTGAGAACAGATCTTGAAGTTTATCCTTGCTGAAATTAAGCCCTGTTCTATCTATATCTTCTAAATGTGGCACATAGCCGATAGGCGTCTTGCGTGCCTTTACCTCATTATTGCACCTCTTGAGTATCCATTCCAGTATGCGTAGATTCTCGCTAAAGCCCGGCCATAAAAATTTACCATTTTTATCCTGACGGAACCAGTTAACATGAAAAATCTTTGGCGGGGCTGAAAGCTTCTTCTCCATATCAAGCCAATGTTTAAAATACTTTGCCATGTCATAGCCGCAGAATGGGAGCATAGCCATAGGGTCACGACGGACTTCACCTTGTTTCCCATACTGTGCCGCTGTGCGCTCTGAAGCCATTGTCGCGCCGACATAGACGCCATGCTGCCATGAAAAAGACTCATAAACAAGCGGCGCCAAATGAGCTCTTCTGCCTCCAAATATAATAGCTGATATAGGGACCCCGTGGTGCTGTTCTAAGCGGTATGATATCGATGGACATTGCATCGCAGGTGCTGTAAAGCGGCTATTTGGGTGAGCGCCTTTTAAAACATTGCCATCGTCATCTAATATTCCGGGCTTCCACGCGGAGCCTCTCCAATCGATACCTTTCTTTGGCGCGGCATCATCACCGTCTTCCCACCATACGGTCTTATCTGATTTTAAAAGAACATTAGTAAATATTGTATTCTTCTGAATAGTCTTCATCGCGTTCAGATTTGTCTTTGTGTTGGTTCCCGGAGCTACACCAAAAAATCCCCATTCAGGGTTAATGCCCCATAACTTGCCATCTGAATCAGGGCGCATCCACGCGATATCATCACCTACTGTCCAGACCTTATAACCTTTTCTTTGCAAGCCTTTTGGCGGAATAAGCATCGCGAGATTCGTCTTGCCGCACGCACTTGGAAACGCGGCCGCGATATATTCTATATGGCCGTTAGGTTGCTCTATCCCTAATATAAGCATATGCTCTGCCATCCAGCCTTCTTTCTGCGCCTGGTAACTAGCGATACGCAATGCCATGCATTTCTTACCCAAAAGAACATTGCCGCCATATCCTGAACCTACACTCCATATAGTATTATCCGCAGGTAGATGTAATATCAAGCGTCTTTTTATATCGAGGCCTGCCTTGCCATGTAGGCATTTTGTAAATTTGCTATCCTCTCCCAGTGCCTTTAGGACCTTGTTGCCTACCCTTGTCATAATATACATATTGAGCACAACATATATGCTATCTGTTAATTCAACGCCTATCTTGCTAAATGGTGAACCTACAGGGCCCATTGAGAAAGGGATAACATACATTGTCCGCCCTCTCATAGAACCGGAAAATATCTTGCTCCCCTTCTTATAGGCCTCTTTTGGAGACATCCAGTTATTATTGGGACCTGCGTCTTTCTTATTGGGGGTACATATGAAAGTAAGGTTCTCCGTACGTGCCACATCATTTAACGCTGTGCGATGCAATAGGCATCCCGGCATCTTTTTCTGATTCAGCTTCTCTAATTCACCTGTAGAACAAGCCTGTTTTTCCAGTCTTTTTCGCATACCTTCTGTGCCGTCAACCCAGACCACTTTATCGGGTTTGCACAATTTTACACACTTTTTTACCCACTCATCTAACAATTTGTGTTTAACCATGAAATGCTCCTTTTTTAATAATCATAATATAATACATCAAAAATAGATTATATGCAAACAAAAATGGACACACCCATTGCTTTCCTGTTAAAGCAAAAGGTGTCTATAAGTATGCACTAAATCCCAAAATGTTACATTATTGTGCCTGCCTGCCGGTAGGTAAGGTAAGCAGGCAATGCTCACAATGTAACATTAGGATTAGGCAATAACTGCTCTTCCTGGCCCTAATGAACGTATAGTTTTTTCCTCGGAATAAAGGTAAGAAGCATAAGTCCTATAAGAAGACAGGAAAACCAGATAATTAAAAGCTGTGTCTTGGTGGAAGGGACTAAAAAATTCATATACTGCATAATACCGGGATTAACGCTGGATGCAAAAAAGCTCATCTGGAGGCCTGATATTATGCCGTGGCATAATATAGCGACAAGCAGGTTTCTCGCCTTCACAAAAAGTAGCGCGAATAATATCCCTGTAATAAAATTTCCGCATAGAAAAACTGCCGCCTCTTTCATGTCTGAGGCTATAAATAAGCTGAAAGGCACGCGCCATAGGCAATAACACGCTGATGAAACAATTATAGCGAAAAGTTCACCCTTATACAATAACTTCTGCATAAGGTAACCCCTAAACGCAGGCTCCTCACATACAACCTGAAAGAATACTGATAGAAGGATCCAGTACAGAGAATTAAAGAATACAATATCGCCTATTCTTTTCTCAGGTATTACAAATTGCAGTATATTAAAATAACTACCTAGCCCAAGAGCTGTACCCGCCGCTATTAATGGGACTATAATAGCGAGAAAAACAAAGCGCAGGCTCACCTTCATCCTCACAAAGAGATGATAATATACTACTGCTCCTATAAACAGTATAGTAACAAGGAAAAGATCTTCACCTAAAAGCAGTGTCTGTTTTGTATAAAGCCCCCAGACAAGCACAAATTCAAAGATTAAAAAAGCGCTCAGCCAACCATAAGGTTTAAGCTTACGGTATGGATAACTTTTAGAGTAGAGCGCAATAAGGGGCTTCTTGTCTACAAATAACTGAAAAAAGAAAGCGAGGAGCCCTGCACAAAAAGGCGCTAGGAGCATAAGTGTCCCGGTATGCCGCAAGACAGAATACCTGTTCAATGAAAAAGATATTACAAATGCGGATACTATAAAATAAAAAATTCTTAGCTGTCTTTTGCGCTCCTCTTTAAACACCGTATCTATCCTTTTTTATATATTGAGCATTAGGTTACAGATTACAAAAAATTTGATTTACCGCTTAATACTTATAACTAATACTTAATTCTCCGTCCTTTATCCTTCACCTTTACCTTTAATCTTTGCCCTTAGTAAGCTTCGCAAGCTCATTGCCTACCATTACGCTGACCGTCTTCCCATCCGCGCGAAACTTAACCTTATCAAGAACAAGCTTTATGACCCTACCCATATCTTTAGGCCCTGACGCGCCTGCCTCGAAGATTGAATCGTTTACAATAACAAGGAGCTCTTCAGCGCTAATCTCCTCGGGCAGATAAGCCTTTAATATGACTAATTCCGCTTCTTCTTTCTCAGCCAGATCCTGGCGATTGCCTTCTTTAAATTTTTCAATCGAATCCTTGCGTTGTTTAGCCTCTTTTTTAACAACCTCTATAATATCATCCTCGCTTAATTTATCCTTTTTCGCGATTGAAATATTATGTATAGCTGATTTCACAAGCCGCAATGTCGAAACCTTCACAGAATCTTTGTTCTTTTGCGCGGATATCAAATCATTGTCTATTCTCTTACTCAACATCACATCCTCCATTTAATTAAGCCCTTCGCACAATTCTCGGTACTTAGGTTTAGGTTAACGGGTATCGTAGAAAAACCGAAACATGGTCGCGTTAAAATCTCTTTAATCCCCATACTATAGATTGATGAGCTTACTTAGCGCGCTGTATACTTGCGAGCCAATGTAAAAACAAAGAGCCCCATCATGAAGGCACCTACAAATGCCTCGGAGCCAACCAGCATCTGAAAAAAGGGCACCATCTTAGGGGAAAGGTCACCAAAGCCGACTGTTGTAAATGTTACTATACTAAAATATATATAATCCCAGATACTAAAACCCTGGGCATTAACGGTTCCCGGCAAGACCTTGAAGATATTCAGGGCCGCGTATACTATGCTGTATATAAAGACAAACGCCGCGGAAGATAATATAACCCTGTATGGCTTTTCACCATAACCGCATAAAAGCGCCATCATAAGCGACGGAAAATACAAAAAATTTCTCTTTTTAAAAAAATGTTTCCTCTCAAGCTGTCTTTCCTTAAAGCAGGCCCAGCTTGAATCATCGTACCTGCCATTTGCGATAAAATACTGCTTAAGGTTCCTGTATGCCTCACTGGCAGATAGAAAACCTGTCTCATCAATCGGGCTATTTCCTGAAAAGCTGTGTCTTGTAATAAATTTCGCGTTCTTTAATTTTGTATGCCAGAATTTGACATTAGTGAAAACAGCCTTTAAAAAATCCGCATCCTGTAGATTAGCCTCGGCAAGGTTTGAATCCTTTATTACGGCACTCCATAAGCGCGCGCCTGAGAGATTGCATCGTAGCAGATGCGCATCTTCAAAATCTATACTAGCCATATCCGCTTTCTTAAAAATTGCGCCGGTCAGATTGGCCTTTTTAAAGTTTGCCGCTGTCAGGTTAGCCCCTGAAAAATCGGCTGCAGCCAGGTCAACCTCTTCGGCATCTATGCCTTGCCACTGCGCATCCGGAAACTCAAGGCGCCTTAAGTAAAACCCCTTGATGGAATTAGAATATGATATATAATCTGTCAATACCTGGCGGTATGCTTCCTTATCCTCTATATGCCTCCAGCAGAATTCTGAAAGGCTTAAAGCGCGTTCTCTGCAATCTATGTGTTTACATTTATTCATATCTTAAAAAGAAGGTATAGATAAGCGAGATAACTCAACATGAGCGCCCCGCCTTCTGCCCTGCTTATCCTTGATCCTGATTTAAGTATAGGTATTAATGCCAGAGTGTAAAACATAAGAAGCGGTAGGCTTAACATAATAACACTCTTATCTATAATAATAGGCCTTATGAGGCAGACGATGCCTATTATCCCTAAGATATTAAACAGGTTACTGCCTATTACATTACCTATACTTATATCCCCTTCCCCCCGTCGCGACGCTATTAATGATGCCACAAGCTCCGGGAGGGATGTTCCGATAGCCAGGACAGTCAGGCCTATAACAAGTTCACTTATTCCAAAATGCCTTGCCAGAATTACCGCTGAGTTAACAGCGATATACGCCCCGAATAATAACCCGACTAACCCGATAATGAGATACGCGAAAGGCTTTATCCTTGAAAACGTCTTATCGGGCAAAGAAACAGAACTACACGGCTCTCTCTTGGCACTCTTTATGCAGTAGTAAATAAAAAGGATAAAACCAATAAGAAATAGGCCTGCCTCCAAACGGCTTATCCTTAAATCAAGACATGCTAAAAATAATGCCGCTGTAGCAGCAAGAAGTATGGGTATCTCGCGTCGTAATATAGAAAGGTTAACCTTGATAGGCCTGATAAGCGCTGATAATCCAAGCGCCATGCCAATGTTGCATATACAGCTACCGACAATATTACCTAGTGCGAGGCTGCGGCTATTTTTTATAGAGGCTAAAAGGCTTACACAAAATTCAGGCGCAGATGTAGCAAAAGCGATAATAACAACGCCGACTATAAGCGGCCTGATATTAAATATGCGCGCCGTATCAGAAGAACCACGTACAAACAAAACACCGCAAACATACAGCAGAGCTATGCCGATTAAGAATATGATTACCTGTATAAGCATTTTTTATATTATATAAGTCTTAGTATACTATGTCAAGCAGCCTCTTACGGGCCAATGGTAAAAAGGTTACATCTTATCTTCAACATCACTTGTTGTCTTATTGCTTGATCTATACTTCTTAAGGTAGACTATCAATAATATCACAGCAGACGGGGTTACACCGGAAATACGGGAAGCCTGCCCCAGGGTCAGGGGCCTTATCTTATCAAGCTTCTCTACTATCTCGAGAGAGAGTCCTGGTATCTTTGAAAAATTTATATCTCTTGGAACCCTTATTTTTTCGATTTCTTCCATCTTTTTTATGCTAGCGGCCTGCCTTTTTACAAAACCTTCATATTTGATAGTCAGCTCTATTATTCGTTCGCATCCAGCGGGTAATTCCTCTGAAACTACCCCCAACTCTTTTAGGTCCTGATATTTTATCTCTGGCCTTTTCAACAGACCTGATGCTGATACAACCTTACTAATACTGGAGGAGCCCAATCTATCAAGGATACTGTTTACCTGCCTGGATGGTTTTATTCTTTGGCTATCCAGATAGGTAACCGTGCTATCTACACTGCGCTTTTTCTTCTCTACCTGTTCAAGTTGCGCCTTACTGACCAATCCTAAATCATGTCCCAGCCCACTCAAACGCAGGTCCGCGTTATCTTCCCGCACAAGAAGTCTGTGCTCTACTCTTGATGTAAACATGCGATAGGGTTCATTAGTGCCTTTTGTTATCAGGTCGTCAATAAGAACACCTATATAACTATTTGTTCTCTTAAGAATAAAAGGGGCCCTTTTCTTTACCATGAGAGCGGCGTTTACTCCCGCTACAAAGCCTTGGGCAGCAGCTTCCTCATATCCAGTAGTACCGTTTATCTGTCCTGCCAGAAAAAGGCCTGCAATCTTCTTTGTCTGAAGGCTAGCAAAAAGCTCTGTAGGCTGAATAAACTCATACTCTATGCCATATCCCGGCCTTATTATCTCGGCTCTCTCCAGGCCCTTTATAGAATGGAGCATATCTTTCTGCACATCTTCAGGGAGGCTTGTCGCCAACCCATTAGGATAATACCAGTCAGTATCAAGGCTTTCAGGCTCAAGAAATATCTGGTGACTCTCTCTGCTGGAAAACTTAACGATCTTATCCTCTATCGAAGGGCAATACCTTACTCCGGTAGACTTGATAATACCCGCATAGAGCGGTGATTTGTCCAGATTATCTCTTATGATAGAGTGTGTATTCAGATTTGTCTGAGTGATATGGCATATAATGCTATTTTTTAAATTCGATTTTGTTGAAAACGAAAAAGGTTCAGGCATGTTATCGCCATACTGAGGCATAAGTTCTGAAAGATCCAAACTATCTTTCTTTAGACGTGGGGTAGTGCCTGTCTTAAGAGATTTCATCTCAAAACCGAATCTCTTCAAAGACTCGCTTAAGGCTATTGACGCGGATTCATCATAACAACCTCCGGGTCTGTTCTTAAGTCCTATATGTATAAGGCCGTTTAAGAACGTACCGGGTGCCACAACTATAGTCCTTGATTTTACAGGACCATTCTTTAGGGTCTCTACGCCTATTACAGTAAAATCGCTAACACTAATATCAGAAACCTCGTCTTCCATAATATCCAGATTATCCTGTGACAATATTGTCTGGCGCATATATTCAGAATATCTGTGGCGATCAACCTGGGCCCGGGATGACCATACCGCCGGCCCGTGGCTTCTGTTTAAGAGCTTAAACTGTATGCCTGTCGCATCAGTCACCTTTGCCATTTCACCGCCTAAGGCATCTATCTCTTTTACCAACTGCCCCTTGCCAATACCACCTATAGACGGGTTACAAGGCATGCGAGCTATGCTTTCCTTATTCATGGTAATAAGCAAACTCTTGCACCCCATGCGCGCGCCTGCAAGCGCGGCTTCACAGCCCGCGTGACCAGCTCCAATTATTATCAGATCATATATATTCATAATGATATTATTTAGGGACAGGCTAGACTCAAGTTACTAGTGCAACACTGATTTCTGGTATAATGTGTTAATATATCAGAAGAAAGGAGTTGCACATGGCCAAATATAACAGATTAACCATATATGAGCGTGAAGAAATAAGCCTTGGCATAGCCAAGGGGCGCAGTTTGCGCAATATTGCATCTTCACTTGTACGCTCACCTAGCACTGTTTGTTATGAAATTAACCGTAATACTAAATACGGACAAGAATATAGGGCTGTTGAAGCCCAGCGCCATAGTGATAAATTAGCGCATACTGTCCGTAAAAAGCGTAAACTAGATATTCATGAGCCATTAAAGCAATTTATTCTTAAGCACCTTGATATGTACTGGTCACCGGAACAGATTGCCAAAAGATTAAAGATAGTGTATCCTATGGATATGACTATGCGTATTTCTCATGAAAGTATTTATTCATATTTATACGTTCAACCACGCGGGGCATTACGCAAGGAATTAATCAAATGCTTACGGCGTAAACATATAAACCGACGCTTACGCAGCGGCAAGTCTCGTCGAAATTGTGGTCCTATCCAGGACTACATAAGCATTGAGGAGCGCCCTGCTGAAGTAGCTGATCGTATTATTCCAGGCCATTGGGAAGGTGATCTCATTATGGGGAACAACAATGGGTCTGCTTTAGGTACTTTAGTTGAAAGAACCACACGCATGACTTTTTTGGTCAAGCTTAAAGACAAAGATGCTCTAGCGGTACGTGAAGCATTCGCTACAGAGTTTAAGCATCTTCCTGAGGCATTAAAACGTTCTTTGACGTATGACCATGGCCAGGAAATGGCACAACATAAACTGTTTACAAAGAGCACGCAGATTCAGGTCTATTTTGCACATCCACATTCACCCTGGGAATGTGGCACCAATGAAAATACAAATGATCTAATTCGCCAATTTTTTCCTAAAGGTATAGATTTTTCAAAGGTAACATTAAAAACTATCAAACATACACAAGACATGCTAAATGACCGACCGCGGAAAACTCTAAAATTTTTAACTCCGCATGAAGTCTTTAGTAAACTGTTGCATTAGGAGCTTGAATCTGCACTGTCCCTATTAAAAAGAACTCTTATGATATGCGTTGTGCCAGGATTATCGCTTCGGCTATCTCCTTCATCGGACGGCGTGTATTCATCGCGAGCTTCTGTATCCTGCGAAAAGCATCGTCCTCCGCATAACCTTGTACCTTCATCAATATTCCTTTAGCCCGTTCTAATATCTTTCTGGAGGCGAGCTCCTCCTGTATAACCTTTGTTTTAACTAAAAGCTGAGAATTTTCAATGACTATAGCTGCCTGATTAGCAACAGCGGTAAGTACCCCTATTTCAGATTTCGTAAAATTGTGCAGCTCTGATGTATATAGATTTAAAACACCTATTACCTTGCCTTTTACTTTAAGTGGGACACAGAGAAGAGAGTACAGCCCCTCCTTTTTAGCGATATTAACATTATTATATATCGGGTCTTTCCTTACATCTTCTACGATTATATGCTTGCCTGTAAGCGCCGCTTTACCTGCGATACCTTTACCAAGCATCAGGGCAGGCTTCTTGTTGTATGCCTCGCTTATAGACTGGGTGGCCTTAACAGTAAGGGTCCCTTTTTCCTGATCAAGAAGCATTAGAGAACATATCTTAGAATTCATTACCTCAGCGGTAACCGTAACTATAAGTTTAAGTATATCCTCTAAATACAAACTGGAAGCAATGGCCTCACTGACTTTCGCGAGAGTCTCTATCTGCCTCTTATATGACGGTTTCTTTGGCCTTGGCTTAGTCTTAGTAATTTTTTTCATTGTCCTAATTAAAGTTTTACTTCCATCGCGCGCGGCGGGCAAGCTGGAACACATAATTCACAGGCAATGCACTTTTCTATATCAAATATTACCTCCATGCTCTCCCTATTCACATATAACGCTCCTGTAGGGCATACTCCGACACAGGCGCCACATTGCGTGCAACGTTTATCGTTCCTTCGAACATCCTTACTTAATGTCTCAACCTTAATGCCCTGTTGCTGCAAAAATTTTATGCCCTGAGCATAACCTTTATCGCTACCACTAAGCTCAAGGACCATGAGACCCTTCTCATTAGGCGTAATCTTCGCCTGGAGTATATTAAATACCAGGTCATAGTCTTTAACTAGGTTATACGCTATGGGCTTATCTATAAGTTTATGTGGAAAATGTAAGACTATTCTCTTTTTTTTCATTTTTTCACCTCTCTATGACAGGTTTTTAAGGCTCTTTAAAGAGCTACTACATGTAACTACTTTGCGCTCATACAATACTTGTTTTATTGCTCATATCATGAATTATACACTGCTCATTATTAAATATCAACCAATTTCACATCTCCCCAGGCCCCTAGAGTGTCGTTGATAATTATAAGTATACCATTGACTCCTTTTATCCGCTTTCCACGACTTATCGCGCTGTCAATGTCATCTTTACTGTTTATGCTGTTGCATAGGGCCGTAGCAGAACAATCCGCCAGTGATGTGAAGGGCGATAATACAACAACAGCATCCGCCTTGCCATAACTAAAACTATGGCCTACTGTAGCACTTGAGGTGCATATACCACAAGGTGTTAAATCTGACTTAATCCTGATGCCAATCTTATCAGTAAATTTTGATCTTCCTGCGTATAGCCCCACTATACGCGTCTCTTTTGACGCTATAAATATGTCTCCGCCATTCTCGATAATAACCTGGGAACTAAATTTAAGTAAGTCTTTACCAACACCCTCGGCTATGGCGCCGGCAACCGCTGCCATTGGGCCGACATCGCAGCTCTTAGCCGCGCTTATCATTCTCTTTATAACTAACGGGGCCTTATTATCACAATCTACGGGCCTCAAGGTAGTTTTAAATCCCGGATATCGCTTAATATACTCCTCTATATCAGACCTTAATATTGCAATAGAGTCTTTTGCCTCTTTAGTAAGATCCTTATCAGCTGAGATAAGAAGGTCTGTCTGCGCAATAGTTGCCGAAAAAGAAACTAAGTCATCCGATCCTGCATGGTTTCTGTAGGTACGTGGCTGGTATGTCATTGATTATCGTATTACGTATTGTGTTGTGCGCATTGCGAGCTTACTTACTTAGGCTTGCCCATGGTTATCTTCACATGGTGCCTCTTGTCATCTCCAAAAGCAGGTATAAGATTTGATTTTACTTTCTTGCCATCTACAATCACCTCTGCTATGCCCTGGGAAACATAACGCGGGTTTACAACCTCAATAGTATAGTAAGCGTTACGGAATGCTCTCTTGACCTTAAAGAGCTTCCACCTGCTTGGTATGCAAGGTGAGATAAAAAACCCCTCATGCGTAGGCTTTATACCTAATATCTCTTCGGTCATAACCTTAAACATCCAATAACCATTACGATTGTACCATGACTCCCTAGCTCGTCCGCTTGCAGGTGAATCAGGACCATCTACATATGCGCAAGATACAAAAGGTTCTAACTTATATATGTCAGATTTATGAGATCTATCAACAGGATCCAGTTTAGCATATATGCTCCATGCTTTCTGGGCGCGGCCAAGTTTTGCCTCTGCCCATATGGCCCAACAAGCTGACTCTACACTTATGCCTGAGTTCTCCATAACACCCTTAGGTAGCCTGCTCATAGTCCCTATCTCATCTCTGGGCTCAACAAACGATGGCGATATCATAACAGGCCCATGTTCCTTATAAAGATCCTCACCCACCTTATCCATAATAGCTGTGGCCTGGGTAGCGTCACATAGACCCGATAGAACGGCCCAAACTTGTGTATCTAGAAAAAGCTGCGCGTATTTGCCCTTAGATACACCTACCCCTTTGTCAGCCTGCGAAAGCAGGCCTACAAATCTGTCATGATCCAATGCCACTTTTAAAACTTTTTCTCTTAATTTTCTTAATCTGTTTTCATAATCAGCGACAGCATCTTTATCTTTCTTTAATTCACAGACAAGGAGAAACTCCGAAAGCAGATATATCAAAAACTGAGCAAGCCAGACAGATTCGCCTTTAGCGTCGTTAACCATGCCATCGAGCTTGTCGATATGATCACCTGGGGATAAAGGTGGGAGTTCTTTCTTGCCTATTGAATTAAAAACCCTATCGATAGACTGCCTGCAATGTATAAAAAGACTCTTCTTGACAGCATCCTGGAACTTAACCTCTTCATCCAGCACGGCGATATCAGCGGTCTCTTTAAGATACGCACACACTGAATAGACAAGCCATAAAGGGGCCTCGAGCGACTCAGATCTTGCACCCTTACCACTTTTGGGATCCCACCTATTTATTACAGAGCCATCCTCAAATTGCTTTTCAGCGGCGTCTAATATAAACTGGCGGTGATGCTTGGGATTCATTGAAAGCAGAATAAGTCCATTTACAAGATAGTCCTTAAAATTTACCTTACCCTCCGGCATATAGCATGAGCCGAAACTCGCTAAACCCGCTGACATCGCCTGGTAGCGAAACCATTTATTAGTCAGAATATTCGCTCCCTCATCAGGCGTAGTTATCTGAAAATTACCCAGCCTTATAGTCCATCTATGGCCTGTTCTTGAAAACTCTTCCTCCGCGACCTTTACATTTTTATATTTTTTTATGATTTTTTGCGCATCTTTCTTTTGGCTGCATTTTCCAACCGTAAAGAGCAGTTCCTTTTCGCCGTTGGGCGGAAGTTCTATCTCAACCTGCAAAGCTGCGGCAGGATCGTCATATCTGCCTTGCTCCTCAAAACACATTCCCTTTTCTACACATCTAGGGTTGGAGATATCGCGGTACGCGCCTAAAAACGCGTCTCTACCACATGTAAAAGTCTGCACCTTATAATTCACTGAATGAAACGCGTATTCATTATGCGGAGTCTTGGCAAATATCGCAGAGATGGACTCGTTGTATTCTGTATCCACAAAGAGCTTATTATACTCCCTGTTGTTTGAGGGTGCCACAAAGTCCCACTCCAAATAACTAAAAACACTTAAAAACCTCGGTTCATCTGTCGTATTCTTTATACGCATCTGCCATACCTCAACAGGCTCATCCGCTCCAACATAATATATAAGGCTTGAGATTATGCCATTGTATTTTGAGCTTATATTTGTATAACCTATTCCGTGCCTTACCTCATAGAATTCCGGCGTCTTACAAACAGGCTTCCATGTAGCTGACCAGTAGTCCTGGGTCTGGTTGTCTCTTATATAAATAAACTTACCTGAATTCTCACTGTTATTATCCTGGTTCCATCTTGTTATCCTGTTACCCACTCCTCCTTGAAAACTCATACCGCAACCTGATTGCGATATAATCATGCCATAATCTCCATTTGTAAGAATATTCGACCATGGAGACGGAGTCTCAGGGGTATTAATTACAAATTCCGAGCCATCATATAAAAAGAAACCATATCGTGTACGGAATATCTCCTTTACCCTTCCTAGGGGCAACAACAACTTTGCCATAGGTGTTACTTTTTTCTTCTGCTTTCCAGCATCGGATTTTGTTTTTTTCACAGGCTTTGTCTTTTTAATAGCCTTCTTCGGTTTTGTTTTGTTCACAGGCTTTAATTTTTTAGGCTTAGCTACCTTCTTCTTTATCGGATTTTTCTTTACTGATTTCTTTTTTATGCTTTTCTTGTCTGCCATATCTTATCATCTCCTTAATGAGACCACAACTTAGAGAGTGAAACGAACTAAGTTGTTTGGCCGAATTAACCCCCGTCACTTTGTTCCGTAAAGCGAAACAGCGGGGGGAACAGCTACATAATAATGTTTACCAGTCTTTTTGGTACTATTATGATTTTTTTAATATCTTTCTCTCCAATCCATGTACTAGCCTTATCATCAGCCAGAACTACTTCTCTTATTCTTTCATCAGAGGCATCCGCCTCAACCGATATTCTTGAACGAAGTTTATTATTTACCATAACAGGCAGAGTTAATGTCTCTTCCGCTGCCTTAGATTTATCATATTCTGGCCACGAACAATTGAATATACTAATGGCTTGTCCAAGTTTCTGCCATAGCTCCTCTGCCACATGCGGGATAAAAGGAGCCAAAAGAATAACGGCTGTCTTAGCGGCATCCTTGACTGAAGCAGAGTTTTCTCTATCAAGAGACAAATAAGCGGCATTTACAAGCTCCATTACTGAACTTATAGCTGTATTAAATTTAAAATCTCCTTCAATATCCCTGGTAACCTTCTCTATTGTCTGATGGATCTTGCGCTCAAGGACCTTATCGCTATTGGGCTTGCCTTTAACATCTGGATATTTAGATACCTTCTCTACCAGCCGCCATAATCTACCTAAAAAACGATATGCGCCTTCAACGGCCCTATCATTCCATTCCGCGTCTTTTTCCGGGGGTCCTATAAAAAGAGTATAAAGCCGTATGGTATCTGTGCCGTATTTTTTTATAAGCGCGTCAGGAGACACAACATTACCTTTTGATTTAGACATCTTCGCGCCATTTTTTATGATCATGCCCTGCGTAAAAAGGGCCTTGAAAGGCTCATTAAAATCCAGGTAACCTATGTCAGACAAGACCTTGGTAATAAATCTGGAGTATAGAAGATGGAGTATCGCATGCTCCACACCGCCTATATACTGATCGACCGGGAGCCACTTATTAACAAGGTTCTTATCAAATGGCCTATCACTATCACCGGGGGAAAGATAGCGCAGATAATACCAGCTTGAGTCTACAAACGTATCCATGGTATCTGTCTCGCGCTTAGCGGGCGCATTACACTTAGGGCACTTAGTGTTAACGAACTCCTTTGAGCCTGCCAATGGGGATTGGCCGGAAGATTTTTGCCCCTGGCCTGAACCTGACATCTCTTTGCTTGAAAAAGTAACATCATCCGGCAATAGCACAGGGAGCTGATCCTCCGGAACAGGTACAGTACCACACTTATCGCAATATACAATAGGTATGGGCGCGCCCCAATAGCGCTGCCTCGATATCAGCCAGTCACGTAGCTTGAAATGGACGGACCTCTTACCTATCCGTTTCTCCTGCATCCAGTCAGCTATCTTTTCCATGGCCAATCTGTTATTAAGCCCATCAAACTCATTAGAATTTATCATAATACCATCTTCAATATACGCGTTCTTCATATCGGATGCATTGATATGTTTTTTTGGGTCATCAATAACAACCTCAATATCAAGATTATACTTCCTGGCAAATTCAAAGTCTCTATCATCGTGTGCGGGAACAGCCATCACAGCGCCTGTTCCGTATTCCATGAGAACATAGTTAGCTATCCATAAAGGTACCTTCCGCCCATTAACAGGATTGATAACATATCTACCTGTAAAGATGCCTTCTTTTTCCACATCTGCTGACTGGCGCGCAATCTTCCCTTCCTGTCTTACCTTTGTTACGAAAGACAATATCTTCTCTTTATCAGGATTATCTTCAATAAGACTGTTTATCAAGGGGTGTTCCGGAGCTAGCACCATGTATGTAGCGCCAAAGATTGTATCCACCCTTGTCGTATAACAGGTAAATCTTATGTCATCACCCTCTACAGGAAAATCTATGTTAACACCTATACTTTTACCTATCCAGTTGGACTGCATTGTCTTGACCCTTTCAGGCCAGTCTTTTAAGGTCCCTATATCGTCTAAAAGCCTCTGCGCGTAATCTGTAATCTTAAAAAACCACTGCTCGAGATCCTTTTCAATCACCTTTGCCTCACAGCGTTCGCAAACACCATCCACAACCTGCTCATTCGCCAGCACTGTCTTGCAGGATGGACACCAGTTTACAGCTGCTTTCTTCTTATAGGCAAGGCCCTTTTCTAGTAATTTAAGAAATATCCATTGTGTCCATTTATAATAATCCGGCAGACATGAAGCAACCTCCCGCGTCCAATCATAACCTATGCCCCATTGCGCGAGCTGCTGTTTCATTACGCTGATGTTATCAAGGGTAGAATCCTTTGGGTGCAATCCGTTCTTTATGGCAACATTTTCCGCGGGAAGACCAAACGCGTCCCAGCCCATAGGCGAGAGCAGGTTATACCCTTTCATCATCTTATAGCGCACAAGGGCATCACCTATAATATAGTTTCTGCCATGCCCAACATGGAGCTTGCCTGATGGGTATGGAAACATCACAAGGCAATAATACTTCTCCTTGTCACTATTAGGATCCATATTAAAAAGCTTGGCATCATCCCAATATTTCTGCCACTTCTTATCTATACGATCAAATGGGTAAAGCTTATCCTTCATTATGTTTATTTGTACCTGTGTTTAAGCAGGCCAACCTCCTCGTAATTCTTATATTTTTCAAGTCATCATTTGGGCTACTTTTCGGTGTTTCCATAATAAACGGCAGACTCTTAAGCTTAGGGTGATTTAATATCCTCTTTATTCCATCCTTGCCTATCATCCCCTTACCTATATGTTCATGCCTATCTGCTTTTGAACCCAGGGATTTTTTCGCGTCATTTAAATGAATAGCCTTAAGATGTCTTAACCCTACTTTTTCCTCAAACTCTTTAATGGTCTGATCCAGGCCTTCTGCACTCTTAATATCATAGCCTGCGGCATATAAGTGGCACGTATCCCAACAGACTCCCACTCTTTTGCTTTTTACATTATTGAGTATATATTCGAGGTGCTCGAACTTACTGCCTAATGATGTCCCTGCCCCGGCACATGTCTCCAGAAGGATCATTGTTTTAAGCCTTGCCTTTTTTATGACATCGCTAAGGCCTTGGCAAAATCTGTCTAAGCCCGCTTCTTCGCCTGAACCTGTATGAGCGCCTAAATGAGTAACAAAGTATTCCGCACCAAGGGCATCGGTTCTTTTGATATCCTCAATGTATAAGGCTATGGATATTTTCCAAAGCCTCTCTCTAGGGCTGGCTAAATTTATAAGATATGGTATATGAACTAAAACCGGATAAATATTATGCTGCGATCTCTTCTTCCTAAAACTCTTAACCTCTTGGACAGCAAGTGGTTTTGTTTTCCAGGTTCTTGGATTTCTGGAAAATATCTGAATAGTTTCGCATCCTAATGCCACAGCCCTGTCTATAGCTTCATCTATCCTACCTGCTATCGAAACATGTACCCCTATGCGCATATATTAGTTCTACGTTGTATGTTGACAATATATAATTATGGTGCTATAATTCCGTTACACTTTTAATTTCTTGGGGCTGTAGCTCAGTTGGAAGAGCACTTGCATGGCATGCAAGGGGTCAGGGGTTCGAGCCCCCTCAGCTCCACCATACCTTGTAACAGAAAATAATCTTGGCTATTTTTGCATCAATATAGATATGTATAAGTATATTAAGATATAAAAGATAAAAAGTCAAGTGATAAGACCTTGTTCTCTGAAAAAATATAGGTTTTTTTATGTAACCTGTTTATTCTCAACATATTGTGTCTAATATGTACCAAATATAGTGATATTTGGATAAAAATACCACTATATGCTAACCTTAACAAATATGTTGACTTATAGAAACAGTAAAGATAGAATGTTATTTGTTTAGTATTAAGCCGAGATGGCGGAACTGGCAGACGCGGCGGCCTCAAAAGCCGTTAATCGCAAGATTGTGTGGGTTCAACTCCCACTCTCGGCACCATAAATTAAAAACCGTTGTAAACATTATAGTTACAACGGTCATTTTTTACTTGTGCCATATTTGTGCCAACGTACAATACTTCGTCTATTAAAATTCCAGTCTTTCTATAGCACTCTTCAAATGCTCCTGTGCTAAATGCGCGTAAATCATTGTAGTCTTAATATCTGAATGCCCCATCAACTTCCGTACTGTAGGTAAATCTACCTCCTTCATAATCAAATGACTGGCAAAGGTATGTCTGAAAGTATGTATATTTCCCGGCTTAATACCAATATTCATACAAACCCTAACTAACCTTTCTCTCAAATGATTTCTATTAAGCTGGGTACCTTTCTCTGTAGCAAATACCCATCTACTATCTCTCTGCAATTCTTTCAGCACTTCTACTATTTTATTCGTCATTGGAATAGCCCGTGGTTTGCTATTTTTAGGCTCCCAAAAATCTTTAACTCTTATAGTTATTGCTCTTCTTTCAAAATCAACATCTTCCCATTCCAAATTAATCAGCTCTCCTAATCTCATGCCTGTACTGGCTAAAGTCAGGAAAACCGGGTAATCTCTTTTTTGACAATGCAGCAAAATCTCCCGAAGCTCTTCTTCAACAAAAAACCTTGGCTGTTTTTGCGCAACTTTTAACCTCTCAATATCATCGAGTGGGTTCTTTTTCATGTAATTATTTTTTATTGCCCGTTTAAAGAACGCTTTCAATAGATCCAGCTCATAATTCACTGTTATCGGTTTAATGAACTTCAATCTTTCCTGCTTGTATTCTTCGATTAGTAAGGAAGTAATCGCTGACAACTCTACAACTTCACTTTCGCGTATAAACTTTTTAAAATGTTCAATAATTTCACGATATCGGATAGCAGTCTTCTCCCTCTTGTTAACTTTGATATAAGATAGATAGCCTTCGATAAACTTGTCTATCTTAATTTCCTTTCTCAAAATTCCCAATTCACCCTTAATAATCTTAACCTCAACATCTTTAAGGGCAAACTCTGCC
>Ga0307929_1001017_pt1 | contig 23759 bp, 15 predicted proteins | sample AceLakmetage1330_FD_203160 | JGI IMG/M metagenome (GOLD analysis project Ga0307929, IMG submission 203160) | Saline water microbial communities from Ace Lake, Antarctica - #1330 | ecosystem: Environmental > Aquatic > Non-marine Saline and Alkaline > Saline | place: Antarctica: Ace Lake...
CGGAGGAGGGTCAACGGGGGACTACGCCCCTCGTTGAAGTGGTAGGTAAACAACAAGAATGAGTGAGTCAGAGTGACAACTTTAAATCAGAACTTGACCATGAGGGACTGTCGGGACGAAGAGAGGGTGAGTGTTCGATGTTCATTCCCAAGTTTCATCCCTGAGTGATTCTGAGACACTCGGGGGGCTAACCTGGAGCCCATATTTGAGAGTGCCAAAAAAAACGGCGGACGATAGCGGGCGACGAGAACGGATTACGAGTGGAGAAACATCGTCCACCGTTCTCATCACCCGTTCTCGTTATCCATACTCTCACACCCGAAACATCTAAGGGAGCCTGCGAGCTCAAAAGACCCCGCTTGTTTGAGAGTACATTCGGAACTCGCTGATATTCAGTTCTCTCTGAGATGTCTGGCTCAATTTCCTGTAGATCAGGCATTTCTGCCCAACCTACATAGAGAGCCAGAGGCTCGACTGAAACTAGAACCCAGAACACCAAATCTTCATTTCTGCTTTCTGTTTTCCTCTCTACTCCCTAGACTCCCCTTCGTGAGCATACAGCGACATTTTATTGGGTGGAACACCCCCGTAACGACAGCCGTCCGGCACTATCTGATTCCAGGCACGATCACGCAATCAGTGGATCTTGGCGATACGCTCATCGTCGTGCCAACCCGTCAGGCCAGCCGCCGGTTACGGGAAACGCTAGCCGCACACTGCGCAGCGTCCAATGCTGCTCTGCTTTCTGCCGAAGTGGTGCTTCCCGCAGCCTTTTTCAGAGCCCCCCCTCTTGCTGACCAACGCGACTGTAGCGCACTGTTGACACAGGCCGTCTGGGCTGAGGTAGTGCACAATTCGGTACCCTCTGACTTTGCAACGCTCTTTCCTCCCTCAGGTCTTGAGCGCGACTATGCCTGGGCCGGACAGACCGGCGAGACACTACAGAAACTGCGTGCAACGCTGGCTGACGGTGGATATACAATCCACAGGGTTGTAGAACAGTTCTCCGATACGCTTGAAGAGCTTGAACGCTGGAAAGAATTAGCAGAGGCCGAATGCCGCACCCTCAACCGTATTGAAGCGCTTGGTTTCAAAGATACCACCCTGCGTAAAATCGAACAGGCTGAAGCCCCCGCACTGCCAGAGGGCATCACACGAATTATTGTAGCCTCCGTCCCTGACCCATCGCTCCTTATGATCCGAGCGCTGGAAGCGCTCGAAAAAAGCTATGCCATAGATATTCTGGTTGCCGCCCCCGCAACCCAGTCCGAGCGCTTCGACACGTGGGGACGTCCCAAACCAGAACTCTGGCAATCACAGCCCATTGACATTCCCGATGCCGAGACTGCAATCGTCCTCGTGGGAACCCCAAAATCACAGGCCGATCGGGCAATCCGCACTATTGCCGAAGCCTCACCACAATTCGGCCCCGGCGATATTGCAATCGGCGTACCGGATCGAACGGTAATTCCCTTCATCGAGACAGCCCTCACAGAACAAGGCCTTCCCGTATTTGACCCTTCTGAGAAGAACATCAGTGAGCATCCCATTTTCGGCGCCTTGGATGGCTTCATATCGCTTTACACCACTCGCACCTACTCTGCCCTCAGAAACCTAATCAGGCATCCTGACGTTCTGTCTTACCTAAAAGCAGAAGGATTTCAGACCCATACACTCCTGACGGCGCTTGACGAATTTCAGGGCGAACACCTCCCGCTACGACTCGACGATGTCCTTAAGCATCTCAACGCACCCACTCCCACTCCCCACACTCCACAGTCCACTCCCCACACTCCCACACCTCCTTCTGACCTATCGAAAGCCATCGCGGCAATCTGTAATCTGGTCGCTCGATTCGATACACTTAAGCCAGCCAAAGCAACGCAAACGTTGCTACAGGCACTCTACAAAAAACGAATGATCAGCTCCAAGAATCCTGATGATCAGGCCTTCTCAGCGGCAGCCGATACCATTTCTGAGATTATTCGTGAACTGGCTGAAAGCGAATCTGCACTCGCCTCCACCGACACCCCAACAACACTCCGCCTTTTACGACAGCGGCTTGCTGAGCAAACCTATCATGCTGATCGCGAAGATTCTTTGATTGATCTTGAAGGGTGGCTAGAGCTCCCATGGAATAATGCCCCCTTCCTGATCGCAACGGGGATGAATGAAGGACGGGTTCCTGACGGACGACTCAGTGATATGCTCCTGCCAGACTCACTGCGTCAGAAACTAGGACTCCGAAATGATGCAGGACGACTTGCGCGCGACGCCTACCTAATGACGCTCATGATCGAAACACGGCGAGAGTCCGGGAAAACGGTTTTTATCGTGGGCAAAACATCTGCCGCGGGGGACCCTCTCAAACCCTCACGGCTACTCTTTCGATGCTCACAGGAGGAACTGCCAGCTAGAGCCAAAGCCCTATTTGCTCCCGTGGAGGAACGCGAACCGCACCATGCATCAACCGTCAGTTTTAAATTATCCCCACTTGCACCACTGGGGAACACACCCCTCTCAGAAAAGATCACGAAACTCTCTGTTACCGCATTCCGATCCTATCTGGCATGCCCATTCAGGTTCTATCTCAACACCGTTTTGAAAATGCGATCCCTTGATGACAGCAAACGTGAGATGGATGCCCTGGACTTTGGCACCATGATGCACACGGCGCTTCAGAAGATGGGCGAATCCGGCATGTGGAAGCATGAAAACAAAGATGAACTGGCGGACTTTTTAATCAGCAAAGCTGAAACCACGCTGACCCACCGGTTTTCCTCACCGCCCCCACTACCCGTACAAATCGCAATGGATGCAGCACGGCAACGACTGCGACATGCCGCCCGTGTGCAGGTGGACATTACTCGAGAAGGTTGGGATGTGGTTCGAACCGAAGAAAAATACGAAATGACCATCGCTGGGCTTCCCATCCGGGGAACTATTGACCGCATCGATCAACACCGCGACACCGGAGCCTTCCGAATTATTGACTACAAGACCTCTGACCGCGAAGCGACACCCATAGCCGCACATCTATCTTCCTGCCGAGAGGAGACGCCCGAATTTTCTAAAGTCGATCTCAACGGAAAGCCGAAGCGCTGGATCGACCTACAGTTACCGCTTTACCAGCGCCTTCTCCAGGCCAACAGCATTCTCTCTGGCGAAGCCGAACTCGCCTATTTCAATCTACCCAAAGCCGTGATGCAAACGGGCATCTATACATGGGATACCTGGACCGCGGCACTCGCCGAATCTGCATATGCCTGCGCAGAAGCCATCGTTGAACAGATCAACAACGGAATCTTCTGGCCCCCCGCCCCCCGCGTCGACTATGACGATTTTGAAACCCTTTTTCCCGGCGCCCCTGAAGACTGCTTCGAATCCCTTCCCATCAGCCATGAAGCCCGGAGGGAACAGACATGACCTCCACTCAAGAAAACTTCAGCTTTCAGCCTTCACCCCTCAACCCTCTCTCCCCCACCCACCTTCCACCTCCCACCTCCCACCTCCCACAATCCCCCTTAACCCATCAAGCCATATCAGCGTCTGCCGGCTCCGGAAAAACCTTCCGACTGGCACATCGCTACATCCGCCTCCTCGCAGACGGCGTGCCTCCCGACCGTATCTGCGCACTGACCTTTTCGCGTAAAGCCGCAGGCGAAATCTTTGACTCGATCGTGGACTACCTCTGCCAGGCGGCATCCGATCCAAAAAAAGCAAACGAAACCGCTGAGCATATTGGTCGGTCTGATATGGATTGCTTGCAGTTCAGAACGCACCTAAAGACTTTTCTCGATAATCTGCACCGAATGCATATCGGAACACTCGACAGCTTCATGATCGGGATCGCAAAAGCCTTCCCGCTCGAACTTGGAATTCCACCCGAGTTTAGCGTCATGGATAGCGAAGGCGCCCTTTCGACGGACATGCGCGAAAGCATCTTGGCGAACATCTTTGATCCCCGCATCGCCAGTGTCGATAGTCAACACCGTTTCATGGAAGCCTTCAAACAGGCCACATTCGGGCAGGAAGAAAAAACACTGGGCAATCGCCTCAGTCGCTTTATTGATGAAAACCAAAAGCACTTCCATCTAACCTCTTCGGCGGCACAGTGGGGGCAGTCCGAGGCCATCGGACTCAGCAAACTCGATTGGCTCAACCGCGGCATAGATCCCCAGCAAGCGGCTGACGACTTGATGGCCGCCATCAATGCAACGGCCCCTTCAAAAACCATTTCAAAACGCTTTACTGAGTTCGCGGACATCGCTTCAGCATTTCATACGGGAACGCCCTGGCCCAAGGAAATCGAGTATCTCTACGATCGCCTAGCCCCGGAAATGCCAGCGCTCCAGCGCGGAGATGCGATAATCAAGATTGGGCGCGAAACCGTTGAGCTGCCCCCAGAAGCATGTCGCTCGGCTCTTGCACTTGTCCGGCATATTATCCACTGCGAAGTCGAAGCCGCACTCAAACGAACCTCTGGTCTATTTCAGATTCTAGAGCTCTACGATGCACAATACAGCACCTACATTCGCCAAACCGGACAGATGACCTTCAACGATGCACAACTCCTGCTCACGGATTCAAATCCCGCCAGCGGTGGATCCCTTATCAGCCGTGAACCCAATACACCCGGCAAACTCTACATCGACTATCGACTCGACTGCAAACTTGACCACTGGCTACTTGATGAATTTCAAGATACCAGCAACCTGCAATGGGCCGCACTCCAGAACCTTGCCGACGAGATTCTTCAAGACAACTCCGGCACCCGTAGCTTCTTCTACGTCGGCGATGTCAAACAAGCCATCTATGCTTGGCGCGGCGGCAATGCAGAACTCTTCAGCAGGATTCTAAAACACTATGGCGAACGCATTGAATGCCTTCCCATGAACGTGTCATTCCGTTCATGCCCCCCGATCATCGACACCATTAACGCCCTCTTTGGTGACATCTCAGCAGATGATGGTCTGAAGCCTAAGGCTGTCGAATCCTGGCATCAAATCTGGGAACACCACGAGAGTGCCAAACACCTTCAAAACGAAACGGGCTATGCCACGCTCTTAGAACCCGCAGAACCCGCCTCTGGCAACCGTTTCTCCGCAAGCGACCGCTATGATGTCGCTGCCGCCATTCTCAATGAGATGCACCCCACACAACGCGGGCTTGATGTTGCCGTTCTTGTCATGAGCAACAAAGCCGGATATGAAGTCGTGGATCACCTTCGCCGCACCTGTCCAGAGATCCCAATCGTACATGAAGGCAGCACCACCATTCTGGATAACCCCGTTGTGGCGCTTCTGCTCAGCCTGCTACGCGCAGCAAATCACCCCGGAGACCGCTTTGCCTGGCAGCATATTCAAATGAGCCCTCTCCGAAACGCTCAGGCCATTGGAAACTCCGCCAGTGCACTCTCGCTCGAAATTCTGACCTACACCCATACGCATGGATTTCAGGCAACCCTACGACACTGGGCAGCCCTGCTGGAAAAACAACACCCCATCGACGACTTTGGTAAAAACCGTCTTGAAAGCCTGATTGCAGCATCCGCAACCTTTGACGAAACCGGCAGCCGAGACATTGATGCATTCATTCGCTTTGCCGAAGTCTATAAAGTCAAAGAGTTCTCTGCTGCACGGGCCATACGCGTCATGACCGTTCATCAATCCAAAGGTCTTGGATTTGATGTCGTCATCTTTCCCGAACTGCAAGGGCGCAGTATGACAACCGCCGGATCGCTATCCCTGACAACGGCAACCCATCCTGATACCGGAGAACCCCGCTGGGTGCTCGATATGCCGCGACGCTCCATTTCAATTCAGACACCTGTACTGAAAGAGCAAGTCGAGCAGATTGACAACGAAACCTGTTTCAACTCACTTTGTGCGCTCTACGTCGCGCTGACACGAGCCAAGCGGGCGCTTTACATCGTCACAAACAGCCCGGGCAAAACATCAAAAAGCCAGAACGCCGCCGCCTTTGTAAAAGCACGCCTCACAGGCGAAGCCAATCCCCCTCCAGGAACGCCTCTCACGCTTTCCGGCTATCCCTGCACACAGCTACACGAAACCGGGGATCGAAACTGGTTTGAATCCAACTTCGCAAAAGCGGTCGACGACAAACCCAAGCCCATCCCCGAAATCCCCAGCGACTACAGCACACAGCCCTCTGCAAGAACGCGCCTTGAACGTATTGAACCTTCCAGCGAAAAAGAAATCATCACCAGCGCCGCCCTACTCTTTGAGCCAGTAATGCGCGACATTCTTGATTTTGGAAGCGCTATCCATGCCCTCTTTGAAGACGTCTCATGGATCGAAGATCTCGATACCGAAAGCGTCATTGAGAATTGGCTCAAGCGCTCTTTAGACGGTGAGCTTGTAAAACGGGACGTCTGTACCCAATTCAGAAACGCCCTGGAACATGCTGGCGTAAAAACAGCACTGACCAAACCCTCGGGCAATGTCGAACTCTGGCGAGAGAAACGATTTGAAGTCATTCTCGAATCGCAATGGGTTACCGGAATCTTCGATCGTGTCACCATCCTCAAAGATGAAAGAGGCATTGCCCAGTCAGCCACCATTCTCGATTACAAGAGCAACCGTGTTGAAACTCCAACCAAACTCAAAGAGACAACCGAAACCTATCGCCCCCAGCTTGATCTCTACGCCCGTGCCCTATCCCACATTCTCAGAATCCCGGAAAGCGCCATCACCAAACAACTCCTCTTTACCCGCACCGGAACAGTAACCACGATGTGACATGACACCCCAACCTCTGTTCACCCCACCCACACCATCTTTCTATTACTCACAAATGGGGCAAAGATACAAACGGGGACGTGGATTCACTCCCCTTTGTTTTAACCCTAATCTTCGCCTTGATCTGCACAGAATCGACCCGCTTCGTCGATAAGTGCCGTAATTGATCCAGGATTAAGCAGGTCGACTAAGCGTAACCGACTAAGGGTGGCGATTAAGTGTTTCTTTTCAGTTCGACTGCTCTTTTTAGGTTCAAATCTTCTTAGCTTAACACCTAGGGGGAGGAATGAACTACCCCGTGTAGATCAAGTACAGCCCGCCCAGAATGACCAGCCCGCCGCACACCTTCTTGAGAATAAGCGCGCCCTTCGACTTCTCGTTCCAGTTGAGGTAGTGCTGAACGACTTCCGTGAACGTGCCGGCCAGGACGATGACCGAGCAATGCCCAACGCCGTAGAGCAACAGCAACAGAATTCCGTAGGACAGGTTCGTCGACGCTAGCGTAAACGTTACCGCCAGCATGGGAGCCATGTAGGCGAACGTGCATGGGCCCAACGCCACGCCGAACAAGAGGCCGAGGATGAACGCAGCCAACATCCCTTTGCGCTTCATGCCCGGCTGGGCCGCCCCCGGCATCGGCAGATGGATCACGTCAAGCAGATAGAGCCCAACCACGAAGAAGATCAAGGCAACGAAGTAGTTCCCGTATCGCCCGACATCGCCCATCATCCGCCCTGCCGCCGCCGTGATGACGCCAATTACGCTAATGGTGATCAGGATGCCCATAGAGAAGAGGAGGGAGATTGTGAATGCTCGCCGCGTTGAGATACAGCCCTGCTGGTCAATGAATCCGACAATAAGAGGAATGCTCGCCAGATGGCAAGGGCTCAGCAATATGCTCAGTACACCCCAGACAAACGCTGCGGTTAACGCAATGTCGGCGGAGCCCTCCACGGCATGCGAGAGTGTTGTAAAGAGGTGTTCCATCACTCAGCCAGCTCCACTCCGAACTCCTTCCATTTCGCCAGGATATCTTTCTTGCCAAAGAATCCTTCGTGCCGGAAAAGCTCCTTTCCGTCCGCATCATAGAATATCTGTGTGGGTATCACCCGAACACCATACTGTTCACCCGCCTTTCGATTCTCCCACACGTCGATGAACTCGACTTCAAATGTCTCCGCACACTCCTTCTTCAGTTCCTCAAGAATTGGAGCCATCATCTTGCATGGGATGCATTTTCCGGCACCGAGATCCACGAGTCGGGGGATGGCTTTACCTTGGGGGGCCGCTTTCGGAAGAGCCCTTACGGAACCCAATGTCGCCACGGCGGACACCTCTCCGGCCGCCAGCGTATCGCCTGGGGGCGGGGTTTTCCCCGCGTTCTTGATGATCAAAACCGCCGCCACCGCAATAACCAGCAATCCCACTACCACTATTTGTTTCTTCATTCTCTATGTTCCATAACCTTTTAATAACTCGTTGCTATCAGAACGACAGCAATACCCGCGTAGTTGTGACACCGCCATAATCCTTATCACTTTGAAAGCAAAGCATTGGCAACCATAAATAGTGCTGCCGCAAGAGTTGTATATGCGAATATCTTCTTCAGTTTGCTGGATTTTGTCTTTATTGCAAATTTGCCTCCTATTAATCCTCCTAGAACAGCAATGCATGCAAGCGGAACAGCCCATTTGGGGTCAAAGTGACCTTGCGAGGTATGACCTATAAAGCCCATAATCGCCGTAGCAGCAACCATTGCGGAAGATGTTCCAACAGCAATGCCCATCGGAACACCGCAGAGTAGAACCATCAATGGAACCTTAAACGAGCCACATGATATTCCCACCGCGCCTGCAGCTAAACCTGCAAGCGCACTAATTGGAATTGTGAGCCAGAGGTTCACAACATATTCTTGTCCCTGGAAATTCCGATGCCAGTAGCCAAATCTCTTCTTATGACGAATCGGCCTTTCTTTCACATTAATCAGCATAAGAACACCGGCTGTCACAAGAAGCCCTGCCAATATCACTTTTAGAGTAACACTACTTGCATAGTCGGAAAAATAACCTCCAACAAAAGCCATTAAATCCGTCGGCGGGTCGATAACAAGTGCGAGCTTCCAGTCAACCAACTTGTTTTTCTGAAAGATAAGCATGCCGGAAAACGCAGTTAACATTAGGATAAACTGTGCTGATGTCGCCGCCTGATGCATCGCTTGACCAGCCACAACCAAAACCAGGACATAGAAATTGCCTCCGCCCCGGCCTGTCATGGTCATCAATACTGCAATTGCGAATGTGACTATGCAGATCACCACTATGTTCATTTGTAGGATTCTCCTTTGGTGAGATGCTTTAACAATTTTCCAGGCTTGAATTCTTCAACGAGTTCAGCATAGCCGCCTTCAATTACTTTTACATTCTCCAACCCAAGTGTCCTTAGATACAGATACACCATTGTTGAACGAACACCTGATGAACAAAATACCCCAACAATCTTATCGCGCGGTATTTCTGAGACTCGTTCAGGTATTTCATCTATGGGAATGTGAAGAACCGGCATATGATGGACTAAACTAAATGCAATAGTGTCAAATTCTTCATTGGACCTGACATCCAAGAATAGCGAATTTGTTTCAGTAAGATGTGTCGAGGGTGCGATTTTATGTTTCCCACTTCCAAAAAAGGTGAAAGTCATTGTTTTCAGTGCTTCGTTTAGTTTGTCCATCTCAATCTCCTTTTTTCGCGGCGCGATATCCCAGCGGCATCGCCGGGCATTTGTGGCCATGGAACGCCATGGCTTGTTCGAATTTTTCATGCGTCATTGTTTCATCTCCTACTGCAACATGCCTTTCACTTCTTCGATCGTAGGCACCTTGCCCACCACTTTGACTTCGCCGTCCACCGCCAGCGCGGGGGTCAGCATCACGCCAAACTTCATGATCTCGTTGATGTTCGTGACCTTCTCCAACTCGTGCTCAACACCCAACATGTTTGCGGCTTCTTCCGCATTGTCCATCAGTTGTTTACACTTCGGGCAACCGGTTCCCAGAATTTGAATCTTCATTGATCACTCCTTTATTTCATTATCTCTCTTCTTATGGTCCTGTTTTCTATTACGCAAACGCCCCAAACAACATGCCCGATATCGTGGCCATCACGACCACAAGACTGACAAAAACCACCGTTTTCTTCGTGCCCATGACGCTGCGGATTACCAGCATATTCGGCAGCGACAGGGCCGGACCCGCCAGCAGTAGCGCCAAGGCCGGGCCTTGCCCCATGCCGTTACCGATGAGCCCTTGCAGAATGGGAACTTCGGTCAGGGTCGCGAAGTACATGAAGGCGCCGACAACCGACGCGAACAGGTTTGCCCACAGCGAATTTCCACCAACCAGCTTCGATACCCACGCCGATGGAATCAGCCCGCCGTCCGTGCTCTCGGGACTCCCGAGAAGCAAGCCCGCAACGATTACTCCTCCGAATAGCAAGGGGAGTATCTGTTTGGCGAATCCCCATGATGACGAAAACCATTCGCCGCTCTCATCCTTACTTGTACTGGTGATCGTAGAGAGGCCGACTACTCCCGCCGCAAATGCAATCATAGGAACTTGGGGGAAAAGAAGAGCTAGCACAACAGCAGGAAGTGCGGCCAGCAACATCTTCCACCACTTCATTTCAAACCAAACAACGAGAATAATGCCGAGGCCAACAGAGAAGAGAGAGGTCACTATCCATTTGGAAGCGTAGATCGCATGCCACAGCCCCGTGTCATGCATCGGCTTTCCCCAATTGGCGAAGACGAGGATACCCACCATCGTAAGGAAGTAGACTGCGTTCTGCCACAGTGGACGCTTGACTTCAGTCTCAGGCATCGCCATCTGCGCCGCCGCTTTTTCGGCCTCTTCCTTCCTGAAGATGAAGTGCATGAGAAGCCCGATTACCACGCTGAACACAATTGCGCCCACTGCACGGGCTATACCAAGCTTAACTCCAAGCACACGTGCTGTTAGGGCAATGGCCAAGACATTTATGGCGGGGCCTGAGTAGAGAAACGCTGTTGCAGGACCAAGCCCCGCACCCATTCGGTAGATTCCGGCAAAAAGAGGGAGAACAGTACAGGAGCAGACAGCAAGGATAGTCCCGGAAACCGATGCGACACCGTAAGCCAAGACCTTGTTCGCCTTGGCTCCAAGATACTTCATTACTGAAGCCTGACTCACGAAGACCGCTATGGCTCCGGCGATGAAGAAAGCGGGGATAAGGCAGAGCAACACATGCTCTTGTGCGTACCACTTGACCAACTGCAACGATTCCAGGATTGCCGTATCAAATCGGACTTTACCGACCGGCAGATAGAAGCACGCTAGAAACGCGCCCACGATCCACGCTAGCTTCTTCCACTCTTTTTTCCATTCAACCATGCTTCACGCTCCCGTGGTTATTATTCAATATGACCAAACGTTATCCAAAAAAAGAGATCGCGCTTACGACCGCCCACGTTCCTCCAGTGCCCGGTCCACACAGTGCAGAAACTCAACGGCACAACGCAATCGCAACCTATAAAACATCTGTTTGCCCCGTTTTTCGGAGTCAACAAGCCCCGCTTGCCGCAGAACTCTCAGATGATTCGACACGGTCGACATGTCTGAACCCACAATCTCCTGTAGCTCGCATACGCACCTTTCCCCGTCACCCAACGCAACCACCATTGCCAGTCGTGTGGGGTGCCCAAGGGCCTTGAAAACCTCTGCCCTCGCAGTCATGCGCATATCTTTCTTCACTGTCATGGAGGTACTCTACTCGATACTTTGTCATTTGGTCAAGTGTCAAAGTGTGTCTAAATGAACGATAGCCTGAAACCGGTTATCCTTAAGGTTGAAATAACCCTGAATGAACTGAGTTTCTGTAGCTCATCTAATGCAGGAGTGCGTGTACTCAACCCGATTCAGACCTCCGCCACCGGCATGGAACCCGGCCCGACTCAAACAGGCCTTCGGGAGCGATCTCTGCTTCCACGGGGCGATGGACATCCAAGAGAACCTGGTTAGAGCCTATCCGAAAAGGTCGGAGGCACCAGAATCTCCAAATTTCCTAATCTTTGTCGAGAGCTTTGTCGCAAGCTTTGTCAATTCTTCTCTCAAACCTGTTCCCCTTTTCGACAAAGCTCGCGACAAAGGGACAAGGGGGACCTTGTTTCCGGTCTGTTTTCTCATATTTTCGCCTCACCTCGGTTCAACCCCTTTTCGGATAGGGCCTGGTTACCAGCACCCCAGACGATGTGTGCGCCGAGGTGCAGGCGCGCATTGACACATTAGGTCCAGAGGATTAGATTCTAGCACCCTCTCACACATTGCAGCCCGATACGCCACCGGAAGACCTGGTTGCCATGTACGTAGAGGTGCAATGTTACGGGAGCACCGTAGCAGGTTGACAAATCGCGTTGCACGGGCATCCGAGAAGGAGTCGGCGCCATAGCCTTTCGGACATCACTTTTAATGACTGAGCTCACAAACCAAGGAAGAACAATGAAAACACAGAACCAGATTCCTCAACTTGTCACCCCTGCCATGTCGGTATCCCTCGACGGCGAGTGGAAGGTCGCGAGGTGGCCGTTTGACTTGGCCGAGGCCGACTTGGCGGGAACGGGCACAAGCGATAGAGACTGGGAGTCCGTAGCCCAGCCCGGAAAAGTCTTCTATGCCGACCCCGAAGCGGAAGCCCAGGAGATTCCTGACTGGAACCGTGTGACGCTTACGCACATCGACCCCGAGGACGGCGCCGTGCTCCGACGCAAGATTACCGTCCCTGCTGATTGGCAGGGCAAGCGGATCATCCTGCGCTTCGATGCAGTATTCCCGGCCGGGCGATTCTACATCAATGGCCGACTCCTGGGTGAGCACATGAGCGGACTCACTCCGGTTGAGTTCGATGTGACTGACGATGTCAATCCCGGCGAGGATGCCCTGATCGCCGTGCGTCTGATCCGCCGACACACGTTCGTGCAGATGGACATGGTCCGCCACGCACTCGAGTTCGGCGGCCTCGCACAGCCGGCCACCCTTTTCTCCGTCGAGCCCTGTCATATCAGCGACTACCATCTAATCAGCACGCTGACCCCCGACTTGACGACAGGTACCGTGGCAGGCTCAGTGACAGTGACCAACGCCATCGAAGGGGTGATAGTTACCATCGAAGTGGGCGACGAGAAGCAAATAATCGACGTCGTCGAAGGGGAGGCAAAGGCGAGTCTCGTGGTGCCCAATCCCAAACTGTGGAACGACGAGTATCCCAATCTTTACGCGGTCACGATCACGCTCACCGCGCCCGGACAACCGGACCAGATGCTGACCTACCGCACCGGCTTCCGCCATTTCGAGCTGAGCCCGGAAGGCGCGTGTCTCAATGGCAACCCCTTCAAGTTCCGCGGCGTGAACCATCTGACGTTCCATCCGGAGCACGGCATGTACACCCCAAAGGAATGGCTGCGGCAGAACCTGTCGCTGATGAAGAAAGCCAACGTCAACGGCATCCGCACGCATTTCCTAGGGCCGCGCTGCCTGGCCGACCTGTGCGACGAACTGGGGATCTACCTGATGCAGGAACTGCCGATCGACTGGGGCACTGACTATATCCACGATCCTGAATGGGTCCTCCCTGCCCTGCTGCGCATCGAAGCGGGTGTTCGGCGCGACCGGCACCACCCCTCCGTCATGGTCTGGAGCGTGGGCAACGAGAACATGCCGAAAACCAAGGAAGTCGCCGAGGCCGGGTGGAATCACCTGCATCAGTACGACGCCCTGGTCAAGCAGCTCGACCCAAGCCGCCCGACCATGTTCCCGCCACCGGGACCGGCCAACGCAATCGACGGCATCATCGAGCTGCGCGTCGGCGATATCGCCGACACGCACTACAGTTTCAACCACATCAAGCGCTTCCTGGAGATTGGCGAGGTTGACAACCCCAATAGCTGGGAAGCCGACATGACCCGCCACACCCGCGCATGGGCACTGGAGCGCGGCTGGTCGGGCGTCTGGTTCAGCAGCGAATACGGCATCTTCAACGGCATGCCCGATCTGCTGCACAGTCCTGCCTGTTCGATCATTACCGACGTCCCCGAGGATCCACTGTCGGACAAGAGCACCTTGCAGGCGTTCGAGGAACGCCTGCGGCGTGAATGGGGTTTTATGCGCGACGAACCGACCTGTCTCGGCGGCGCCTATTTCCCTTGGCTCTCCTGCGGGGCTGGCAGTGCCGAAGCCGGCAACCCCTGGGGATGGGTGCGCTGGGGCGAGGACGCCAACTGGGGCGTCGTCACGGCCGACCTGCTGCCCAAACCGTTCTTCTGGGCACTGCGAGTCCTGTTCAGCCCCGTCTGGTTGCCCTCGCGACTGACCTGGAATCCAGGCGATACCGAACTGTGCTTCACGGTGCAGAACCAGTACAACGCCATCGACCTGAAAGACTGCACGCTGCGCGTACAGCAGAACGGCGGAGGGGACTACATGACCATGATACGCAAGTTCAAGGACATCCCCATGGCCTGCGCCCCGGGCGACACAACGGAGATCCACATCCCGATCGACCCGGGCGTACTGAAAGGACTTGAATCCGGCCGTTTCGGCGTCTGCCGCTGCACACTGCTTGACCCGAGCGGGTTCCGTCCACTCACCGCCGAAATCATGGTCGTCCCGGCCTCAACCCAGGCCGCTGACATCGACAAGACCATGACCATTGGCCCCGACGCCGTGCTGGATTGAGAGTCACCTATAACGGTCGAAAGTAAGCCGATCCAATTGGGATAAAATGAAAAATAAACTGATCATGAATTATCCTGCCTCCTGGCAGGGCGATCTGTGGAAGGAAGCGTTTCCTTCCGGCAATGGAATCCTCGGCGCGGCGGTTTACGGTGCGGTACACGACGAAACCGTTTTGCTGACACACGATGATCTTTGGCACGAAGTGGTGACAAGTGAGCTGCCGGACGTCAGTCAACAGCTTCCCAAAATTCGCAAGCTGTTGGCAGCAGGCGATGCCTGTGCCGCCAATCCCGTACTTTCCGATGCGCTGAAGGAAGCTGGCTACAAAGCCGATATCGGTGCGCCGTTGCCGCTGGGCGACCTGAAAATCAAGATTCCGGTAAGCCATGGTTTTACGGATTATCGTCGCGAGTTAAATATGGAGACGGGCGAAGTTTCGGTTTCGTGGAGCGACAATGGCGTTGACTATGCGCGAAAGCTTTTTGTCTCTCGTGCGGACGAATGCGTTGTGATGGAAGTCAGCAGTTCCGGCTCGCTGTCGGTGGAAGTTGCGTTGGATCTGCATGACCGCAACGATGCGCATATTTGTGACCAAGAGGATCCAAAGCTTCCCGTTGAGCTGGAGGTGAAGACGGATGAGGCCGGAACGATATTCTATGCGGCGCAGAACGATGACGGCACGGACTTCGGTGCGGTCGCCCGCGTGTTTAAAGACGAGGGTCGTGCGCTGGTTGTTGTGAAGATGTTTGTGAAGGGCGAACGTTCCAAGGATTGGAAAATCCTTAACCAGGAGTTGGGAACGCTCAGCGGAAGCTATGAAGAACTGCTGGCTCCGCATGCCGCGCTGCACGGCGAACTGTTCCGTCGGGTGTCACTGGATCTCGGGGCAGATGAAGCCGGGCATGAACGCTCTAATGAAGAGCTGTTGATGAGTGCTTATCGTGGTGCACTGTCGACGGTGATGGTTGAAAAAATGTGGGCCTATGGGCGTTACCTGCTGATTTCCAGTTCGCGGGAGGGCGGTCAGCCTTGTCCTTTGCAGGGCAAATGGTGCGGATCGTACCGTGGCTATTGGACCTTCAATATGGCCAACGAAAATCTGCAGATGAATTATTGGCAGGTGATGTCTGGCAATATGCCAGAGGTGGCGTTGCCGGTCTTTGATTATGTGGATCGCCTGATGGATGATTTCCGCGAAAATGCCCGCAAGCTCTATGGCTGTCGCGGGATTCTGGTTTCGTGTATTACGACGCCTCCTTCTGGATTGTTTAAGGACATCCAGCCGCACATTCTGCATTGGACTGGCGCAGCGGCGTGGATCGGTCAGCACTACTATGATTATTACCTGCATACGGGCGATGAGGTTTTTCTGAAGAAACGCTGCATTCCCTACCTGCGCGAAGTGGCACAGTTTTATGAGGATTTCTTCACTCTCGGAGAGGACGGTTTTTATCTGAGTTCGCCGTCCAACTCGCCGGAAAACCATCCGGGCAACCATGCCATGGGTGCGACCGATATGCTGTCGATGGAAACCACCATGAACGCGACGATGGATTTTGCGCTGGCCAAAGAGGTGCTGACCCACCTGATCGAGAGTGGCGACGATATCGAACGCCGGCAGGCCATGCTCGATAAGATCCCGCCCTACCAAATTAATGAAGACGGCGCGGTGAAGGAATGGATGCATCCGTTTTTTGACGATAACTACCACCATCGCCACCAGTCGCATATTTATCCCGTCTTTCCGGGATTGGAAGTGACACGCGAGTCCGACGCCGAGTTGTTTGAGGCCTTTGAGGTTGCGATTCGTAAACGGCTTGAAGTTGGCATCGGCTCTCAGACCGGCTGGTCGCTGGCGCACATGGCCAATGTGTATGCACGAATGGGCGAGGGCGATGACGCACTGAACTGCCTGAGCCTGCTGTCTCGCGCCTGTATCATGAATAATTTTTACACAACTCATAATGATTGGCGCGGATGCGGCATCGGGGTCGACTTTGTCATGGCGCCGTATCAAATTGATGCGAATCTCGGGTGGACAGCTGCCGTCCAGGAAATGCTACTGTTTTCTGTTCCCGGAAAAATCACGGTGTTGCCGGCCCTTTCCAAAGATTGGAAAAAGGGATCGGTCAAAGGCCTGCTGGCGCGCGGCGGCGTGGAGGTTTCTATGGATTGGAATCTGGAGGCTCGGGTTGTGAATGTGGAGCTCTGTGCACGGAAGGATCAAACCGTTGAGTTGAGTTCGCCGGTTGGGGCATCACGCTCGATGGATTTGAAAAAAGGCAAATTGGAGCGCGTTCGGATTGTTGGATAGCGAAAGGGAATATTATGTTTTCTTGATTCATCCGCCCCAGTTTAGCAGTCTACCACCATGAAAATACACTTCCCTTTCGGCGCTAAAAGCGATTTCTTATAAGACATGAAAAGCACCAACTTCCCCATCTGCCGGCTCGTGCCCGGCTCGTTCCCGGCCATCGAGGTGGCGGGCCGCCGGATGCCGGCCATCGCCTACACATCTTATCTCACCGAGGGCCGTTATTACGCTGAGGTCGCTGCCCAGGGCATTCATCTGTACAGCTTCCCGGCCTACCTAGGCGACCGCGGCATCAACATCGGCTCCGGCCTCGGACCCTTCCGCAAGGGGCTCTGGACAAGTGACGGCGAGTTCGACTTCGACGACCTCGACAAAGACTTTCGGATGCTGCTCGCCGCCGATGCCGAAGCTTGCGCGATCATGCGTCTGCATCTGGACGTGCCCACTTGGTGGGAGGCGCGCTATCCCGAGGAATGCTGCCAACTCGCCGACGGCACGACCCTACGGCAGTCGTTTTTCTCGTCCAAATGGATCGCTGACGCCGAGGCGGCCCTGGTGCGCATCATCGAGTGGCTCGGCGAGTCCCCCTATGCCCCGCACCTGGCCGGCATCCACGTGGCGGCCGGCGGTACCGAAGAGTGGGTCTATCATCGCAACGGCGACTTCGTGGATGGCAACCCGGAGCGGCGAACTGCCTTCCGCCAATGGCTGGCCGCACGCTACGACGACGACCGGGCCCTGCGTGAGGCCTGGGGGGACAACGGCGTCAGCCTGGCGCAGGCCGAGATCCTCGACATCAACCAAACAGCTCAAGAAGAAGACTGGCGCAATCCGGCGGCGGAGCGTCCCGTCATCGATTGTCTGCGCTTCCATGCCGAGAACCTGGCCGAGCGCATCGCCGGGTTCTGCCGCGTCGTCAAGCGGGAAAGCGACGGTCACCTGCTGGCTGGGGCCTTCTACGGCTACCTCTTCCCGTCCTTCGATCCGCGTAACGGCCACGGCGCCCTGCACCGCCTACTCGCCTGCCCCGACCTTGATTATCTGGCCAGCCCCAATCTCTACGAAAGGAAGGCCGGACTCGATTGGCCGCCGCCCGCGCCGACCGCCTCGGTCCGCTGGCACGGCAAGGTCTGGATGGCGGAAAACGACACTCGCACCTGCTGCACCACGCTGCTCAAAGACGTAGCCCCCACCATCTGCCCGCCCGGGCAATACAAAAGCGCGGTCTGGCGAGGGCCGGCAAGCGTCGAACTCTCCCGCACCTTCCTGCGCAACAATGCGGCCCGCATGCTGGGCTACGGCTACGGCGGCTGGTGGTTCGACATGTGGGGTGGCTGGTTCTCGCACCCCGACCTCCTGGCCGAGCTTGGCCTCTGCCAGGATCTCGCCCGGCGGCAGATGGAGCTTCCCGCCCTGCTCCCGGCCGCCGAGGTTGCCCTGGTCATCGACGAGGAGCTGCCCATGCTCGATACGGGCTATGGCTGCAACGTCTGCCAATTAGCCGAATGCCGCAAGGCTCTGGCCCGGGCCGGCGCTCCCTACGAGCTAATCTTGCGCCAGGATCTCGCCGAAATGGTCGGCGAATTCCGGCTGCTCTGGCTGGTTGGGCTGGGCGAATTAAGCTTGGCCGAAGAGGCGGGGATCGGGTGCCTGCTCGCCGCCGGCGGGATCGCGCTAACCACCGACCGGGAGACCCGCCAAACCGAACTCATTGGCCCGGAAGGCCGCCAGCCGGCCGGCGCCCATGAGGCATGGACGCCAGACCAACTGGCCGAACTGTACCACAGGGCCGGCGTACACCTCTACGCCGCCCCGGGCGACATCGTTTACGCCGGCGGCCGAATCCTCGCCCTGCACGCAGTCGAGGCCGGGTCAAAGGAAATCTCCCTGCCGTTCCCCTGCCGGGTGAGCAACGCGCTGGCAAATGAATGCCTGACGGAGCGTGCCGCCACCTTCAAAGTCGAAATGGCCAAATTTCAGACCGCTATCTTCCAGCTCGACTGCGACTGACCCGCCGGGGCTATTGCGAAGCTCTTGGCCGACCGGCGGCTGGATGATGACGATCAACCACCCGCTACCGAACGGAAAATCGCCTTTATTCTTGACTCATCCGCCCCAGTTTAGCAGTCTACCCCCATGAAAATGCACTTCCTTTTCGGTGCTAAAAGCGATTTCTTATAAGACATGAGCAGTACCAACTTCCCCGCACCTGGACGGCATCCACGTGATGGCCAGCGGTACCGAGGTGTGGGTCACAAATTTCGCAAAATGTATTTTTTAGAAGTCTATAACTCATCAAACAAGGAGAAGGGAGCGATGAAACACAGAAGAGCGATATGGTTATTTGCGGCAATATGTTTGTTCATCGGGATAGAGAATGGCAAGGCGAATAACATTAGTGTGAGCAATCCTGTGTTGTGTAATCAGAATAAAGGGGCGAAATATACATTCGTGAAGTTTGATTTAAGCTGGGATAACTCCTGGCGAACAGATGTGAACTGGGATGCGGCATGGGTATTTGTGAAGTTCAAGCCGGACGGATCAAACGCTTGGCAGCATGCCACGCTGTCGACCAATAACAGCGTTCATATTGTGCCCGGCGGCACCTCGGAAGTCGGACTGACCGGGACGAATGGGGTAGGAGTGTTTATCTACCGGTCCTCGCCGGGCACCGGAAATGTCAGCTATGCTAAAACCCAACTCCGCTGGAACTACGGCGCGGACGGGTATGAATTTCAAACAGGCGACAAGATAAACATCTCCGTGCAGGCCATTGAGATGGTGTATATCCCGGAAGGTTCGTTCTATCTCGGCTCCGGCGGTGATGAGGTATCGCACTTTTACAAATATCCTACCGATACGGATATATACCCTGTTAATTCAGAAGACGCTATTACCATCGGAATCACGGATGGCAACCTGTATTACGAGACCGGCGGGAACTACGGCGACGGATTCGGGCCTATTTCGAATGCGTTTCCGAAAGGATATGCCGCGTTTTACTGCATGAAATACGAGATCAGCCAGGGCCAGTATGCGGAGTTTCTGAATAAGCTTGATAACACACAGGACGGAACGCGCTACCCCGACTACTACAATCAGAAACGATACATGATAACCGACCCTACAACCAACCACGTTGCAGTCGTTCCGGATCGGGCGTGTAACTACCTGAGCTGGGCGGACGGAGCGGCATACGCGGACTGGGCGGGGTTACGACCGATGACAGAGCTGGAGTATGAAAAAGCGTGTCGGGGAGGGGAAGTGCCGGTGGCTAATGAATATGCATGGGGAAGCAACAATATATATGCAAGCGCTTACACCATTACCAATGATGGACTGCCGAACGCTATTGTGAGGGACCCTAACATAGGCATCGGGACAGGGAATGCTTGTTATGGCAGTACCGATCCCGGGGGGCCTATGCGCTGCGGGATATTTGCGGCGAGCTTTGACAGTCCGACACGCGCGGAAGCCGGGGCGACCTATTATGGGATAATGGAGATGAGCGGGAACGTATGGGAGCGGCCGGTAACGGTGGGCAATGCTGAAGGCCGTGGTTTTACAGGCTTGCATGGGGATGGAATTCTTGACAGCAGTGGAAATGCGAATGTGACGTCATGGCCTGGGAGCAATGCCAAAGGCGCCGGGCTTCGGGGCGGCTATTGGGCCTTTTCAGCGATTTACTTGCGTGTTTCAAATCGCGACATGTCCGCCATCGTCGACCCGGCTCGGTCTTACTATCCCGGTTGGCGGGCGGTCCGTACGGTGCCGTGAGGGGTGAATGGAAAGCGAAATTCGGAGTTCTGCCTTCCGCGTTTAAAATAAGGAGAAAATGAGCGATGAAACACAGAACAGCGATATGGTTATTTACGGCAATATGTTTGTTCATCGGGATAGAGAATGGCAAGGCGAATAACATTAGTGTGAGCAATCCTGTGTTGTGTAATCAGAATAAAGGGGCAAAATATACATTCGTGAAGTTTGATTTAAGCTGGGATAACTCCTGGCGCACAGATGTGAACAGAGATGCGGCGTGGGTATTTGTGAAGTTTAAGCCAGACGGATCAAACGCCTGGCAGCATGCCACGCTATCGACCAATAACAGCGTTCATATTGTGCCCGGCGGCGCCTCGGAAGTCGGACTGACCGGGACGAATGGGGTAGGAGTGTTTATCTACCGGTCCTCGACGGGCACCGGAAATGTCAGCTATGCTAAAACCCAACTCCGCTGGGACTACGGCGCGGACGGGTATGAATTTCAAACAGGCGACAAGATAAACATCTCCGTGCAGGCCATCGAGATGGTGTATATCCCGGAAGGTTCTTTCTATCTCGGCTCCGGCGGTGATGAGGCAGGACACTTTTACAAATATCCTACCGATACGGACACATATCTTGTTAATTCAGAAGACGCTATTACCGTCGGAACCACAGATGGCAACCTGTATTACGAGACCGGCGGGAACTACGGCGACGGACTCGGGCCTATTTCGAATGCGTTTCCGAAAGGATATGCCGCGTTTTACTGCATGAAATACGAGATCAGTCAGGGCCAGTATGCGGAGTTTCTGAATAAGCTTGATAACACGCAGGACGGAACGCGCTACCCCGACTACTATAGTCTGAACCGATACACGATAACCTCCCCTACAACCAACCACGTTGCAGAAGTTCCGGATCGGGCGTGTAACTACCTGAGCTGGGCGGACGGAGCGGCATACGCGGACTGGGCAGGGTTGCGACCGATGACAGAGCTGGAGTATGAGAAAGCGTGTCGGGGCACGGAAGCGCCGGTGGCTAATGAATATGCATGGGGGAGCAACAATATATATGCGAGCGCTTACAGCCTCACCAATGACGGACTGCCGAACGCCAAGGTAACCGTCGGCAGCGGCTTTGGAAATGCTTGTTATAGCAGCACCGATCCCGGGGGGCCTATGCGCTGCGGGATATTTGCGGGCAGTTTCACCAATCCGACACGGGCGGAAGCAGGCGCCACATACTATGGTGTCATGGAGATGAGCGGGAACGTATGGGAGCGGCCGATAACGGTGGGCAATGCTGAAGGCCGTGGTTTTACAGGCTTGCATGGGGATGGAATTCTTAACAGCAGTGGAAATGCGAATGTAACGTCATGGCCTGAGAGCGATGCCAAAGGCGCCGGGATTCGGGGCGGCGGTTGGAGCAGAACTGTGCTTTTCTTGCGTGTTTCGGACCGCTTCGGCGCCGCCTACGTCCTCCCGGGTCGGGATTACCTTTATCGGGGGTGGCGTGGTGTGCGCGGCTGCTCGGCGCCGTAGGGGTGAGGGGGGAGAGTGACTAAAGTGAGCGAAAGTAGATCGGATCTTCAGAGCTGATGTAAAAGAAAGGTTGTTACAATGAAAACATACTTGCATTTATTTTTATTCTTATTGATTGTGGCGCCCGGCGTGCCGGCTTTTGCAGACACGAATATCTATGTTGGCGGCAGCGCGGATGGATATGATGACGTGGACGCGGCACCGAGGATAGATTATCCGTATGTGCAAAACGCAAATGGCGCAACCAATATTACTGATCAAAGTGCATGGATGAATGGCATCCTGGTGTCAACCGGTATGACGGCAACCACGGTGCATGTGTATTGGGACACAGAAGATGATGACACAAACAAGACCACCTGGGCATATTATACCAATTTTGGAGTACGCGCTGAAGGAGAGGCCCTGACCACAAATGTGACGGGATTGAATCCGAACACAACATATTACTACCGGTTCTATGCCACAAACGAGAACGGTGAATTCTGGGCAGAACCTGCGGCAAGCTTCACGACTTTCTCTCAGCCATCGGTCAACAACGGCTGGGGCGCAGGGCCAATAAGCTTCACAACAGCCGGATTAAGCGGCAATTTGACAGGCGGCATAAGCGCGGATGTCTATATTTACTGGGGAACAGACAATGTCGGCGAAGAGGGCTGGGCTAAAACCAACAATCTGGGGACGCTAAGTGAGGGCGCGTTCCACTCAGCCATCTCCGGGCTGAGCGAGGGCGGGGTGTACTATTACCGGTGCTATGCCACAAACGACTATGGGGAAGATTGGTCGGATGTGGTAACAGTCACAACGTTGGTTTCGTTTGCTGTGTGGGATGGCGGTGATGCAGATGGATATGATGACATAGACGCAGTGCCGGGGATGGATTATCCGTATGTGCATAACGCAAATGGCGCAACCAATATTACTGATCAAAGTGCATGGTTGAATGGCATCCTGGTGTCAACCGGTATGACGGCGACCACGGTGCATGTGTATTGGGACACGGAAGATGAAGACACAAACAAGACCGCCTGGGCATATTATACCAATTTCGGAGTACGCGCTGAAGGAGAGTCCTTGACCACAAATGTGACGGGATTGAATCCGAACACAACCTATTACTACCGGTTCAATGCCACAAATGAGAACGGTGAATTCTGGGCGGAATCTGCAGCAAGCTTCACGACTTTCTCTCAGCCATCGGTCAACAACGGTTGGGGCGCGGGGCCAATAAGCTTCACAACAGCCGGATTAAGCGGCAATTTGACAGGCGGCATAAGCGCGGATGTCTATATTTACTGGGGAACAGACAATGTCGGCGAAGAGGGCTGGGCTAAAACCAACAGTCTGGGGACGCTAAGTGAGGGCGCGTTCCACTCAGCTATTTCCGGGCTGAGCGAGGGAGGGGTGTACTATTACCGGTGCTATGCCACAAACGACTATGGGGAAGATTGGTCGGATGTGGTAACACTCACAACGTTGGTTTCGTTTGCCGTGTGGGATGGCGGTGATGCAGCGGTTCCAAATTAGGAAATCTTCGAGTTGCGGGAGGGGCTTCGGACATGAAAGTCAGCGTCGCCGATCCTAATCGCACTCCTCTGCACTCGCCGATCCTGCCGGAGGCA
>Ga0307929_1001020_pt1 | contig 23708 bp, 33 predicted proteins | sample AceLakmetage1330_FD_203160 | JGI IMG/M metagenome (GOLD analysis project Ga0307929, IMG submission 203160) | Saline water microbial communities from Ace Lake, Antarctica - #1330 | ecosystem: Environmental > Aquatic > Non-marine Saline and Alkaline > Saline | place: Antarctica: Ace Lake...
TATCAAAAGAACATGGGAAAAAAGCTGAAAAATTATTATTTAATATAAAAAAATATAAATTAGAAAATAAAATAATTAATCTTGGTCCTATTCCACAAAAAGAATTGTATTCATATTATAAGTTCTCCGATGCTCTATTCTTTCCAACATTACTAGAGTCTTTTTCTGCAACATATCCCGAATCGATGAAATATCATCTACCAATAATCACAAGTAACTTAGATTTTGCAAAAGAAGTTTGCGAAGATGCAGCATTATATTTTGATCCTAATTCAATCACGTCTGTAAAAGAAACAATAATTAAACTTAAAAATAACAAAAATCTTCAAAAAAAGTTAATTGAAAAAGGTAATGAAAGATTTAAAACATTCCCAAAAACATGGGACGAAGTAGTTAAAATAATAATTAATGAAATTAATTCAATAACCGATGAAAACAACCCAATTAAAAAATTATAAAAAAACATACAAAAATAAAAAGATTATTTTAAGATTTTTATGGCAATTAATAAATATTTTATTTTTTAAAACTAGTTTTCCATTTTCAAACAAATTTAAAAAAATAATATTAAAAACATTTGGAGCAAAAATTGGAAAAAATGTAATTATAAAACCTAATGTAAATATCAAATTTCCATGGAATTTAATTATTGGAGATAATATTTGGATTGGTGAAACAGTTTGGATTGATAATCTCGCGAAAGTGATAATTGAAGATAATGTATGTATTTCTCAGGGTGCTATGCTTTTAACTGGCAGTCATAATTATAAAAAAAGTACGTTTGATTTAATTACTGGAGAAATCAAAATAAAATCGGGTGTTTGGATATGTGCTAAAGCAATTGTATGTCCTAATGTTACTTGTGAAACACATTCAATCTTAAGTGTTGGATCAATTGCAACAAAAGATTTAGAAGCATTTATGATATATCAAGGAAATCCAGCAATTATTAAAAGAAAAAGAGAAATTAATGAATAAACCAAAAGTATCCATTATAACAACCACATTAAATAGTGAGAAAACTATTTCAAAAACCATTTTATCAATAATTAATCAAGATTACAAAAATATTGAAATTATCATAGTTGATGGTAAATCAAATGATAAAACATTAGAAATAATTAATGAATTTAAAGGTAAAATTTCTAGAATTATTTCTGAAAAAGATAAAGGTCCTTATTATGCTATGAATAAGGGAATTAGAAATGTAACTGGAGAAATAGTTGGAATTATTAATTCTGATGACCAATTAGCAAACGAAAACATTATTTCAGAAATAGTGAATGAAATACAAAAAAAAAAAGTCGATGCCGTTTATGGAAATGTAAAATATATTAATGAAAAAGGCCAAATTATAAGAAAATATATTTCTCCATCCAATGCAATAAAAGGATTTAATAAAACAATCCAACCAGCTCATCCTAGTTTCTTTGTTAAAAAAATAATTTATGAAAAATTTGGCAATTTTGATACAAAATATCAAATAGGTTCTGATTATGAATTATTATTAAGATTTTTAGTTAAAAACAAAATACCTTGTAGTTATATACCAAAAACTTTAGTTTATATGAATACTGGGGGATTATCTAATAAAAATATATTAAATATTATAAAAAACAATATGGAAGTTTATAAAATCTCCAAAAAATATAATTTACCTATTAACATTTTAACAATAATTAAAAAATTAATTAAGAAATATAACTCAAAGAAAAAAATACAATGAATAATCAATTAATTATAAAAATACAAAAAGATTCATTAAAAGAAATAAGTATGAAAAAATACAAACATGAAATCTTGAATGAGTTATTTATTACTAAAATTCCAAATGCAAAAATTTGGAGCAATGGATTAGCAATTTCCATATTAGATGAAAAAAACCAATTATTACCTGAAATATCAGGATATTTTTGTAAAAACGGAGTTAATGATCCAATATTAAAAGAAAAAATATTTCCAAAAACACAACAAAAATATATAAATGTCGTTTTATTTGCTGTTAAAGGAAACCACGGTTATTATCATTGGATGATGGATCTTTTACCTAAAATTCAATTATTAAAGGAATCAAAAAAATTTAATTTAAATGATATAGATTATTTCTTATTTAATAATTTAAATAAAAAATTTCAAATAGAAATTATTGAATATCTTAACATACCAAAAGAAAAAATAATTCAGTTATCAGGTTCAAAAAAGAAAAAAATATTATTTGAATTAGAAGATTTAATAATTATTTCAAATATATATGATATTAAATCAAAATGTAATCTAGTTAAAAAAAATCTATTAATGTTTAATAATAAAAATCATTTTAAAATTTATAAAAATATATACATATCCCGAAATAAATCAAGATGTAGAAGGATAATTAATGAAAAAGAATTGATTGAAATATTAAAAAAATTTAATTTTAAAATATTGTATTTAGAAGAATTAACCATCGCTCAACAAAAAGAATTATTTTACAATTCAAAAATAGTAATTGGACCGCATGGGGCAAGATTAACTAATTTGATTTTTTGTAAAAAGAATACAAAAGTAATTGAAATATTTTCGGAGAATTATACCTTGAATATTTATGAAGAAATGAGTAAAGTTTGTAAATTAAAATATTCTGCTTTTATTGGCAAAGGAATTGTTCCAAAAAATAAAAAAATCCCTCACTGTGGAAGAGAAGATATTTTAATTGATTTAGACTTATTTGAAAAAAGATTAAAACAAATAATTAAAATAAAATGTACAACCCAATAAAAAGACTCATCGACATCTTAATTTCTTTAATCTTAATAATAATTCTTTCACCAATATTACTTTTCACTTACCTAACTATCCAAATGAATTCAGGTAGACCAATTACATTTGTCCAAAAAAGAGTGAAAAAAAATGGAAAAATATTTTTAATATATAAATTTAGAACCATGATTGAAAAAGCTAGTTTATTTCAAAAAAAAGGTTTTACAGATAAAGAACTAAGTACAAAAGAAGGATGGATTTTAAGAAAATTACATTTTGATGAACTTCCACAATTATTTAACATATTTAAAGGAGATATGAGTTTAATTGGCCCTCGTCCTCCAACTATGAAAGATTACAAACATCATTTAGAATTAGATCCAAACTACAAAAAAATATTTTCTAATAAACCGGGCTTAATTAGCTTAGATGGTGTTTTAGCTTATATAAACTCTAAAAAACGTAAAAAAATTCTAAATAAATTAGGTTTAGAACTTTCAACAGTCAAAAATAAACATTCTAAATATAGTGAAGAATATCACGAAAAGAAAAAACAACGTGAATACTACTACTTAAATAATAAATCATTTATTTTAGACTTAAGAATTTTCTTATGGACAATTGTTATGTTCTTTGATTGTTGTAAAAGAATATTTACCAAATAACAAAACATTTAAACTAGTTCTTACATTTTTTAACATATGTTTTACACTCATATCAAAAGAATATTGGATATAATTTTCTCATTTATTTTCTTAATACTTTTTTCTCCAATTTTAATGATTTTATACTTATTATTTCTAACATTCTCAGGATTACCAGTTTTTTTCAAACAAAAAAGAATTGGAATGAATGGCAAATTATTTACAATATATAAATTTAGAACAATGGTTGTTAATGCTGCAAAAATGCAAAAAAAAGGTAAAAGTATTAACTCATTAACAACTAGAATTGGAAAAATCATTCGTCCAATACACTTAGATGAACTTCCACAATTATGGAATATTTTCATTGGAAATATGAGCTTTATTGGATACAGACCAATTTTAAAAGAAAACTACAAAAAAGAAATTAAAACAAACTCAGATTTAAAAAAAGTTTACAAAATCAGACCTGGTTTTACAGGTTTAATGAGTGATTTGTCTTACATTGATGAAAAAACAAGAAAAAAGATATTAACCAAATATAAACTTCTAACTCCACAAAAAAAAACTCATACATTAAGACATCGGGCAAACTTATTCTATGCTAAAAAAATGAATTTTTTACTAGATGTAAAAATAATTTGGTGGACTTTTTTACTTGAAATCCAACATTTCTTTAAAATATTCAAACCGTAAATCTTCCAATCCTACCACAATAAACTTTATTAATACCCATAAAAACATTTAAACATGAACAAAGAAGACGTTCTATTCCCTTTTGAAGAAATCAGAAATGTACAAGATAAATTAATCGAATCTATTTCAAATGCAATAAACAATAAAGAAAATCTAGTAGTTCATGCTCCAACAGGATTAGGTAAAACCGTCGCGTCTATTGGTCCAGCGTTAAAAAAAGCTGAAGAAGAAGATTTAACTGTGTTTTTCTTAACATCCCGTCACACTCAACATAAGATAGCAATTGATACTTTAAAACAAATTAAAGAAAAATATAATTTAAAAATTCCAGTTATTGACATAATTGGCAAAAAACATATGTGTTTACAACCAGCAATTGAATTATTATCTTCAGGAGAATTTGCTGAATTTTGTAAAAAACAAAAAGAAGATGAAAAATGCGAATTCTATACTAATTTAAAAGATGGAGCTAAACTAAGTATGCTTGGAAAAAAAACAATCCAAGAATTAACTGATCTTTCACCATTAGAAGTTCATGAAACTATTAAATACTGTGAAGAAGAAAAATTATGCCCTTATGAAGTTTCTTTAACTATGTCAAAAAAAGCAAAAGTTGTTGTTGCTGATTATTATTACATTTTTAACCCATCTGTTATGAGAACATTCTTTTTAAAATCAAAAAAAGAATTAGAAGACTCAATAATTATTGTTGATGAAGCCCATAACTTGCCAGGAAGATTAAGAGAATTATTAACAGTAAGAATGTCCACTTTTTTTGTTAATCAAGCTAGAAAAGAAGCTAACTTTCTAAAAAGAGACGATTGCTTCCCATTATTAGATGAATTACAAGAAAAATTATTAGATTTACTTGGAATGGATGAAGAAAAAGTAATTAAAAAAGGAGAGTTTAGTATTGAAGATAAAGAAGACGTTATTGATTTATTTGAAGAACTTGCAGAAGTAACAAGAGAAAACAATAAAAGAAGTTATTTAGGCATTATAGCTAATTTTCTTCAAAAATATAAAGATGCAGAAAGTTTTGTTAATATTATAAGACACGTTATTTCTCCAAGGGGGGAAAGAATTGAATTAACACACTCGGCTTTAGACCCATCAATAATTTCCAAACAAATATTTGACAATTGTTACTCGGCAATATTAATGAGTGGAACATTAACCCCTGTAAAAATGTATAATGATTTATTAGGAGTTGGTGGACAAGAAGAAGAATTACCTTCACCATTTCCTAAAAAAAATAAATTAAACTTAATTATTCCAAACACTACAACAAAATTCACTGAAAGAAGTCTACAACAATACAAAAACATTGCATCAACTTTAGCTAATGTTTGTAATTCAGTTCCAGGAAACAGTGCAGTATTTTTTCCATCTTATTTTATCAGAGATAATGTATATGCTTTATTCTCAGAATTATGTCATAAAACAGTTTTTAATGAAATTGCAGGGATGACTAAACAAGAAAAAGAAGAATTGCTTGACAGATTTAAAGAATATAAAAATTCAGGAGCAGTTCTATTAGGAGTTGCATCAGGATCTTTTGGAGAAGGGGTTGATTTGCCCGGAGACCTGTTAAAATGTGTTGTAGTTGTCGGATTGCCTTTAAATAAACCAGACCTAGAAATGCAAGCTTTAATCGATTATTATGACAAAAAATTCTCAAAAGGATGGGATTATGGTTATGTTCTTCCAGCTATATCAAAAGTATTACAAAATGCAGGAAGATGTATTAGAAGTGAAACAGATAAGGGAATTGTTGTTTATATGGATAAACGATATGCATGGTCTAATTATAAAAAATGTTTTTCTGAAGATGTTAAAGTTAGTTTAGAATATGAAAGATTGATCAAAGGATTTTTTGGAATATTAAATTAAGATTTTTATAACCGAATTTTTTATCATAATTTTTATGATTCAATAAATCTAAAATTAAAGCGATTACTTCAATTTCTGTCCCTCTTATTGTATAAATCATTCTCCAAGCACCAGATAAATTAACTTTCCATAAATTATTAACATCATAATCTTTAAGATATTTAGAAGGAATTTTTCTTTTTTCAATATGAACTCCATATTGAGGATTATCTTTTAAAAATTCTATTTTTTGTTTTAAAGATTTAAATAATATTTGATGATCACTTTTTTCAATTCCTTGATTTATTTCAATTCCTACAATTTTATTAAGTTCATCAAATTCTTTTTTTGCATCTCCTGTAATAATAACCTTAATTTCTTTTCCTTTAAAGTTCACAACTCTACACCTTTTTTTATTGCTTGATTCATTTTTATACTAGTATTATAAATCCAAAGAATTCCTTTTCTACCATCCAAAATTTTTCCAGATTTTTCTAAATAATTTAAAATCACATTAAGTGTTTGATGCATAACTTTAGTAGGTAATATTTTTTTTAATTCCTCTCGATTAAGTAAATTATTTGCTTTTTTCAATGTATTTTCAACCATAAGTACAGTTTTTAAACTAGGATAATGAATTACCTTTAACTTTTGTTGTTTTTTCGTCATTTTCCCTCCGAAGTATATAAACTTATATAAATAAGTATATAAACTTATATAAAGTTTTTGTTTAAAACTCATCCAACTTCTTATTCCCCTTATAAAACTCATTTTCTATACCCATGTGTTTCATATACTTCTTAGGCATCATTTTTACCTGTAACTTTTTATTTCTTCTTTGCAATATATTTTGAGAATAATAATAAGTTTTCCACATATCTTCTTCAGAATTTAAATTCATCAAAAACTCATCAAAATAATTTTTTTCTAAATGATTAACTACATTCTTAACACTTTCAAGATGTTTTTTTCTAACACCAAACTTATCAATTGAATAAACAATTCTTTTACTTCCAATAACAATCAAAAATTTAGGAAAACGTCTATGAAAAAAATTAATAACAATATCTTCAACCTTATGTTCAGAAAATATTTCGGAATATAAAATTCCTTTATCTGAGATTTTCAATCTTGTAAAGGAAATTATTCTATGTGCTTCACCTCCTACTTGTTTACCCCAATCATGAAATGTTCTAGATTCTTTAGTTGCCTTATTTAAGACCAAACGTTGATCTTGATTATTAAGAATATTAATTACATTTTGATCGAATTTTTTATGCCGTTTAATATATTCTAAATCATACATTAAATTCACCCAACATTCTTTGCCTGCAACCATTAACTGAAATAAATTGTTTTGCTCTTTTTAGAACAATACCTATATTATGCAATTCTTCATACTTTTTTATTTTACATCCTGATTTTTTTAAACTTATTATTTTCTTAGCAGATAAAGGTCCAATTCCAGGAACTCTAATTAATTCACTATATGAAGATTCATTAATGTCAACTGGTCCTGAAAAATTTTCTCTAGCTAAAACTAATTTAGGATCTTCTTTTGGTAAGTTACCATCATCCATAATTTGTTTAAATTCCTTTAATTCCATACCATAAGTTCTTAACATAAAATCAACACTATACAACTTATGTTCACGATTCAACATAGTTTTTTGCTTATTTTCGAAAGCTGTTTTTGGAACTGGAATAAAAGCAGAATAATATGCACGTTTTAAATCAAAATTTTCATACTCCCAATCTACCATTTTAAGAATTTCTAAATCTGTTTCATCACTTGCACCAACAACTAATTGAGTAGTTTGTCCGGCAGGTAATTTCATTCTTTTAATCCATGCTTGTCTTCTTAAAATATCAGTTTTAAAATTTTTAACAGAAGAAACTTCATTTAATCTATTTTTGTTAGGAGCTTCTAAATTAATACTTAACCTATCAGAAAACTCAGAAGCTTGTTTAATTAATTCTTTACTAGTACCTGGAAGAACTTTAAAATGAATATAACCATGAAAGTTATACCTATTACGAATTAAATTTACTGCTTGAATCATCTCTTCAGTTGTTTTATCAGGATTTTGAACAATTCCAGAAGATAAAAACAAACCTTCAACACAATTAGTAATATATAATTTCATAAAAGTTTTAGCTAGTTCATCAGGCGTAAATTTAGCAACTCTTTTATTACAAGAACTATTTTCACAATATTTACAATCAAATGAGCAAGCATTTGTATAAAGTGTTTTATACAATGAAACGCACCTACCATTAATAAAAGAATGACATAACCCACCTTTTGCAGCATTTCCTATGCCATCCTTAACATCCACTTTTCTTTTAGATGCAGAACTAGCACAATTATCATACTTTCCAGCATCACCAAGAATTTTAACTTTATCTAAAATATTCATAATTAAATAATTAAGAATTTGTTTAAATATGCTGTGCGAGAATATGTCCAGTGTGGTACAAAAATGTCCAGTGGGTTAAGATTTATCTAAATGGATTTGTTTGGAATTTTTTGAAGTAACAACACTTTCTCCTAATTGATTTTCTATATCTTTTCGAGCATTGCCTGCAACTTTCCCACCTTTCTTTGCAATCTTTTTACTTTTTTCAATAGTATGAGGGTCTTCTTTTTTTGAAAATTCGGTAGTTGTAGTTTCAGCAAGCATATTAAGAACTAGTTCTAAATTAGTCATATTATCTCTTAAACTTTCTTTCTTTAAATCTTTTAATTTTTTATAATTCTTAACCGTTTTTCCTGACCAAGCCTTAGTAATTTCATTTGTAAGAATTGCATAATCCGTTGGTTTATTAACACCCACCCTACTCCATTCATCAGTTAATTCTTTTCTTATTTCAATTGTCTTTAATCTTTGATTGATCCATTCTTTTGAATAACCTTTTTTAAAATAAGTTTGCATAGCCCTGTCAAATGCTAATTCAGGGTTTTCGGTTTCGTCAATTCTTTCTTTTCCAACTGTTGCAAGCCATAATTTAAATGGTTCAGCTTTTTTAGAAGGAACTGACTGAATTAATCTTAATAATTGTTCAGTATCAGCAACATCAGTTAATCTTAACTTTCCATCTTTTGCAGTTAATTTCAACTGGTTACAATTTGTAACCGTTTCATTTCCTTCCTCAATTAAACGATGTTTTAAAACCTTCCAATAATTTCTTGCATTTTGAAAATCACTTTCAGTCAAAACTCCAATAACATCAACAATAGAAAAATACCATTCTTCTTTATTATCATCCCATTTGACCCTTATTTTCTTATTATCAAAAAGTTTAATTGCTTTTTCCATAAATTAATATAAATTAAATTCATTTATAAACTCTTTGAGAGAATATGTCCAGTGCCGCATAAAAATGTCCAATGACAAAAATCATTCATAATTTAACATTTGTACAGTTTCATTAAGAATATATTGAAGTGAAACAGCCCTATCAGAATCAATAATTGGCTTACCTTGAATAGCTCTTACTAAACTTTGTTTTAAAGGATTAGCAACTGAAGGTAATATTTGTTTACCGGGCCCTTCATAAGCCATTGCATTTTCTAAAATTTTAACAGGTAATTCAAACATTGAACAATAAAGTTCACCATTTTCTTTAAAGTCTCTTACTGCAAAATATTTACCATTAATTTGCATTCCTCTAAAATTACTACCATATCCCAAAGAAACAGAAAAATTCAATCCAGATTTATTTGCAAAACCAATTTTTGCAGAGTCTTCATTATATAAAACTTGACTAGATAAAAACAATTCTTCATCAGATAATAATGATAAAGGATGTAAAAGAAGATTATCTATAATACTAATTTTTCTTTTTGTAGAATTAGGTTTTTTTGTATTCCAAAAAAACTGAACATCTTTTGCATCATCTAACAAACAACTTTCTTCAATTGATTTACTTAAAGAAGCTAATGGAAGTTCCATACTAATTAACTGTTTTAAATTTTTTCTGTTTTTTGTATATTCAAAATAAAAATTCCGAAAAAAACAATCACTTCCAAAAAGATTAGTATTTGCAAATGGTTTTTCACTCATAAACTTCACACCTAAACCAAGAACAGACATTGCATGAACTAAATGAATAGTATCACCAATTGTGGGATCTTGAGAAGAATCATAAACAAAAGAAATTTCATTTTCATTTATTATTTTTTGAATTTCTTCATTAGCTGGATTTCCATAAAAATAAGGTGAAATTTTAACTCCTTTTAATTGAGGATTTAATCGAGAATTAATCTCGGAAATACCATCTAAAGAAGTACTTGAAACATAAACATTATCAAAAGGTTTTACACCATCTTTTTCTGTTAAACCCATAAGAATATTTACACCAAATCTTCCAAAACCTTTTCTTCCACCAATAACTAAAGCATTATTCATAGAAAATAATAATTAAACATTATTTATATAATTACCCCTTGACTTCATATGGAAACCAGTATACTAATTAGTATACTAAACGAAACATTTATATACTAGTTACATATTACCCTATTTATAATGGTCATATTATTCGATCGATTTAATATGCCAGACGACATATTTGAATTAATGTTCGCTACAGAACAGCAAACAATAGTCGGCAGACTGTTAGTAGACTTCATGAAGGAAAATCATGGAGAAATAGGCAAAGCGCAAATGTCCATGTTTGCAACCGCTTTACATGAAGGCGATATAGTTGCAAAACTTCCAACACCAAAATTTAAAGGAAAAAAAGCCAAACTCTCCTATAATAAAAGACAATTTTATGACAGGATATTAACACCCTTTCGAAGCATGGGCATTATCGACTACGACATGTACAAAAAAACATACAAATTGTCTGAAAATTTCAACAAAGAAATGACCCGAATCGGATTAATGTGGATTAAAGAATTCAGAAAACCACCCCAAAAATTAATTGATACTTAAAAAAGCAAACCGTTGTGTTACTTTTCTATAACACCCCCCTCAAAGCATAACGGTTTGCATTATATTCTTTATTTCATTTAATATTTTTTTTTTATCAAAACTTTTTTTAAAAATAGAAATATCAGGATAAATCTTTTTTAATTGATCAGCATAACCATCACAAGATATAACAATAATTTTCAAATTCTTACATTTCTTAATACATTTTATTTTATTTAATAAACCAAAACAATCTTCTTTTGACAACATTAAATCTAAAAGCATAAGATTAATTTCATTATCAGTTAAAAATTTATTAATTTGATTAACATTTTTAAAAAAAAATAATTTATAAGAATCTTTCAACAGTTCTTTATAAAACAACTGCATCTCCTCTTCATCATCAACTATGAGGATTTTGTTCATTTTAAATCAATCTATAAATTATAAAGTTTAATCACTAATAAATATTGTGTTTTAAAAACATTTAAATATAATAATTTAAGATAAAAAGATATGGAAGTAAAGAAAGCAATCATACCAGCAGCAGGCCTAGGTTCTAGAATGTTTCCTTTAACTAAAAACACAAATAAACTAATGCTACCAATTATTAACAAACCAGTAATTCAACTTTTATGTGAAGAAGCTTACCATTCTGGCATAAAAGAAATCATCATAACTGGAAGAAATTTAAACGAAATTAAAAAATACTTTAAAAAAAGTAAAACATTGGTTGAAATGACAAAAAACTTTGGCCATAAAGGTAGTGTTAAAAAACTTAATGAAGTATTTGACAAATGTAAAATTAGATTCATTGAACAAAAAAAACCAAGAGGTTGGATGCATGAAATTTATTTAGCAAAAAGATGGTTGAAAAATGATTCATTTGCAGTACTTTTTTCAGACATAATATATGATTCTAAAATTTCTGCATTAAAACAATTAGTTAAAAAGCACAAAAAAACTAAACTACACATACATTCTAACGGAAGATACATATTTAAACCATCAGTATTTAAATTCATTAATAAACAAAAATTCTTTTTAGGCGATGACGCAAAAGTTGTTGCGAGTGTATTATCAGAATTAGATTCTAAAGGAGAATTCTTACATGTTCCCATAGAAGGAGAAGTGTTTGATACAGGAGAACCACTAGATTACATCAAAGCTATAACACATTTTACATTAAAAAATAAAGAAATCGGACCATCATATCAACAACATATAAGAGAATTAGCAGTTAAAATCAAGGAAAACGAGCAAAAAATTCAGTAACATTTAAAAACCCCTCAATTTTTCTTCAATAATCAAAAGTTCATATTAATGAAATAGGGGCTGTTGGGTAGCTTGGTCCATCCTTTCTGGTTTGGGTATTAAAGCCTACTCATGACTTTTTTTAAAAAAACCAGAAGACCCCAGTTCAAATCTGGGCAGCCCCATATAAAAGGAGATAAAAATGGCTAAAAGAAAAACAATCAAAGGTTTTGGAGCACGATACGGAAGAAAAATCCGGGATAAATTAGGTAGATTTGAAGATTTAAAAAACAAAGATAAACAATGCCCAAAATGTCATGCATTAAAAGTTAAAAGAATTGCAGCAGGAATATGGACATGTAATAAATGTTCAGCGAAATTTACAGGAAGAGCTTACGACACAGCAAAAGTTAAAGTAAAAGAAATCGAGGAATAAAATGGTACTCTATAAATGTTTTCAATGCGATAAAAAAGTTGGCGAAGAATTTTTAAGAAAAAAAGTAAGATGCCCATATTGTGGATCAAAAATGATTTACAAACCAAGAACACAAGCCACAATAGTTCAAGCTAGATGATTAAAGCATCAATTACTATTGATGAATTTGTTGACGAAATTTATGATGCAATTCTACCTGAAACAGAAAAGCAAAATAGATCAAAAGTAGAAATTAATAAAACTGACACATTGTCAATTAATATTGAAGCAGATGATGCTACTGCTCTTAGAGCAAGCATGAATTCAATAACACAAATGTTAAGTGTTTTTTATAAAATAAAAGAAATAAAATAATTACCTTCGGAGGGAAGAATGTCAGAAAAAATGCAACAACTTCAAATTCTTGAACAAAACTTACAACAGTTTCTTATGCAAAAACAACAATTTCAACAACAAATGATTGAAATTGAATCAGCATTAAATGAATTACAAAATTCAAAAGAAAGTTTTAAAATCATAGGCAATGTTATGCTTTCTGCAAATAAAGAAGATCTAACTAAAGAATTAACAACTAAAAAAGAAGAACTTGATCTAAGAATTAAAACTTTAGAAAAACAAGAAGACAGATTAAAAGAAAAATCCCAATCTTTAAGAGATGAAGTGATGAAAGAGATGGAAAAAAATGGAAAAGATTAATTTTATAATTTCTTATGTAGAAACAATTCTTGAAGAAGGAAATGCATCTAAACAAGTTAAAGAAAAATTAAATAAGATTCTTAATATTTTAAAAAGTGAAGAAGATTTATACATTAAAAAGGATAAATGTATCCCTGAACTTGAAGAACTAGATAGTAATGGAAATATTGAAGCAGGAATAAGAGTTCAATTATTAGATATTGCTAGTTCATTAGAAGGATTATAATTTAACTTTAAGTTTCATCTTTTTATCAAACTGATTAAATTGTTCTCGAATTAAATCATCGTACAATCCTATTAATTGTTTAGAAACAATATTATTTTCATTTATTTTATATAATGTAGCTCTACCTATTTTTCTGGTCTTTATTATGATACATAGATTCAGCATTTTGGGAATTATAGTATTTAAAGTACCCCAACTTACATCAGCATTAAGCATATCTGTTAAAGAATAATCAAAATCTCTTCCTTCGATAAGATATTGCATTACCTTCATTCTTGGACTATAACCAACATGTTCTAAAAAAATGGATTTCATAATTAAATGATTATTTAAAAACTTTATAAAACTTTCTTTTTTGTACATCAATGTATAAAAATTATAAGTTAACATTTATTAAGAAATTTCTTATTTTCAAATTATGAGTTCAAATATCAAAAAAATAATTATTTTAAAATTAATTAGATCAAATATTTGGGGTGGTAAACACACACCATTAGATTATGCAATTAAAGGAATTCCAGAACACACTAGAAATACTCAAAAAGGCAATAGAGAAATCAAAAAAACCATTAAAGAATTAATTAATGAAAACTGGGTCCATATGATGATGAAAAGAACTGGAAAAGGTTATGACCACCATATTTCTTTAAATCCTAAAAAAATTAAAGAGATTAAACAATTCATTACAAATAGTTGAGCAATATTTAAAAATCAAAGATTTTTGTTTTATTTCTTGTTTTTAATTATTTTCAATTTACTTTTTATAATAGTTGAATTTGGTATGAAAATATTATCCGAACCAGATTTCAATTCAGTTTCAATTAATTTAATACTAACAACTTTACCTTTTACATCAGAAACTTCAATTTCATCTCCCACTTTAAATGATTGATTTCTATAAATAATAAAACCAGCAATAAGATTTGGAATGAAATCTTTTATCCCAAGAATAAAAGCCAAAACAATTATAATTAATACTGCTGCTGCAATCATTGTCAATACTGTAGTCGTTAAACCTAATTGTGTTAATGCCATAATTGCTGCAAAGAAATAAATAATGTAAGAAACTGCATCACCAAGATTTTCTTCGATATGAACATTGACATTTGTTGACTTTTTTATGATTTTATTTATTTCTAATTCTTTTAGTATTCTTTTAATAAAACTACCAGCTAGTCTGCCAACTACCAAGCCAACTACAAAAATAATTGCGGCAATTATTAAATTATTAAAAAAACTGTTTAAGGTTAAGTACTTTTCTTTTACAAATTGGAAAGATTCATTTAACATATTACAACATTAGTAAATGAGGTTTATAAATATTGCTAAATAACAAATTTTATTAACTCGTTTTAAAAATAGCACTATATGGGAATATTTGCACAATTATTTGTCAACGGATTAATTGCAGGAGGGATATATGCATTAGTTGCATCAGGTTTTAGTTTAATTTATTCAACTTGTAAATTTGCTAATTTTGCACATGGCTCAACCATTGCTTTTTCTGCATATTTTTTATATTGGTTATTTAATATGTTAGGAATTAATTTTGTTTTTTCAGTAATCTTAGCCATAATTTTGGTTTCTTTACTTGGTTACTTGATGAACTTATTTATATACAAACCACTAAGAAAGAAAAAAGCAAGCAGAGTAATCTTATTACTTGCAAGTTTTGCACTATTAATCTTTTTAGAATCAATAATATTAATTTTCTTTGGAGCAGATGTCAAAACAATAGGCTACATTAAAGTTGCAAAAGGAATGACTATTCTCGGAGCAATAATTACCCCATTACAATTATTTATCATAATCACATCATTTGTTTTATTAGGACTATTATATTTATTTATGAAAAAAACTAAAATTGGAAAAGCAATGAGAGCTGTTTCAGACAACAAAGAGGTTGCAGAAATTGTAGGAATTAGTTCAGAAAGAATATATGCTTGGAGTTTTGTAATTGGTTCAGCAATTGCAGGCGTTGCAGGAATATTAATTGGTTTAGAACAAAACTTAGAACCAACAATGGGAACTAATCTTGTAATTAAAGGATTTACTGGAGCAATAATTGGTGGAATTGGATCTGTACCTGGAGCAGTATTAGGAAGTTTTTTACTTGGTTTTGCAGAAAATTATGGAATATGGTGGTTACCTTCAGGATATAAAGATGCAATTGCATTTATAATATTATTCTTATTTTTATTATTAAGACCACAAGGAATATTAGGCATAAAAAAAGGTGATAAAAGATGATGCTTGCAAAGATTTATAATTTTTATAAAATCCAAAATTTTAAAAAGGTGAAATTTTGATAGAAGCCTATTTCATACACCTATTAATTCTGGTAGGAATTTTTTTAGTCTTAGCTTTATCCTTACAACTCTCAGTAGGTTTTACTGGTTTATTGAATTTAGGACATATAGCATTTTACGGAATTGGCGCTTATACTTCTGCTTTACTTGTTATGAATGGTTTTCCATTTTGGGTTGGTTTTTTATCTGCAGGAATAGTGGCAATGATATTTGGTTATTTAATTTCTATACCCGTAAATAAACTTAAAGGCGATTATCTAACATTAGCAACATTGGGTTTTACTTTTGTAGTTTATGCAGTACTATTAAACTGGACAAATTTAACAAGAGGACCATTAGGATTACCAGGAATACCTAAACCTTCATTATTTGGATTTGTTTTAAAATCTAATTTGAATTATTTAATTTTTACATTTGTTATTGCTGCAATCACTTATTTTATAATTAAAAAAATTAGTTCTTCTCCATTTGGTAAAGTTTTAGAAGCTATTCGAGATGACGAATTGGCAGCTAAAAGTTTAGGGAAAAATACACTGAAAATGAAAAGTTACGCTTTAGCAATTAGTGCTTTTTTTGCAGGAATTGCAGGTTCTTTATATGCACATTATATTACTTTTATCGATCCTTCTTCATTTACATTATTAAATTTAGTACCAGTTTTATCAATTGTTATAATTGCAGGATTAGCTTCATTAAAAGGAACAGTTGTTGCAACATTCATTTTAATATTATTACCAGAACCATTAAGATTTATTGGTTTTCCATCTTCAGTCATAGGACCAATGAGACAAATAATTTATGCTTTACTTTTATTATTAATACTAATATATAGGCCTAAGGGTTTATTTGGTAAAGTAGAACTAGAATGACCTATTTTTACAACCTAAAGATTCAAATATTTTAATAGGTCGACTAAAAAAATAACCTTGACTTTTAGGAGTATAAATTATTAAACAATACTTTCAAAGAAGAACTAATTAAAGGATTTTCAATTAATATCCCTACAGGTTGTTCATTAAAAGTAAAAAAACCACATTTATCACCATAAATAAACATACTCATCTTAAAATCCTTCAAAAAATTTAATGATTTTATTTCTCTTAATTGTTTTTTACTAGATTTTTTTAATTCTGGATCAGTAATTTTATTAACAACTGCCCTAAACCAAATCTTTTTTTCAACTCTTTTTTGAATGAAATTTTGTATCCAATATAATTTAAACAATTTTGAATATTCTTGATAATTAAAAATATGAAAAATATCTTTATTAGTTACAAGCATGTCATCATAAATTGCTTTAAGTCCTTTTTCTCCAAAAAAAGTCGTTACTTTTTGCTCAGACGTATTAGCCTTTGAAATATTAACTAATTCAGGAACAAAGTCTTGCAACATTCTTTTTTTATCTTCTAAAATTTGAGTAAGAACTTTTGGATTTAAAGCTTGAAAAATCTTTTTTCTTCCTGAAAATGAATAACTTACCACACCTTTTTTAATCATTTCATTAAGAACTTCATACATTGTCGGTCTCAATATATTAACATATTTTGCCAATTGAGAAGCTGTTGTTGAACCTAATTCTAATAACTTAACATATACTTTTGCTTCCCTATTATTTAATCCAAATTCTTCTAATGCTGAGTAAACATCCATAACAGGGTAAATTACTTTAATTATTTAAATGTTTTGTTTGTAGTTATATTCCGACTACAAGATTTAATATATAGCCCTGACATTCCTTATAAGTAATAAAGAGGTGAAAAATGAAACACAAGATAGTAATGGTAATTAGTTTGCTAATATTACTTAGCGCATGTACACCTAATGAAACAATTAAAGTTGGTGGATTATTTGCATTAACTGGTAATTGGGCATATGGCGGACAAACTGAAGTTAATTTTGCCCAAATAGCAATAGATGAAATTAACGCTGAAGGCGGAATTAATGGAAAACAAATAGAATTTATTCTTGAAGATGACAAATGCAGTGGAAAAGATGCAATATCGGGAGCAAATAAATTAATTCATCAAGACAATGTGAAATTTATCTTAGGTCCAAGTTGTACTCCTGCATCAGGTCCAGTTGCACCAGTTGCAAATGAAAATCAAGTTTTTATGATGGCAGCAACATCAACAATACAAGGATTTTTTGATGACTATGAATTTGCTTATAGAAATTCTCCACCTGGAAAAGAAGCAGCAATAATTTTAGCAAAGAATACTAAAATTAAAAAAATTGCAATCCTTACTGAACAAACGGAATTTTCAGAAGCATGGAGTAATTACTTTATCGAATCTTTTAATGGAGAAATAGTACTTAATGAAAAATTCCCAACAGAAAACAATGACTTTAAATCAATATTGATGAAAATTCCAAAAGATACAGATGGGTTTTTCATATCAACTTTAAATCCTAAAAATGCAGAAATGATTTTTAAACAAATGCAAGAATTAGGACTTAAAGGAAAAGTACTCGGAAATCCAACATCAATTGATACAAAGATTGCCAATATACCACAAAATGCAACCACAATAATTCCATTTTCGGAAAATAAAGAATTATTAGAAAAATATATTAATAAATTTGGTAAAGAACCTGAATTTCACTTTTTTTTAACAGCTTCAATGTATGACAGTGTGTACATGTTAAAAGATGCAATTGAGTATTGTGATGAAGATGCAATTTGTGTTAAAGATTACTTTAAAACCATTGAATGGAAAGGAGAAGTAGCAAATTGGTCTTTTGATAAAAATGGCGACCCAATACTTCCAAAAGAAAACTATCGATTAGTTAGAATTGTTAATGGGGGAAAAGTATTTAGTAAAATTTAATTTTTTTAATTTTTTATCTTAATTTACTAATTATGAATTATAAAAATCAAATTTGACTTTTAAATAATTAAAAAACAAAATCTTTATATATCTTAATGGTTCATAATGTTACAATATGGTTCAAAATGAAACGAGATGGTTATATTTAAAACCATTCACTCAAACTAAAGAATTTCTACATTTAGCAGATATATCCAGACAATTAAAAGAACCACATCCAACAGTCAGAAAATATTTAAATTCTTTTGAAAAAGAAGGATTATTAATAAAAGATATTAAAGGAAGATTAACACTTTTTAAACTCAACCGAGATCACCCATTAATTATTGATTACTTAACTATAATAGAAAAAGAAGTTTTAATTAAACGTTGTAAAAAAAATTTAATAATTAATGAAATAGTTTCAAATTGCCACATTGGAAATACTTTAATTTTTGGTTCAGCCAGTAATTCAAACAAATTTAATGATATTGATTTGTTAACAACAAGTGAAATAAATAAAACAAATATTGAGGAAAAAATTAACAAAAAAATACATATAATAAAAGTAAAATCACTAAATGAAGTAAATAACAGTTTAAAAAATGAAATATTCAAAAAACATTTAATAATTAATGGGAGTGAAGAAATAATCAAATGGTTACTTTAAATGGGTGTAAAAATCAAAAAAAAGGAATAAAATTAATAGAACCAAATAATAATCTTGCCAAAGAGTATATAGAAAGTGCAGAAGAAACATTATTAACATTAAAAGACATAAAATCAGATTCAAGAATGTGGCTAGCAACAACCAAATATTATTGTAAATATTTTCTTGCTTATTCAATCTTAATGAAAATAGGAATCAAAAGTGAGATTCATGAATGCACAATAAAATTATGTTTTATTTTAGAAGAATTAAATATATTTCCAAAAGGATTTAGTGAATCTTTAGAAAAAGATAAAGAATTAAGAATTGACAACCAATATTATTTAAAAAATAAACCAGTAGAAATTAATTTAGATAAATTAACAAAATTATTATTAGAAATTAAAAATATTTCAAATTTATTAACTTATGATGAAATCAAAAAAATAAGAGAGGGACTTTATGCTTAAAATAACTAATCTAAAAAAATATTTCGGTGGAGTAAAAGCCGTTAATGGATGCAGTTTTAAAGTTGAACAAGGAAAAATTACAGCTTTAATAGGACCAAATGGTTCAGGTAAAACAACGGTTTTTAATTTAATATCAGGAATACTTAAATCAGATTCAGGAAAAATTAAACTTGAAGAAAAAGAAATAACTAATTTAAGCACTAACCGAATTTCTAATTTGGGAATTTCAAGAATGTTTCAACAAGCAAGATTATTTGGAAATTTAACCGTTAACGAAAATTTAAAATTAGCAATAAGTAATGAAGATACAAAATTCTGGAAGAATTTATTTGGCTATAAAATTAAAAGAAAATTTAATGAAATACTCAAAGTTGTTCAAATGATAGAGCATAAAAATAAATTATGTAGAAACTTAAGTTACGGTCAAAAAAGATTAGTTGAGATTGCAAGAAGTGTTATTAATCCTCACAAGTTACTTATGTTAGATGAACCAGTTGCAGGTGTTAATCCTAAACTAAGAAATTCTATATCTAGAATATTAAAAGATTTAAGAAAAAAAGGTGAGACTGTTTTAATAATTGAACATGATATGGAATTTGTTTTAAACATTGCCGATAATGTAATTGTAATGGATGAAGGAAAAGTTATTGCTCAAGGAACACCGGAACAAATAAAAAATAATAAAAAAGTATTAGAAGCTTATTTGGGTTGTTGATTTTATTTTTTTGCTATTTTCCACATATTGTAAAATACATTTCTAAAGTTATTTGCCATTGCTTTGGAGCTTATTATTACAGCAAGAGGAATAACTTCTTCAAAAGATACTATTAAAACATTATCTCCAAAAACGTTTATACCTCTTGGAGCAAAATCATCCACATACCTTATTTTCCATTTTTTAACATCTTGAAATCTTTTCTCAAATGTTTCTTCATCTTGTTTATTGATAATAAGTTTAACATCATACTTCATCTCAATTCTTTTTCTCTGATAATTCTTAAAAAAAATTCTAGTAGTTTCAGGTGCTTCTTTAGCAGATCCCGCTGCAAAAGCAATATATTCGCTTCCTTCTGGTAAAACGTCAAAAACAGTATTAAATGCAGTTTGTACACCTTTCCAACCTACAAACATTCTTGTTTTTGGAGTGAAATCTTGCTTTTTAATAGATTCAAGTTCAGGTAACAGCATTTTTAATTTATCTTTTTTATCATCCCACAATCTAAGAATATTTTTTGGAGAAGTAGCTGAAAAAAACTTAGTTTTTGATTTAATAACAAAACTTACTAAACCCATCTCAATTAGATCTTCCAATGCTCTATAAACTACTGACCCCGAAAGAGAAGTTTCTTTAATTATCAAACCTGATTTTGAAATTCCTAATTTAAGCAGTGATAAATATACCCGTATTTGAGAGTCGGTCAATCCAATTTCTCTAAGTATTTGTAAATCCATAACTTAAATTAATTAAATGCAATATTTAAATCTTTTCAATTGTTCACCCAAAAAGAAGAACAAAAGATAATATATGCAAAGACATTACCTTGCAGTAGTAATAAAAGGAGGAAAAACAAAATGAGAAAAATATTAACAATTTTATTAATAATAATGATGAGTACAGTATTTGTTGGTTGCAAACAAGAAAAAACAGTAGATATAGGCGTTATTGGAACTCTAACAGGAATGGGTTCATATTTTGGTCAACAAGAAGTAAAAGGATTAGAAGTTGCAAAAGAAATAATTAATTCCGAAGGTGGAATAAATGGAAAGAAAATAAATTTAATTGTTGAAGATAGTCAAACTAAGAGTGATCTAACAGTTTCAGCATTTTATAAACTTCATAATTTAGATGGCGTTAAATTTATTATAGGAGATTCTTGGAATGGAAATACAGAAGCACTGGTACCACTTTTAGAAGAAAAGGTTTTAGCTTTTAGCCCTGCTGCCGCTTTAAGTTCCTTAAGTAAAGACGATTTATTTTTTAGAACTGTTCCTCAAATTAAAGACATGTCATATACTTTGGCAGATTATACTTACAACTCAGGCATAAGAAAAGTTGCAATTGTTAGTTGTACTGTATCATTTTGTACAGAACATACAAATTACTTTACTGAAAAGTTTGAAGAACTAGGAGGAAAAGTTGTTGAAGTTCAAAAGATACAATTAGGTCAAGCAGATGTAAAAACAGAATTAATTAAGATAAAAGAAAAAAATCCCGAAGCAATTTTCATCCCTATAAGTAGTGTTGGAATGGTCAATCCTTTAAAACAAATTAAAGAATTCGGTTTAAATGTTACTATTTTGGGTGGCTTTGGAACAGAAAGTGCAACATTAATTCAAGAACATTACGAAATTAGTAAAGGAGTATTCTATCCACATTTTTATGATGAAAACTTTGAAACAAAAGAAAGTTTGAAGTTTAGGAATGCATACAAAACTAAATATGGCTCTTACCCAGATGCAACAGCGATTAATTCGTATGACGCTCTTATGATAATTGCCGATGCAATTTCACATGTTGGAGAAGATCCAATAAAAGTTAAGGAGTACATTTTAAATAAAGAATACAACCTTGCTGGAGGAAACTTGTCTTTTGATGAAAATGGAGATGTAAAAAAAACAATATTTATCAAAACAATTAAAGATAGAAAATTTGTTAAGATTAATTAATTTTTTATTTGACTTTTAGTCGTGCCAGAAGATTTCCTTCTGAGCATTTTCATATTAATCAATAGCATTAGTTTTATATATTAAAGACCCATAATAGCAATTATGAAACTAAAAAATCTATTCTTATTAACGTTAATAATACTATTAATTGTTGGATGTACAAAAGTAGAAAATAATAATGCAAGTGAAAAAGAATTTATTAAAATTGGAGTAATTCTACCATTAAGTGGAAGTTTAACATTTATGGGTAATGGGGCAAGAAATTCAGTCAATCTTGCTTTAGAACAATTAGAAAACACCAAATATGAATATAAAGTAATCTTTGAAGATGATAGAATGGAACCTCAATTAACTTCAACAGCTACAAATAAATTAATTAATATTGATAACGTTGATGCAATTGTTTCATTTTCATCAGGTTCAGGTAATGTAGTGTCCCCAGTAACTAATCTAAATAAAATCATACATATTGGAATTGGTTCCGATGTAACTATTGCAAAAGGAAATTATAATTTTATCCATTGGACTCAACCTAATGAAGAAAATAGAGTTTTTGTACAAGAATTAATTGAAAAAGATATTAAAAAAATTGCAATCTTTGAAATAAATCAACAAGGAACTACAGCAATTGTAGCAGACTTAAAACCAAAATTAGAAGAAGCAAATATTGAAATTGTCAGTGATCAAAAATTTAATTTTGGCGAAAAAGATTTTAAAACATTAATTTCTAAAGCAAAAAAAAGTAAACCAGATATTTATTTATTACTTGCACTATCACCTGAATTGGAAATTCTAACTAAACAAATAAAAGAACAAGGCATCGATAAACCTTTAACTGCAATAGAAGCATTTGAATTTAGTGAAGAACCAGAATTGTTTGAAGGAATGTGGTATGTTCAAGCAGCAGACCCTTCAGCGGAATATGTTGATAGTTACAAAGCTAAATTTGAAAACAACCCAGTTGTTGGTTCACCTAACACTTATGATGCTATAAACTTAATTGTGAAAGCTTTTGAAAAAGCAGAAACAAAAGAAGAAGCAGTAAACGAGTTATCTGAAATCCAAGGTTTTAAAGGTGCATTAGGTACTTTAAATATTGGAGAAACGGGCGTTATTAATAGTACTGCAATTATAAGAACAATTAAAAATGGAGAATTTGTTACTATAAGCAATTAGTAATATTTATTAACCATCTTTTTATTTTATTAATTATGTTAAAGATTTCCAACTTAAAAGCAGGTTATAACAAGTCCGAGATACTCAAAGGAATAGATTTCGAAGCAGATAATGAAATCGTTGCAATTATAGGTCCTAATGGTGC
>Ga0307929_1001022_pt1 | contig 23687 bp, 16 predicted proteins | sample AceLakmetage1330_FD_203160 | JGI IMG/M metagenome (GOLD analysis project Ga0307929, IMG submission 203160) | Saline water microbial communities from Ace Lake, Antarctica - #1330 | ecosystem: Environmental > Aquatic > Non-marine Saline and Alkaline > Saline | place: Antarctica: Ace Lake...
CAGGCTGATCCAGAAGTCCGCCATCCGGGAACGTCCGTAATAATCCAGCTTTGCCGTCTCCAGGTCATTGTAGGTGGAGAGCATCCCGACCAGGCAGCCGGTTCCCACGGCGATGATGGCGGCCACAGCCAGGAGCATCCCTTTTGATCGGCTCAGGTCGCGGAGCAGTTTGCGGTCGAGAACATTCACCAGGGGATCTCCCCGGCCTTGAGCGGGTGCTCGTTCACGTACGACTTCTCAATTATGCCATTTCCGATCCGGACAACCCGATGGGCCATCTTCGCGATATTCGGGTTGTGGGTGATAATAACGATAGTGGTATTCAGTTTCTCGTTCAGGCCGGAGAGGAGACTGAGGACGGTCTCGCTGGTCTGCTGGTCAAGCGCCCCGGTCGGCTCGTCGCAGAGCATCAGGCTGGGCTGCTTGGCCAGAGCCCGGGCTATTGCCACCCGCTGCTGCTGGCCGCCCGACATCTGAGCCGGGAAGTGGGATATAAGGTCTTTCAACTGAACCAGATCAAGGGCCTGGGCCGGGTCCATCGGGTCATCGGCGATCTCGGTAGAGACCTCCACGTTCTCCAGGGCGGTCAGGGTGGCTACCAGGTTGTAAAACTGGAAGACAAAGCCGACGTTCTTCCGGCGGTAGATCGTGAGGGCCCGGTCACTCAGTTGGGCGATGTCCTGCTCCCCGAAGAGGATCCGGCCGCTGTTCGGTCGGTCGATCCCCCCGATCATGTTTAGGAGGGTGGACTTCCCGGAGCCGGATTCCCCGAGGATGGCCAGAAGCTGTCCCTTGTAGATCTCCAGATTGACCCCTTTCAGGACCGGGACCTTGACTTCTCCCATGTCATAGGTTTTGTAGAGATCGACCAGCTTTATCTCGACCTGAGGACTCTTCTCGTTGTCCACCATTAATCTCTCCCGTTTCCAATCCGAAGGAAACACAAATAAACTTTAATCATTACAAGCCGCGGTGTGGGTACAGTTATTCCAGTTGATCCCGTTACTGACCGCGTAACTGGCCGCTATATAGCTGCAGTCGAGAAACCCGCTGCTCGTGTTGCTCAGTGACTCACAGGAAGCCATCTCGTGACAGTTATTGATGCCGTTGATACAGTCAAAGGCACTGCAGTTTGTCAGCTGATCACTCAGGTAAAAGCCGGAGCTGGATACACCACCCCCATCCGCCACAGAGTTAACCAGGTTGGCGCAGGTATGAAAGCCAACCCCACCGCAATCTGCTTCATCGCCTCACCTTCTCTCTTTGCAATAAATAAACTTAGCGCTTCGCGCTATTATACTACCCAAACTGTTCCATGTGAACCCGGACTTCATTCATTACCGGCAAGTCGGAAACTTCCTCTATCTCGATCTCCAGTCCGTCAGCGACAGCTTCAAATAAAGCAAAGCCGTTTTCTTTAACAAGTATCTTCCCATTGCTGGGGTAAAACATTTTTATCCTCCATTGATTACTTCTCCATGGTTGAAATTTTTTTAAAAATTTAGCTCTTGTAGCCATATCTGAACAATCGTTCAGATATGGCTACTCTTTCCCGCCGAACTCTTAATAAACCCGGTATTGCGTTATATCTGCATCAGATCATTGATTGTTTACCTATCTATTCTGCACACCGTAGATACAACCTATTGCTATTTCATGGATTGCGACACGGTGGTGCCGAAGGCACCACTATTCACCATCTTATAAAGCAATCCAATCAACTTCTTGAACCGGGTCAGATTGGGATATGTCACAGTGCATTTGCTCTTGTTCACCAGGTCCGAGATGTCGATCTCATCTCCCAGCAAGTCTTTTATCCCCTCATCTTTCTCCGCGATCTGAAGCAATAATTCTCGGTCCCCGCTCAGCCAGCGCTCATCGAGCCGATTAGCCAACTCTCTGGTATCGGCCGAATTTAAATTATCTCTGGTAATCACCCGATAGAGCTGACGCTTCACCTCCCGGTTTTTAAGCTTGGAGAAATAGCGTAGATGGGTCTGTTTGATTTTCCCGCTTTCAAACGCGTTAACAACTTCCGGCGGTAAAACTTCAAAGACATTGATCGCACGGCTCACTGTGGTATGGGATTTGCCCACCACCGCGCCCAGTTCCCGGAAACTCTGAAAATATCCAGTCTCCCAGGCCAGCTTGAAACCCTTGCACTTTTCAAACGGGGTTAGATCCTTCCGGTTCTCATTGATCACCACCTGACGCCGGATAGCCTCTTTGGGAGATATCTCCTGGACAATGGCGGGAATCCCGATCCACTTTTGCCCTTCCTTATCGAAGAGCATCCGGTAAGCCCGAAGCCTCCGTTCCCCATCAACCAGCTCGTACTTCTCCTTCCCCACCGGCCGGACAATGATCCTGACCAGCAGGCCGGCCAGGAGGATGGATTCACTCAGCTTCTTCAGCTCCTTCTCGCCAACACTCTGAACACGGATATGGTCTTCGGGAATAGAGATCGCCTCCAGCGGTATCGTCTCCAGCTTATCCATTATACCCTCCCTATTTTGATTATATCAAAATATTATTTTCTATCCACTCTTGACAATCCTAATCAGACCAATAATAAAATTAATCATGCACTAATCGTGCATTTTTACGCCCTTTTTCGGTCAGGCTATATGTCTGCTTGGGGCTGGTTGGTTTGCCGGGGATAGTCATTTCTATCAGCCCCGCCTCAAGAAGGGGGCTCAATACCTGGTCCCTGAACTTGGTGCGGTCTTTCCTTTTTGCAATCTTCATTAGTTTAGTTATTTCGGTACCAGTCAATCACTTATGCAATATTTCAACTTGGTGCCGACTTAGTGCCGGCTTGGTGCCAACTTGGTCCCGACTTAGTCCCAACTTGGTCCCAGCTTCCCCGCCCTCTTTCAGATCCACCATCAACGGTTCCTTCTTTTTGAACTGTATCCAATTTGGAAAGAGTTGCCTCCTTTTGCAATTCCCCGCTTTCAAAGATGTTTGATAAGTGTTTGCTAATGGCTGGAATTTTAACCCCAAAAAGCTCAGCCATTGCTTTTTGTGTACGCCACACGGTTTCATCCTGCAAAAAAGAAATATTCTTCACCCCCGCTTCCACACAAACCCAAGACCCCTGCCGGTTCATCCGGCAGGTGAATCAATTCATCGGCTTTTATCTTCCTGATTATCATTAGTTCAGCAAATTTTTTAACTTGATCTTTCTCGCTTTCGCGCGAAAGCGAGAAAGTGAAAACAAATAGAATTGGATTAATCTACCGTGCCGGTGTTGGTCCGGATTGTTTTTTTAATCAGCCTTAAACAGTCCGGCAGGTTCTCTCTGATCTGGGCGCCGCTGAAACGGATGACCGACCAGCCCTGGCTGGCGAGGTCGTTGTTTCTTTTGCGGTCCCGGGTAAGGGTGTCAGGAAGTGTATGGTACCTCTCACCGTCACATTCTATATTAATGTTTCTCTCTTTGCAAAAGCCACAAAAATCAAGACAGTAGAACTTCCCCCCCGCTCTTACATAAAATTGCCGTTCGGGCTGGATATTGTCTCGTTTCAGCGCCTGATTACAACGGCAATGGAACGACCGAAGTCGCAGTAACGAGATAGTTTTGAGGATAATAACGGCTGATCTTTAAGTTGAAGCCGGGGAACTACTCTACTCCGAAATACGCAGTAACCAGCTTAATTAGGTAACAATCCTCCTTAGAATGCCAATTTTACCCCAAAAACTGGCACTCTAAGCCCCCCCCGGGAGGCCAAAAATATACATAATACAGTTATTTCTAAACACTTACGTAGGTCCGACCCCATCCCCACCCCATCCCCAATATTCCTTTTTCTTAGCGCTAACGGATTTTGGCGCCTTGTAAGGTCGGGTTTGACCGCCCGGGGCCCAGAGCACGATTAGATTCCGCCCTTCAAACCGCTCAACACTCAAGACGGGGAAATATGGCGGCTGAATCAGGTTGCTGAAATTGAGCAACTCCTTCTGAATCTTGTCAATCTGGTTGGCGTGCAAACCCACGGGTGGGAAGATGGGTTGCCCTTCAGCATCGCAATCCTGCCCGATAATGATGTAGCCTCCCCCAAGGTTCTCAAAATCATTGGCAAAAGCGCAGAGTGTCCGAATGATCGGATCCGGATTCCAATGCCGACCCCAGATATCGGTCACTGAAGTTAGCTTGGCCCTTGAGTCCAAGGGCTGCTCGGAGCTTTGTTATGAGTTCTCTTTGTATTCTCGAAATCCGGCCAGCAAATCCGAAAAAGACTTTGGTTTATATTTTTTAAATCCTTCCTCGTCCACGTAAACAAAATCATAAGTCACATCCGACTGCATCCCGTTGGTGTCCTCGCACCATTGGCGTAATCGCTGGATTTTCAACGGTACGTCCAGGTCTTCTTGCCCCTTGGTCTCCACCACCACAATTCGACCATCCGTTAGCTTCACCAAAAAGTCGGGATAGTAGTTGGAGATATCGCCGGCGGAGTTCACATAATCGAGCTTGAAATGCACGGCCAGATAGTTTTTTGCGTATGACAGCACGTCTGAGCAATTTTCGAGGAAACCGGCGAAAAGGAGTTCCAGTTTGCTGTCACCAATAATTTTATTGAAGACGCTTTTCTTCGGGAGCAGGTAGCCCTGGACTTTAACTACAAAGGGGCGGGTCTGGCGGAGCTTGATAGTGTCACGGATTTCAGCGTTTCCTTTATCCTGTACCGTAAGGTCATTGATTGCTTTCTTGAATGTCTCAAGCAGAGTTTTAGTTGTGACAAGTTCGGACAGGTTGCGCAATGTGTTGGGGTCTTCGAGTTCTACCGGGTGGACAAACAACTCGTCCCGTATGAATGCTTTAACTTTGCCATACAGAAGATCGTACCCGCTGACCAGGCGCAGATCCTTCATGATAGCCCGGGCAAAGTAGCCGATCACGCTCCGGTAATCGGCGACACCGGCCGTGTCGAGGATAGTGGTATGGGTGATCTCGCCGGTGGTTATATCCTTGAAGACGATCTCCCGTTGCTCTTCCTCACTGAATTCCAGGTAAGCCACACGCTGATGTCCCAGGGCGCCTGTGTTCAGATTGTTGAGGTTCTTATATTCCCGGTACACCCGAGGGGTCAGGATAGGGATTTCAATATCCAGCGAGTCAATGTCTTTCTTCTCGTTCTCTTCGTCAATCTCTATCACCAGCGGCGTTTTGGGCGCCGTCCCCTCACCCATCGGCTTATGGTCCAGTACCACTCCTTCGGCCTGGATAGATTCAACGAAGTCCATAAAGGCATCCGTTCCAACTACGCTAACATATTCCTCTGTGCCGTCCGGATACATTTTGCGAAGCCCCCGGCCCAGCGTCTGTTCCGGAAGAATATTGCTCTGGGCTGAATAAGCGCGCAGTCCGACGATAGTGGTAACATTACGTACATCCCACCCTTCCTTGAGCATCATAACCGAGATTATAGCCTTAAAGGGGTTGTCAGCATTGTCAATCTCATTGGCCTGTTTGCGTAAGGCTTCCAGTTCTGCTTTAGCTTTGCCGGACTTCGCCTCGGAAATCTCGCCATTATTTTTTGTGTGGATAATCAGAACGGAGTCCTTTAAGTCGGGATAGTGACCTTCCAGATATTGGGCGACATCATCGCAGTTACGCGTGTCGTCGGTCATCACGAAGAGGATGGCTTTTTTCCCGAGCTTCTGGTGCTCGGCATACGCCTTTCGCCATTCAATCACGCCCAGGTCGATGTAGTCGGTATATTTCTCGGTGAACCTGGCGCTCTGCCGCTCGCTCAGTTTTGCCTGACTGGCGGCATCGGGAAGGACCGGGTGTTTGACCACATTTTGCGATATGGCTTCGACCAGGGGATAATCGGAGATGGTCTGCACGAAGATAGCGCCATTATTGTGTTTCGGCGTAGCGGTTACGTCGATCTGGAGAGAGAGGGCGGTATCTTTCTGTTTGAGGCGGTTGTGGATATCTTCGATGGATTTGAACCAAGCCATCCGCGGGTCATGGATATGATGTGCCTCATCATTGAGGATCATCAACTCGTCTATATCGCGTACGATCATACCCAGATCCACCTTGGAATCGGTGGTCGCCCCGGTGGGCCGTTTCCCCAGGAAGTAGTCCATGGTATTTTCATCGTCCGGTGACGGAGGGATATCGTCGCCGGCATAGACACGGTGGATATTGGTCAGGAAGATATTGCCGGTGGGTCTGGTGATGTTGACTTCGTCCTGCTTATGCAGGGTGAGTTGGAAATCATCGCGCCAATTACGGCCGTCTACCCCGTTCTCCGGGAGGACCGGATCCTCGGAGAAGATCCGGAGTCCTTGGAAATCTCGATAGACGCGGTCGAGCACGATGATATTGGGCGTGATTACCAGGAAGTTGCGCGATAGTTGGGAATCCGGCTCGTAGAGTTTATGGAAGAAACTCCACGCCAGCGCAAGACTTAAAACCTTGGTCTTCCCGCTCCCGGTAGCCATCTTGATTACAAAGCGTCGCCAGGTTTCGTCGAACATGCCGCCCGATACCAGGCCGCTGGCATCAAAGCGCATCATATCGTGCTTGTCCTGAACGCCAACCACATCGTAAAGATAAACGATTGTTTCCAATGCTTCTCGTTGGGCAAAATAGTACTGAAACTGTTTCATGGTTCCGTCGACTTGCTCCAGCATATGCGGAGTATTGAACCACCAGTTGAGCAGACTCTTACTGGTATCGGAGGCACCGACATAGCCACTGTCCCGGAACTCCTTAACTTTTTTGCGCAGTTGCGAGACCAAGGGCGGCATGAGTTTATCCATGCTGGTTTCGCGCAAGGCTTCATCGGCTGGGAACCAGCGGATCTCCGGATTGAGGATAGCGTGTGGCGAATCGGGAAAGTTCTTATGGAGTGCCATAGTTAGAATAACCTTGTTTGTAAATCCAGTGGTGGCGCCAGAACGCCGATGATAACAAATGGATTCAGAACTCTTTTGTTGTGATACTCTAAGGTCGTCCCAAGAATCAAAGAGGGAGAATATTTCTTGCTGACAATAAATTCATCCCAATACTTCATCTTCACCTTGCTAACAGCCTCGGCCTCATCCCCCTTGCTTGAACGAAGACAATTCCAGTAAAGCGCTCCGATCTCCCAATCTTCAATCATCAGTGTACTTTCTTTTCCTTGAATGTCGTTGAAGCGGTAGGAGAACTTATAAGGTAATTTCTTTACCACACTTAATTCATTCGCCAACGTCTCTTCATCCTTAAAGAAATCATACTGCCGCTTCTCCGTTTCTAGTTTAGCCAATTTTTTCGGGTCCCAATCTCTTTCAACCTCTTCATACTTAAATTCCAACCATTCAGTCGGCTGAAAAACTGCCAGCGAAAGGTTATTCTGGTGTGCTCCCTCGATTATAATATTCAAGTCATTATAGGTCTGCACCTTATCCAGAAAAGCTTCATGCCTGGCAATCCACTTATCCTTCGTGGACAGCGGTTCCCCCAGGGTTTTCAGGCTGTCATTCCCGATAATCTTAAAACTCTCCGGTCGGTGATCGGTCCTCGATTTTTCAATATTCGCCTCTATCCACTGATATTTCTTGTATTTCTGTTCGTCAAACAAACTCCGGAAACGCACCGGATAGATCCGGCGCCATTCTCCAGATTCATTCACACCGGCCGTACATACCAGCTCCGCATATTTCTGTGATAAGATCGGATAGGTCTTCACCGTGATAAGAATCTTCTCTCTCATAAATGCTCGATCTGATAGCCATACTCCGATTGAAGAAATTCCGAGATACAGTGTCGATGACAGCAATGGGGATGTTTCTCAAAACAAGTCAGTGCCACTCGCTTTTCAAGATCAATCTGTTCTTTTAACTTATCCAACCCCGCCCGCCGCTTCGGCAGCTCCTGTCTGTACTCCTTAAAAAGTTCATCGTAGGCTTCTCTTGAGTCCAGATTTTGCCTTTTTTGTGACTCAATTCCGAGTTTAGGTAAATGCAGATATTTAATCCCGATCTCCGGTAATACCCGCGCTAACATCCGATCGGAAAATCCGAACTTTCGACTCTGTGGATTGCCGCGTACATCACATAACACCGCCACTCGATTATTAATAAGCCGTTTAAGGTACTCTTCAAATAGGATACCCTCATAACCGATCGTGAATACCACGGTTTTGTTTTTGTTCTCCAGAGAATCTCGCAGACTCTCCACGGCTTTCATCTCAGGAGACGTCAAATGTTGCTTCGCGATCTCGCTGAAAATTGCGTAATAGGGATAGCGACGGTAGGTTTCGGCAATCAACGCCTCCCCCCGTTCGGGATTTTTGCTGAGCCACCAGCGAACTATTTTGCGTTCCTCAGAAGTAACAGCCCACGTATGCTTACCGAGATCCGCTTTTAGGGAGAGATGGTTATCTTCCGACGTAACCCATCCCCGCTTCTCCAGCAACTCCAGATCATCCGCGCATTGAAAGGAATAACCGCCATAGAAAAATGGAACGAAAGCATAGTGAGAAGACTGCGTCTCCTTAGTGTAAAGCAGAAGGAGTTTCTGCAATTCGACCACTTCCAATCCATTCCCCGCAAATTCCAGAAAGAATAACAGCAACCGCTGACGATGATAGGTAGGGGGTTTCAGTTTAATAGACAAGATACTCATACGTTAACCTCGACGATCGTCATCGTGTCGTTGCCGAAGATGTCCACCACCTTGACAGCGATCTTGCGCCGCCCCGGCACGCAATCATGAAAGACGCTCGTTAATTCCAGGGAGCGGTCTTTCTTGGTACGGAAAGACTGCCATTCGTTCTCGAAGATGTAGTCACCCGTCCAGCATTCTTCCCACTCGTCGGTGTCTTCGTTCTTCACCCGGATGATCTCGCGCATACTCTCAAAATCGAAATCCACCGCCCAATAATCGATCCAGTCGGTCCAATTTTTCGTAAGCACTTCACGGGTAACTATGCCGTTCTTATCCTTGCTGACCTTCACGATCTGCCCCTTCTCCACCACGATGCGTTTCCCCTTATTCTTAATGGCCGCCTCGGCATTGGCGATCGAGTCCTGCGAATAGAAGACAGAAAAATCGGTCAGCTCCACCGCCACGGTATCGGGTTTTCCCTTCTTCCCCTTCTTTACATGCGGCTTGACTTCTATGAAAGCGACATCATGGAAGACCACCTGATTCTTCTCCACGGCCCGCTTGTCGAAGACCTCGGCCGGTATGTACTTCGGCGCAATGTCGATCCCCTTCGCCCGGGCTTCATCCAATACATTTGGAAATAAGCCCATCTCGAATTCAAAACCCAGGATATCCACCTTGGTAATATGCTTCTTCCGGCATTCCAGAATAATCTCTTCGATGAAGAGCCGCGTCACCGGGAGGTTGACCGGACCAACAGCGACCAGCCGTCCGGCCTTCTTCCCGTGGAAGGTGGCGAATCCCGTCGTCTTCTCCGCCCGGTAGGCCCGGAGGATCAGGTCAAGGAAGGCGGCCTCCTTCTCCTCGATCTGTTTTTGCCTCTGTTCCTCGCGCAGATTCGGGTTGACGTTGATATAATGCTGCCGCTCGTACTTCCCCAGGTTGAGGATCTCAAAGGCCCGGTAGTCTTTGCCATCAGTTTTAAGCGTCCGCTGAACTCCAATCATACGTTTGCGTGTAGCGTGGATAGCAAACTTTCCAAGATCAGAACAAATCCACATGCGACCAAGTTTTTCGGCAACAGCAGCAGTGGTTCCAGACCCGCAAAAAAAATCGGCTACAATGTCACCTTCATTAGATGATGCTTTGATAATGCGTTCGAGTAAGGACAGGGGTTTCTGAGTCGGATATCCTACCGCCTCTTTTGCTGAGTTATTAATCTTATCTAAAGACCAGACATCATCAACAACTACTCCTTCCTCCATGACCTCATCAAGATATCGTTCAATCCTCTGACCACCACCAGCATCGGAGAGAACATATTCCCGGCCAGCCTTATCAATCCTAACCTTCTGCTTCCGAGCTTTGACATATGCTTCCTTTGATTCCCAAGGGGTGAAGAAAGATTTAAAAACAGGGCGTTCTGATTTTGAGTAGAAAAGGATAGTATCATGCCGCTTTTCAAATGATCTCGATAGCTTCTTATTCCATCCGCTATAGTGCCATGCAATTGCATTATTGAACGATCCCTTTCCAAAGACCTCATCTAATACAAGGCGAATATAGCTATTCACCCGCCAGTCACAATGCACATAAATACTCCCATCTTCAGCCAGCAGATCACGCATGAGAACAAGACGTTCATAGATCATGGAGATAAAGGAGTCCGCGCCCTTTCCCCAGGTATCACGGTAAGCGATCTCTTCCAGGATGTTGGGTTTCTTAGTGAAGGTATCTCCGCCGATTTCGATATCCATCGAGAAATCTGCGCCGACGTCAAAGGGCGGATCGATGTAGATCAGTTTCAGGCCTCCCTGAGCCTCGATCTCCTCCCTGAGCGGCCCGTTCTTCAGCGACGAGAGAATCAGCTTGTTGTCGCCCCAGATAAGTTTATTCGTCCAGCCTTTAAGCTGCCGACCGCGCTCGTCAAAGAGCATGAGTTGCTGCGACGTATCCTCCGACTTCTCAGCCCGCGGTTCATCAACCTGCTCGATCACTTGGAACGGAAGAACAATATTGCAGACCTCGCTGGTCTTCCCGTTCCAGACCAGTTCCACCTCCCGCTTATCCCCGAATAAGAGAAACCGGTATTTATCCGGCAGAGGTTTATCCGCCTCAATATATCGAATAATCTCCTGCTGTTCCTGTTCAGTAAGCCGCGCCATTCGAGATACCTTTATTTAATTATAGTTTAAACAAAATCGATCTAATGCCGAGATTGCCTATAGATCTGGCCGATTTTTACTCTAACGGCTTGATAAGCAGAGTGCAAGCTCAACCTGGCAACCCGATACATCAGCTTGCTACTCTGGGGCTCAAAGAATTTTTCTTTTAGTATCCATATATCACTAAAATCATATATTCCATCTTTATATGGATTAATATTGCTATCTATTAAATAGCTATGAAGGCCATCTAAACAACTTGTACATATGTACTGAAAAAATCCTACTGGGAATATGAGCTGACCATATCGACTATCTCCAAAGTGAAATAATGTAAACTCTCCGTCGCTGGTACTCTCTAAAGCATGGCCTGGTTCTTTAAAATTGTGAACCAACATGTTGCGATATGCATAAAACAGATCAACATATTTATATTTAGCCAATTTCAAAGATTTCGACTCTTTTTTTGTTACTGTTTTTTTAAACTCATTAAAAAAGGGATCTACTTCTGAAGCTCGATAAACTCGAGCTCGATCTAACGATGAAATTCTTTTTTGAGCATACCCATATAGTTCACTTTGCTTTTTTTCGGAATAACTCAATTTTCTATCAAAATTATAAAGGAGCTGGGATAGGCTTACTCTATTTCTGTCTTCCCAATCAGAACAGGTATTGATGAAGGATACTATTCTTTTTTTATTGCTTCCTTTGGGGTATCGAGCTTGTCCAAGAGTATCTAATATGCACGAGAATAAAATTTTCTTATGCAATTTATTCGGCAAACCAGCGACTAAATCAATTTGACCAGAAAAATATTGCTTAAAAAAATCAATATCTTCTTTTGTATTCAACGGCGTATCTCCCTAATCCAAATTTCAAAACTCTATAGGTTAGTTGAATGAAATTGACCTAACGTCATTTGTTCCCCACTTAGTCAAACTTAGTATTTAGGGTGTGATCCTGTTCCTTTCATATTTCTTTGTCCAATTGCCTGACCTTCCTTACGTGCGCAATTATGGACTTCAACGGAGGTATCCAGTGCCGGAGGTCGTAAAAGATCTTAATTACGATAAGGGCAGCGAATGTGTTGAAGAGTTTCGATGCTGTTGCACAACCACTCTTCAGAAAGTTGTGTTGAAATCCATCCTCGCCACACTTAGCAAGTGTCATCACTAATAGGTTTCCAATTAGCAGCAGGGAATCCCACAGGAGCATAGATCGTCCTGTATAAAGATAGGACAACTTGTGCCCGAACAGCTTTCCTCTCCTCAGGTCCATTAGGAACGAGTAGAACCCTGAGCTAGCAACCACAAGGTTTGTAACAACATTATGAGACATATCCCAAGAACAATGATACTTACTAGATGGGAACGTGTTAACAAGTGCCATTTCTGGGATAGCTTCAACCTTTGCCACGGCTGGTTTTCGAAATCTAGTCTTGCAGACTATCTTCTCGGGACACTTTTTCCCGTCAGACCAGCCTGTGTATCGCTTTAACTTCATGTGTTTGCGAATGCGCGTAAAGTCGCGGACGATCTCGATAACTGTCTTCTGCACGCAGTCAATATTTATATCAAGTTTGAGATCATCACCCGCACGCAAAGCAGACGATACGACTTCAAAGCACTTGTGTGCCTCGGTTTCGAATCTCGGTATTCGACAAAGGCATGCGTGTGCGAGGTCATCAAAACGCTTTTTTGGCAAACCGTGAGGTTTTGATATGTGAACCTCTCCAAGCCCAACTTCTCCCCCGCAAGCGAGGAGAGCTAGGAGAGCAACTTGCCGAAGAGATAGATCCTTGACGTCTTCCCCTGTTCCATCAGATCTGTATGTGAACAGGGCCGCGAAATCCAAGCTCGGAACTTTTTGCTCATACCCTGATGCGCTCACGGAGACTTCCTCCTTATTCAACAGAGTATGATACTTTTTGACATCTAGGATTCTTTTTCCCCAAGACGAACGACAAAGTGCAACCGTTTCCACACACACAACTCCGTAGAGCAGGAGATATTCAACAAGATCAAGATAGTAAGGATCAGCCTTATTAAGAATTTTAATTCGATGTCTATTCATGGAGAGGTTCAGCATCTGTAAGGAAAGCCAATGAAGGCGTCCCTTTATGAGCCGAATCCCGGTGGTCCTGTTCTGTAGTGGCACGTCGGCCAATGACTGATTGTCAAAGAGTACACGGATATCGGAAACATGCCCGTTCAGGGTACTGCATGCCCCCTGCCATGTTATCAGCTCTGGGTTGTGCCTGAATAAACCTGCCTTCAGCCGCTCAAGGAGGTATAGAACGCCAAGCTCTTCGTCAGAAGTGGCCTGGCAATGCGTGAATGCGCCCTCGAGGTATTGGAGCCGCGGGAACGCATAGCGATGCGAAGGCTCCTTTGACGACATATTGGAGATCACATGTGCAAGGAACGCACTTGCTGGTAAGTGGTGCTTCTTGTCCAAGAATTTCCTGGCGTCGGCATCGGTTGTAAAAAAAAGCTGCTGGAGCAACAAAGCTATCATACGCGAAATATCAGCCTTTTCCTCACCGATTGTTATCCCTGAAATAGTAAATGGTGTTGTCATCGACCGGCCGATGGTATGAAAAACAACCGTACCAGAAGTCCTATCGATCAGTAAGTTCTGTAGGCTAACTAGTGGTACCTTCCTCGTCTTCCGGCGAAAGTAAAGAGCCTTCTTGAATGTATCCGTCGCTATCCTGAGTGCTTCCCCAATGCTGGCAGGGTCAAGCGTGAACGTGCCTTGAATGAGCTGAAGCTTTCCTGACCATGGTGCAGACCGGATCGTTACCTCTCTCTTCCCACTATCGTAGGAAAATTCATGGGGCAAGAGAACTCCCTTCGACGCCAAGTCGGCCAAAATACGTTCCGTGTTGTTGAAATCGCATTTGACAGACTCGCGCATCTTGTCTTCCGGTATAAACTCAAGGAACCGGTAATCGCAATTTGGCTCGATCGTTTCTAACAAGTAGCACCCGTTATAGTTGTCCAATGACCTGTGTGTCTCGAATAATTCCGCACCGGGATCCAACGCATAACTATGGATGCTCGCCAAAACGGCCTTCATTACGTTGCGCAACTCAGTATCAGTTACGTTTTCATAGAGTGATTGTAGATTATTGATATCGGCTTGCCCTGCAGATGCTCTTTCTTCTCTGATGGCCTGCTCGACAAGAGTGACGCTCAAAGCCTTGAATGATGGCATTGAGACCATAAACGAGACGATCGTGTCGAAAAGCTGAGTTCTATCCATTGCCACTGCTAATAGTCTCGCGACCTCCGGCATCAGTAGGAATCGGAATTCTCTGAGCAGACCGCGCATATATGTCCCGTCCAAGTAGTCTGATGGAAAACTGCGGATATTGCTGAACATGACGGCCTTGAGAAAATCTGGGCTTTTCTCGCGGACCAAGCGCCTTAATGCTGCTCGCTGTTCCGACGAAAGGAGAGCATAATCGCAGGAACCAAGGAAGCGTGCGAGACGGAACCAACCTGCATCGGGAGAAAGCTTGGCAACACCAAACGCCTTGCATCGCTCCGAAACTTGATTAGCTTCGACCTCTGCTGATATTGCAATAGCGAATCCCCAAACGAACGGGTCTTCATCTTTGCAGGCCTTCGCCAGAAGGCTCTTGAGGAGGTCATCATGCTCACTGCGAGAACGCCAGCACCCAAACACGCTCAACAGGAAGTAGACGCGGTGTGCAGGGAGCATCTCATCAAACAACCCGATAAATTGCTCCTTTTCCGGCTCTATGTCGAGTAGGCGATAGAAGATTATCTTGAGTCGCTTCGGACAGAACCATCCACGCCGTATCAGCAGACGAGAAATATCAAGGAGTTTCACCCTGAAGTCATGGGGTATTAATGTCTCCTGCGATACACTATACAAAAGCGAGGGTAGAGAGTCATTGATCTTGACCAGTTGTTCCGAATCTGCTGGAGAACCGCTATGTCGCTCGACGGCACTGTAGAAGTCACTCACTGTCTCAGGATCTAGGTGCTGGATTTGTCGGGTGCCTTCTAAAATGCCGTACTTTATCTTGTCCAAGGTCCGCCGTATGTTGGCAAGTTCGGTATTGGGCTCAATCACGGCGCGCTTGGTTTCGTCATCGGAGAGTTCAAGCCCAAGAGCCCTGAGGGCTACTACCACCCGTTCCAGACCCCTTTCAGCCGACTCGTATGAATCGAAGACCAGGAAGAAGTCATCTACATACCGGAAATACGCCGCCGTGATCTCCTGAGCAGCGCAGTCAAAGTCATTGAGATACAGATTAGCAAGCAAGCGAGCGTAGGCAGGGCCTTGGGGGAGTCCCTTCCCTTTGCCTGATTCCGCCTCATATCCTCGGATCACCTGCTCCACAAAAGAGTAAACGTAATCATCAAGGGCAACCATGCGTAGTTGTTCAAGCAAAATGTTATGCTTGACTTGATCGTAGTACCCCTTGATATCACAGCATATGTGATAACCCATCGTGTTTCTTTGGATCGCTGACATGATCTTATTTCTGAATCGCGGGTAAGCATCGCGCCAGTCCTCGAAAATCCTAGACGGCTCTTGCAAGTCCAGATTCCATCGGTATCCGTATGAGCATGGCTGAAGAATCGATTCAATATTAGGGGCGATCACATTAAAAACAGTCTGGATTGGCACCTGGTCATACACCGTGGAGTATGACATTTGTCGGAATTGCATATTTAGATTATCATCGAGCTTCTTGGGAATGTTGACGGGGAGATATCCAGCCAACGGGATCGCCATCTTTTCGCGGAAAGCTTGTGCAATCACCTGAGATCGTGAACTAAGCCTCGCTTCGAACAGCTCAAAATCGAAGGGATCATAAAAGAGTGAGTCCTCATGTTCGTGGTATTGCTTAAGTTGGAAGAATGCCCGCTCAATGTTCTCTGGCTTCGCCATCGCCTCAACAGCGTCACCAGTCAATGCATTTGCTTGAACCCGCGCGCGCCGCGACCAGACGGAGCACGGGGAGGTATTACTCACAAGAGGATCTTGATTCCGTTTCGCTACTGATTGTTTACAGTAGCCTGGGCAAAAATGTTGATCTACCAATGTTCTGCAGCTTGTTGGGAGAAGTCGGCGTATTCGCGCAATCTCATCGCGGGTCCTCTGCTCGTCATACTGCTCTCCGAAAGAGGCATTCATGGTCTCCTGAACATATTCCTCCCCTTCCGGTAACGATAGCATCACGTTTGCGAAGTGGAAGGCTTCCGAATGGGACAGCTTTTGACCAGCGTGGGCCTTCTCGCGGATCAAGCGCATGGCGGCACAGTTCGTGAGCAAGTGAGTGACTGATCCTTCAAACCCAGTTCTCTTTGCCTCATCAGCTTGGACACCGCCATACCGGTCATCGTCAAGTACCAGTTCTGTCTGATATCCCTTTGCTGCTCGCGCCAACACTTCAGGATCGAGTGGAGTAACATGGTTGAGAAATGCCAAGTTGTCCTCCTGACTCTCTAAGTAACGGGGTCCTCCATCGTCGACGGTAAAGAACACACTGCGTAGGCCGTATCTCTGGTGTATTCCGAGTGGAAGCTTAATCAGGTTCCCGTACTTCCTGTTCGGCCCCAAGGCCCCCTGTTTTGGGAAGAACTCAAAGTCAATATTCAACCGACTCTTAAGTGCTCTCCCAAACGCAACGGCTGTATCTCCCGCCACTGGTGCCGCGAGTAGGATCCAGATATGGTATCCACGACCTCCTGTCTCTTCTAGAAGAACACTATCCGACGGAATTCCAAGATCGCCCTCTATCGTCTGGAGGATCCCCTGCAACAGTGGAGATAGTCGTTCATATTTAGCGCTGCGGTCTGCGAAATCCAATTCATCGAGCTGGGCTTTTGGGATATCCACGTCTACGCAGACGAGATGACACATATTTTGACTGGTGAGAACGTAGAGCCCAAAAGTCGCATCCCCATCTAAATGACGGGCAACATAGAAAGGATCAAGAGATGCGTTGATGGGAAAGTAACGGTCTTCGCCCTGCTGAGCAAGATAGTCTTCGCGGCCCTTGAAGAGACGTAGATATGTTGTGATGCCATTGTGTTTAACCATCGGTTACCTCTATACATACGTTCGAGACCAGCCAATATCTTGTTCGGTCATTGAGATCTATACTATAGAACTTAACAAGAATAAATCCATGGTCCCCAATGAATAAGTTTAATTCCGGGCAATAATTCTATTAATTCTCTCATTCGACTAGCTATCTTTCTTTAATCTATCCTGAATTACCGAAAGCTTCTCATTACTTGAAATCGCATTTTGCGACTTCAAGTTCATAACTTCTTTCCGGCTAAGCTGAAAGAAAAAGTCTGCTTATCGGTTGGCTAATCTGTTCCCTTCTTAACCATACTTATTAATATATGTTATGCCCTGGTTGTGCCCGGGTCGTGCCTGAGGAGCGCTTACAACTTGCCCTATAAACTTCTCCCATTTATCCTCAGAAAAGAAAAAACCCGCCAAGAAAAACGGGCGGGTGATTTAATTCAGACAAATTTTTTTTATGAAACCATATTTCATGTTTCGAAGAAGTTGGGTGATTAGCCTGAAAAGATTCTTAGCAGGATATTAACTATATCTTTCATCTGAAAATTAAGCAATATAAATCGGATCTTCATTTCGATTTAATTGTAAAGGAAAATTCGGGGTCAAACCCGGACTATTGACTAAAAAGAAAATTCGGGGTCAAACCCGGACTATTGACTAAAAATATATCCGGGCAAAAATTCTTTAAATTCTTCTTCCCCACTATCTGTATTCCTTTAATCTCTCCTGAATTACCTTGTGGACTTGACTGACCTGATCTCCACTTAGTCAAACTTAGTATTTGGGGTGTGACCCTGTTCCTTCCCGCTCATTCCGGCCGAATTACGTATGGTGTCCCCGGCTTTTCCTGCGGCATCTTTTCTAGCGGATACTTCGCCGATGTACCGTGAATCGTGCGTTTGTGATCAGATGTCTGGCTGCACTCTTTGACATACTTTCATAGATAATTAGTGAGTCTAGGTCTTCGCGTGTGCCTCTGTGCCCGACAACGGTGGCAATGACTTGCAGTGCCTCAAGTGATTGCCGCTTAGCCAGCCATGCTCTTAGTGTAGCTAGAATCTCGCTCCATGAAACACCAGTTTCCAAGAAATCATCGATCCAAAAATTGATCCAAATTAGGCGATTTTCGGTAACCATCTTGTCCAACTCTGACACGGCTTGCTCGCGATCCCATCTCCTTTTGAGAAATGGTGGCTGCAGGAGACCGTCTAAATACTTTCGGCGTATGGCGAACCAGCCTCGCTCATTGCATGCCTCCCATAGTGTTCCGAGGTCCATCGACGACAAGAGGTGTAGGTAGGAGGTGAGCCCAAGCACTTGGGATTCATTGGTGAGGCCCAGGCGACCCTTCGTCCGAATCCCAAAGTGATGACTTAGATGCTCCATGAGTTTGGCTGGTTCTGGGCACTCCGTGATGGCGGCTTGTGCGACCTCCAAAAGACGCGGCGTCGAAATATAGAGTGCGGTCTGTACATACTCAGGGCTGAAGCGGAGATGGGACCAGTGTTTTAACAGTAACTGCTCAGCCTCATCCGTTTGCAACCCCATAATTATCCCATAAATGATCCAGTCAGCTTTTAAGGACTCGCCCCATGATTGTTCCGCCAGCTTACCGCGCCTTGCTAAATGCTTATCTAAGGCATTTGTGAGATCCGGAGACCAAATATGTCGCCCACACTGCCACCAATACTCGTAGTCATCTGAATCAAGTTTTTTAATCAGCGCTGGAATGGCTCGTTGGTCTCCACGGACAAGCCGCTCCCAGAGAATTTTATCAGCAAGTTCATCTGAGTACTTCGCAGTGCGAAGTACCTTTATGTCATCAGAATCTTGGGTCGCTGTCCAAAGTGAAAAAGCCTGGACGCGTAAGTGCTTGTCATTTTCCTCGTTTTGCCAAAGCTCAAGCAATAGGTTACGAGATGCCTGTGTCATTGGCCGACCATAATCCTGCTGTGCACGGCCCCAGTGGTCCCTCACCGCGGAAACAAATGGGGAAAATCCCTCAGTCCCCTCAAGGCGACGCTGGATAGTTGCGAGTTCATTTACTACGAACAATACCGCCGTTGGATGATCTAGACTGTGGAACATACATGTGATCGGCCAACTCAGGTCGTCTTGCGATCCGCGTTGAACAAAGTAATCGATTGCGGATAGGGGTGGCCATTTATCGAAGGCCCAGCGAAGATAGTGAATAGCGAGGTCGTCACGTGGCGACGATAAGCCTTTTGACTTTGCCTGATTTGGAAGTGAAGCCCAAACATCACATACTGGTCCAAGATAGCGCTCAGAGTCATCTCCACAGCATTCACCAAAGGCCCAGAGATAGTCTGCGAGATGATTGTCACGCTTGTCATCGGTGGTCCAGCAGACTTCGATCGCTTGGGCCAAGTTAGGGTCAGCGATGTGGCCAGCGAGCCGCAAAGCTCCTATTCTGACGGAGCTGTCTAAATCCGTCTGCCTGAGAAAGCCATCTAAGGCCTTGGTCATCTTGGGCCCATATCGGAGTTTTGCATGTTCGATTTGGATGTCTCGCCAGGGTGCTCCAACGCCAGGCTCTATGTGGATGCATAGTTCTATTCCACCAGAAAGATCCCCGTTACGGAGCCGCGCAAGTTCTCCATGTCTGGTTTGATCGCGGAATCTACGGACTATTGCAGGAACCTCCGGGGAGTCTGTTTCGGCCAAAATAGCTAACGCTTCCCATCTAAGATGAAGGTTGGATCGATCATGCGTCGCCGGAATGTCGAGCCAGTTATTGATTGCCTGGAGAATGTCTTGATGATGTGGCTCGCTGGATTGGCCAAAGGAGCGAAATGCGTAGAAGAGTGCGAGCGGATTCGCTGCGGCTACACGTTTAAGAAAACTTGATCTGGGCTTTCCCCAGACAAGGACCATACCCAACACCTCTGCAAAATAGGGTTCTGACACGACCTCTTCCGCCAGGAGGTCTTGACGGTCTAGTTCAGCTGCAGCGTCAGCAAGAAGCCAATCGCGCACACGGTCATGTCGGAACGAGAGGCGTTGGTCATCGGATAGCCCTGTGAGCTGGATCAGTTCGCCGTGGTGCGCAAGATGACCAAGCAAACGCAAAGGTTCGCCCTTCAGTTTCGCCCAGCCGCTAACATTGCGCCAACCAAGGTCGATATGGCGATTCGTAAGCATTTCTCCCGCAAGAGTGCGAAGCGCCTGACGGTAGTCCGTGGTCGGGTGGTCTTTTCCCGATGCCGCGACGCGAGAGAGGGATCCTTCTACGAACTGGCCGATGACCAGATGTGGATCAGGCGCTGTGCGCTGATCATGGAGTGCGATGAGGAGCGGATCGCAACCGAGTGCACGAGAGATTGATTCTGCGCTCAATGAGCTTAGTTCACGACCCTCCTGTCGCGCCTGTGCCCGAACTGCATCACGACCTTCGTTTTCGGTAAAGACACTTGTTGTTATGATAAGTGGAGCGATCCGCTTTCGAGTCGGATCCCCTAAAGAAGCGAGAACCTTTGGCCATAGAGGGCATACAAGGCGCCAACGGGATGGCACACCATTCTTTTTCTCCGTTGAAGCGCTGCTCCAACCTACTATCTTCTCCACCAAGATCTGTGTTTGCCCCGAACGATTGATATCCTCAATCCCAATTAGTAGCGGCTGCTCTGGTGAGCAGAATGACAGAGCCGACTTCCCCATTACCGCTAAAGGCGGATGGAGCTGGCTCAGCGTTATCATGACGGCCTGTTCGAGAGTCATTGCCGAGGCAACTACCTCGTGAGGCACAATAATTCCGAGCCCACCGCCTTCTACATGTACCGCAAGCTTTCGATAACAGGCCACCGACTTACCCATACCAGAACCTCCCACCAGGAATGTCACATCGCGACAAAGACTGGTAGCCAGCGTGGCGTCGAGTGTGCGTGGAACCCATACGGTTGGATTGCCCAGTGGCCTATTGATCTCCAAGCTCTTCTTGGAAAGCTCGTGGAGCAGATCGGCTGAAAGTAGTTCCTGCTCAATGTCTAGAAATGACCGGCGGATCCACTGTCCAGTGGGATGGTTATCAAGAAAGTGACTTAGCCTAGAGCCAGACCAGAGATCAATATCCAGCCCTAAATCGCGCCCTGCTGCCATAACCTTGCGAATTAAAGTTTCGCTCGGTTCTTTGTTGGTCGTTAGAACCAGCGTTGCTCGTAAATTTGGAGTATCTCTCTGTTCGTTTGCCACTACCTCCGCTGTTTTTATGAGATCCCCGGCAGGCGCTGTTGGCTTTGTGCCTTTGTGAGTTTTCACTGTAGAGAGATCATGTAGCCATTTATTCTCCAATTTATCACGGGCGGTGGTCGTGTGGTGGACAGCGATCATGTGAGGGGGATCAGATCCCTTTACGAAGCAGATTCCATCTAAGGGCGATTTGACCGTCTTCCCATCGACGTTGACGCCCGTATGAACGAGCGAGCGGTAGGTCGGATTGTCTTCCCGTAAGATAGCGGTCGCCAGGCACTCGAAAAGTCCCTCGTCTGTAATGGCCGCTAAAGCCTCTATAGTTCTATTGCTAATCATAAGCTTATTCAATTTACTTCATGTTGGTCGACGAGATTTTCAGATCGAAGCCCAATACGTTTGAAATTCATTAAAAACTCCATGCTTGAAAAATCAGCATCAAACCCGGACTTTTTCTAAAAAATCACCTCACAATACTGCCGCATTCCCGGCCTCAAGCGGATGATCAGCTTCCCCTCTGATGGGGTTTCTGAGCCTTGGTCCTTCTGTCAAGATGAAAGATTTGACCCCAATTCACGTGACCCCAATTCACGGTGGAAACGTCAAAAAAATTCAGGGTCAAACCTTGACTATGGACTAATAATAACGCCACGCAAAAATTCTTTTAATCCTTCTCTCCAGCTATCTATCTTTCTTTAATCTCTCCTGAATTACCTCGCGGATATGGCTGACCTGCTACCCGCTTAGTCAAACTTAGTATTTGGGGTGTGACCCTGTATTTTAGCTTAATACCCCTAAAGTAACCTTCTTTTTTTCAATTACCTTCTTGATGTGATCCTTAAAAACATTCCAATATGGCTTAGTTAAAATTTCTTCGGCTTTCTCTTCTAAAAGCTCAATTTCGCTTTTATTAGATTCTTGAATAGCGATCAGCCACATTTGAACAAAGTCAGGTCCAACTTTTTTAAGTTCTTCTTCATTATGTACTCCACCTTGTTTATCTATAAATTCTAAAACTGTATTTGTAAGGAATTCAAGCCATTGTACTTTTTTATCAGGGAGGGCTCCGGTTTTCCATAACAAGTATATAAATTTCACAAATACCCTCGTGAAGCTTTCAGCCAATAAAGGGCTCAGGGTCAAACCTTGACTATTGACTGATAGTCCCTTTGACGGATCTGTTTGAAGGGCTCAGGATCAAACCTTGACTATTGACTGATAGTCCCTTGACGGATCTGTTTAACTCGTCGAAATAGGTTTTTATCCATCTTAAATTGATTTTGCATTTACTTCCGGCGTTTCCGATAATTCTCAAGCCTGCCCGTTCCGCCTACCACACAGTGTATCTTTTTCTGAATGTCGCTCCATCTTGCCTTACAGCCTACGCATTGAGCAACTATTCCGATGGGCAAAAACTTCGGGGGCTGACAAGTTTGTTCGAAACAAGTATCGGAGCCCTGATGGCACCATCAATAACTTAGTAGCCTGTCAAATGTACTATCCCTACCTGCGGGGAAAACAGTTCGAGCTGATTCTCCTTCGTGACAATTTCACATATTACCAGCGCTCACGTGTCATCGGCCCCCCAATTCCGCAAGCTCTTTCCTGTAACTCAATCAACCAAAGATAAGTGATCCCTGTCGAGGCAATCTATGACGGTTTTTAAACAAAGCATAAATATTCCGATGTTGTCTCCCTGAATTACCCTTTCATCTTCCGGTTCATCCATGATTGACTCCAGCATATACATGAGAATATTGCGCTGATTATAGCCGGTAATCAACCGTTCGGCGATATCATCCTGTACGAATTCAAACTCCTCTGCCTGGTATTCAACCATCTGAACATTCTTATCTTCCATCTCCTCAATCACCTCTTCACTTACTTTCGCGGGGTGCGGACCATCTTCCGACATCATCTGCCAGATGTTGAGCCCGAACAAGACCAGTAAACCCTGCTCATCCTCGGTCAGATCTTTCGCGTAGGCCATAAGATAGGCCAAAACTATCGGCTGCTCCTCTCCCATCAGGGTGATTAACCCAGGAGCATCTCTTTCTTCTATATCTTCCATCCTCTTTAAAACATTCTGAATAACCTCTTCCGATACTGATTTCATAATGGACACCTTATTTATAAAAACATCTATTAGCCGTGGAACTACCCTCCCCTGCCGGATAAATGCTTGTGCTTGCATCCCTATTTATCGGGGCATCCCGATGCATATCGGAGCCGGCAGGGACCGTTTCGATCTTCAACGGTCTTGAACGATCTTCAACTACCTTTAACGGTTTTTTTGTTGTACATGGATATGAATATTTGATAGATCATTAATTACCATTGGGCGATAAAATTCAAAAAACAAATACTATTATAAGGCAACTCCGATTCCATTTAAATCAACTTACTACATCCGGATAATCCGGTCCATTAAAACCCGTTTAAAAAAGGAGGGGCAGATGAAGAGAACGATCTTATCAATCTTAATGACTTATTTTTTATGCGGGGCAATATGCGTTCCCGGTATCTATCCGGAAGAGAGCTGTCCCGAAACCAGCGCGATAACCGAAATGATCTCCAGCAGCGCTACCGTCAAAGCGATGGAGCCGTTCGAGTTTTCCAAG
>Ga0307929_1001023_pt1 | contig 23674 bp, 14 predicted proteins | sample AceLakmetage1330_FD_203160 | JGI IMG/M metagenome (GOLD analysis project Ga0307929, IMG submission 203160) | Saline water microbial communities from Ace Lake, Antarctica - #1330 | ecosystem: Environmental > Aquatic > Non-marine Saline and Alkaline > Saline | place: Antarctica: Ace Lake...
GCGATGGATCGAAGCACCATGGCCTCATCCCCGGAAAAAGGGTGGTTGGCCTGGCGCTGGACAACCATGACCCCAATTCCCTGGTTTCCCCTTAAGATGGGAATGGCCAGAAAACATTCAAACTCCTCTTCCTTGGTTGCGGGGAAGTATTTAAAATCAGGATTAAGACTGGCTTGATCCTCCAGGATGATCTCCATGGTTTCCATGGATTTTCCCACAAGACCTTCGCCCACTTTCATTTTAACAACATCCACGGAATTGGGGTTCAGTCCAGTGGTGGCCCGGAGTACCAGTTCCTGTTCTGGAATGTTAAGAAGATAAATGGAGCACACCTCGGCTTTGAGATGCTTTGCCACCAACCGCACACACCGCTGCAATATTTTTTTTGTGTCTGAAACACCGGAAAGCAGGGCAAACATTTCTCCTGCATCGCAAAGTAGCTCCAGGTGATCTTTTTTTTTCATATGACACCCTCATTCTGGTGGATAAATAGCTTGATTCAATAAAATTTCTGGGGAGTGGGGCTTATATTACAACTTGGCTCAATCATAATCAATCACACAGTAAAAAGCAAAAAATGTTCCACTGCAAGTGGGCGCATTCCCATTTTTCTGGTCCCCTCATATAACGCATTGATTTCATCAACCTATCCCCCCCCCATTGATCTAAGATAAAATATCCTTACAAATCAAATAGTTGAATCTCAAACCGGAAAAATAGGAATGACCGCAACAATTCAACTGGTACCTTACAAATCAATTGATGAATCGCGGTCAATTTGATATAGATCGGTTTTAAGAAAAACCGATCTGGTAAGATCAGTGCCTCCCCCATTGGCCGATATTGTGATTGGAATTTTATTTTGTAAGCATAGTTCCCGGGGGATGAAAACGACTTCCGATTTTATGGCGTGATCCGGGATAAATGAAGCGGTTTTTGGTTGCTACTTTATTGTTGACCCAGGTCCGGCGGTGGAGAATCAAACAAGGCTCCGTGGGGGAAATTTCCAATAAATCTCTGCTCCATTTGTCCGGCATCATCGCTTCAATGACATGCTCCACCTCCATTGCAGGAGATATTCCCATTAAATAATCACAGGGAGTGATTTGGGTAAAATCCTGCTTTAAAAAATTTGGAGCCACAACAGGGTTAATATAACGATCTGCCAGTTGAATAGGGATGCCATTGTCTCTATGCACCATGATGGCATGGTAAACAGGTGCATCTGTTTCAAGATTCATTTCCGATGACACCTCCGGGGTGGCTTTTTCTTGTTGTAACAAATGGATGTCGCAGGAATGTTTCCCCCCTCTTTCTTTTATTTCCCGATCAATGGAACGGATTTCCAACAATTCAGCCTGTGGCTTCTGCCGGGCCACAAATGTTCCCACTCCCTGGAGACGAACCAGCTTCCCCTCTGCGGTCAGCTCACGAAGGGCGCGATTCACGGTCATGCGTGAAACCCCCATGGTTTCCACCAGGCTGTTTTCAGAGTCAATTTTCATATCCGGCGTCCACTCCCCTGTCTGAATTCTTCCCAGAATATGATTCTTTACCTGTTGATACAAAGGGCTGGGTGCGATGGCGGATCCTGTTTGTTTTATAAGCATATATATATTTATTGCTCCTGAATTAATGGATGAGGATCTTTATCATAATGCCCAATCCTTTTAATCATGGCATTTTATTCAACACCGGTGGTGCATACAATCCGATGAGTCATCGAAGAAAAGGCTTGATACACGTGAATAAATAGAGGGCCTCGGGTGATTATTACGTTTTCATAGATTTGTGGCAAGGAAACCCCTGAGTCTTTAGCTCAGGGGAGGAATTGCCACCTCCTGTGTTAAAATTAATGAATTAATATGTAATTTATGCTTGAGTTTCTTTGGAGATCGACTAAACGTTTGTTGACCATTTGTAATTCTAACAGAAGCTCCCTTATTATGTGTACCAATTACTTTCCAAATTTTGTTTTCGTACACAACTAAATCATGCGGTTGAAAAAGATATCTCTGCCTTCGAATCACTCTTTTTCCTTTTGACTTTTTTTCCCCTCTATATTTTCTTAAATTCTCACTATTGAGATTCTTGTTTCTGGTTGTTCTACCAGAATGTAACTCAGCACCTTTGAGAACCGTACCTGTTCGAATGTCAATATATTTAGCATCATAGAACCTTTCTAAACTTCGGTTATTTCTTCTTTTCTGCTTAAACATTATTGGTGCGGTTCGTTCTTGATGAGTACCATTAGCAATACAAAAAGCATCAGTATAATGAGTTTTTTCAAGCTTTTGATTAATTCTTTTTGATTTGGTTTGATAACCATAAGTATGCTTGCATTTTAATTGATTGACCATTTTCCACCCAACCGTTGACATGAAAGTTTCAGGTCTAAAGGATTTAACCTTGGGTTCCCAACCAAACAGCATACCCTTTTTTTTATGGTTTTTAGGTGTATGACATTTAGTGCAAAGAGTGATTAGGTTCCCTGGCCTATTGGATCTATCTTTTTTCCAAAAACCAATATGGTGTGTTCTTAATATCTGATTTTTGTCTTGTTTTTCCTTTTCCTGACATTTTAGACTCTGGCATTGATGGTAATCTCTATGGAAAACATATTCCCGAAGATTCCAGAAATCTTTTTGCTCACCATTTTGATATTCAGTCTCACTTATATCTGTATTCTTAATCTTTTGAATATCAAAGGTAGCCACTTCAATAATCACTTCAGTAATCGGAAAGACTGATTTTAAGTGTTCAATAAACTTAATATGACTATCAAATTTATGCCCAATACTTGGTGCCAACCACCCTTTGGGCGTTTTCCGGTTATCAAACCTTGGCTTCCTGTACCTCAATTGACTTCTTCTGTTATTTCGGTACATCTTTCGCTTTTTGTTTCGTTCAATCTGTCCTTCAAGCAATTGAATTTCACTTGATAAAAATTCTTTTTTAGGACTTACAATTGAGATCCCAACATTTTTGTAACCAGCATCAACGCCTATGGTAATTGATTGTTTAGTTTCCCCAGTGGCATAATTTAGCTGAATAGTAAAAGGTCTATGAGCAACTATTTTTGCCTTTTTTGCCTTAAGCAAAAGCCTTGCTTTTCTTTGAGAGCAAGGCATTAACGGCTTACCTCTTTGATTTAAAGCGCATACTGAATTACTTAACATTTTTTACCTACTTTTTCTAAAAAATTGACGGGTACTCTCAAGTCCTGTCCTCATCCGAAGATAATTTGTCCACTTTGCCAATGTTACAATAGGTTTTGGTTGTCAGCATCACTTCTCCTTACCCTCAGAGATGTTTAAACACTAACCGCAGAGCTTCAGACGAGTGGAGTATCTAAAGGTGCCTATATTTTTCTAAAGTAACGTAGTTAATTAAAACTTAGGCTAATCAACCAGGCTTGCAAAAGTTACTTTGCAAGCCCCTGAGTCTTTAGCTCAGGGGTTGTTGACGAATAGCACGGCACTGGACTCGCAGCTGACAAAGTGTTCTCCCATCACCGGGACAAAACCGGTGAGATATGGAATACAATTTCCACTTAAGATGACACCGGCATCCACAAACCGAGATAAGAAAGCAAGGTTGAGATTCTTTTTTTCTGGACTCATGAACATCTGATCCGGCACTTCGGTGCAATCGGGTTCCACGCCCGAATAACAGATGCATCCGGCATCCATTCGTTTCAGGGGAACGGTCTCTTGGGTGCAAAGGGCCATTGTGGAAAAGACCTTATCAAAATCGGTGCTATTGGCAACATCCAGGTAGGCATGGCAGCCGCAGAAGAGATCTGCCCAGGTCACGGAACACAGTTCTTCTGCTTCCATGATCTCTCCATAGCGTACCAGAAGCTCCATGGCTTTTTGTCTGGCCTGCCCTTCCCCTCCGTCCAGAATGCGTCTATCCACATCCGTAAGATTCATCACGATTTCCTTTTTTTAAACTCAATGATCAAATATCACATAAAACTTGGCAGTAAATCCTGGGTTACCAGTGGGTTAAATGCCCCGGATTCCACCAGGCCTGCCGCTTTTTTGATATCCGGTGCAAAGTAGCGATCCTGATCGTAGAAGCTCACCTCTTTGCGCAACATGGCTTTGGCCTGCTCCAGCAACGTTGATGTTTTTAGGGGAGCCCTGAAATCAATACCCTGGCATGCGGCAAGGAGCTCAATGGCCACAACACCCATGCTGTTTTCCACCATCTCACCCAGCCGTCGTGCGGCAAAGGCGGCCATGGAGACGTGGTCTTCCTGGTTGGCAGAGGTGGGAAGGCTGTCCACCGATGCTGGATGGGCATGGGATTTGTTCTCACTGGCCAAGGCTGCCGCAGTGACCTGGGCAATCATGAAACCGGAGTTCAATCCCCCTTTTTCCACCAGAAATGGCGGCAACTTGCTCATGTGGGTATCTATGAGCAGTGCCAGGCGTCTTTCGGAAAGGGCACCAATCTCTGAGATGGCCAGGGCCATATTATCCGCTGCCATGGCCACGGGCTCGGCATGGAAATTACCACCGGATATGATGTCGCAGGTGTCGCTGAACACCAGGGGATTGTCTGAAACCGCATTGGCCTCAATGCTCAGAATGCTGGCTGAGTGACGGATCTGATCCAGGCAGGCCCCCATGACCTGGGGCTGACACCGGAGTGAATAGGGATCTTGAACACTTTCGCAATTGGCATGGGAGGTGCCGATTTCACTTTGATCCAGCAGATGGCGATAATTGGCTGCGGTGTCTATCTGACCCGCATGCCCTCGCACTTCATGGATCATGGCTTCAAAGGGGCGGCGGCTTGCAAGGGCCGCTTCCACACTGAGACCTCCGGTGACCATGGCTGCAGCAAATAGATTCTCTGTGCCAAATAGTCCTTCAAGGGCAAAGGCCGTGGATGCCTGGGTGCCATTGAGCAGGGCCAATCCCTCCTTGGCTTCCAGGGCAATGGGCTCAAGTCCGGCAATTTTAAGTCCTTCTTTTCCTGAAATTTGTTTTCCTTTGTGAAAGGCCTCTCCTTCACCAATTAGCACGGCACTCATGTGGGCCAGGGGGGCCAGATCCCCTGATGCGCCCACAGAGCCTTTCTGGGGCACACATGGATAGACTTCGTGGTTGAGCAACTCAATGAGGGCGTTGATTACTTCCAGACGAATTCCCGAATATCCCCTGGCAAGACTGTTGATTTTCAGTATCATCATCAGTCTCACCGTGGCGTCCTTCATGTACTCGCCAATACCAGCGGCATGGGAAAGGACGATGGAGCGCTGAAGATGCTCCAGTTCGTCATGGGGAATCAGGGTGGTGGCCAGCAGGCCAAACCCCGTGTTAATACCGTAAATCACCCGGCCCTGCTCCACCACGTCACGGACGGTTTTCACCGATTGTTCAATGGCGGGCATGCAATGGGGGGCAAGGGTCACCTGGACGGGTTGGGCCATGATCCGGCGTAATTGATTAAGGCTTAATTTACCAGGATCTATTGTTAGTTGAAACATGTTGTGTTCCTCCGTTGGGGATCAAGGATTCTTGACTGACAATGTTTTTACATGTATACACAACACATGTCAATTGAAATTCAGTAAATCAGATATACCCGCATTGCGTGGCGGAAAGGCATATGGCGTATGATATTCAAAAGGCGGCCACCACGGCATTCCCATCTGTCTGTCCCCGACGTCATCTGCCAGGTCCTCCGGCCCCTGTGGTATCATGGGCAATTTGATCTTAAATAATTGCGAAATTTTAGCCATGCTGATCGGTATCGTATCTGTACACTCGTTTCGGAACAGGAAAACAACCCAGACAGAGGAGAAAACCACATGAAAGAGATGACACTGAGCCAGATCAAACAACTGCTGACCCGGGCGGCAACGCCCTTTGTGGGAGAACCGGATGCCGGTGTGTTTGCCGGGCTTTACCTGGATGCCCACCTGAAAAAGTACCCGAGAATGAATCCCCTTCAGGAAGCGGTGAACGACCTAAATGCCTGGAAAAATATCATGGACAAGGCCCCGAATACGGCCCCCAAATTGCTGGTGGACAAAGAGAGTGTTCTGGTCTTTGATTTTCAGGGCCTGCCGCCGTCATTGAAAATGCCCGCCATCCATGCGGACCTTGAACGGCGCGCTAAAAAGAACGGGCTGGCCGCCGCCGGGATTAACAACAGCGGCGGCATCATCACCCTTGGCATGTGTGCCGATGGCCTGGCCCAGCGGGATCTTATCGGTATCGCCATGTTCAACGGGGGCACACAATGCTGTGTTCCTGTTGGCGGCTGCAAAGGTGTTCTGGGGACCAATCCCCTCTGTTATGCAGTGCCCACAGCCAAAGATCCCTTACTGCTTGATATGTCCACAACCGAGGTTCCTTTTTTTGATGTCCGGGTGGCCAAGGAAAAGGGAGAGCCTCTCCCAGCAGGCGTGGCAGTGGATTCTCTGGGACAGCCCACCACAGATGCCGCAGCGGCCCTGGGAGATGACGGGGTGGCCAATCTGCTTCCCATGGGCGGTGGATTTAAAGGGTATGGTATTGTGATGCTCATCGAAATTCTTACCGGCTCTCTGGTTCAAAGCCTTATGTCCACCCACCAGACCAGCGGATGGAATCCCCATGAATACGGATGCTTCATCCTGGCCATTGATATTGCAGGGTTTACAGATATTCATACATTCAAATCGTCGGTTACAAAAATGTGCGATGAGCTTCGAAGCATGCCCCCGGCACAGGGCTTTGATTCGGTGACGATTCCAGGAGACCGGTCAATGTCCCGGGTAAAAGAGGCACTTTCCAAAGGGGCAATTCCAGTGGAAGATTCGTTAATGGAGGCGTTGTTATTATTGGCAGGGTGAAACTATCGATGTGAATGGATCGCCCCTCATTAATATATTAGTCCGGCAATTGAATGCTGGGCTCGATCACAACGCCGGCCACCAGCTGGAAGGATCTGGGCTGCGTTATTGGCATTATCTGTGGGTCTTGTTGGGGCGCTTTCACCAGTGTCTATCCCGTTCCCGCCTACCGGTATACCCCGGAACAGGCCCAGAAAGCATTCGGCACCCCAGCTGCGGTGGATCCTCTGGTCGTGGAAGGAAAGGGTGTTCTGGTTAAAAGTTGTCTTTTTACCTCGGCGGTCATTGATTCTCTGGGGCTGTGCAAGGTGCCGTCCCTGTCCATTGTGGCCGATTTTACCCTGGAGAATGAGAGCCAGCTTACCTGTGCCCTCACTGGGCTTGATCTGTCGGCAACAGATTTGATGGCCACGGGGGAATGGCTCATCAACATGGAAAAGATATTTAATATAGCCCATGGTACCACCCGGGGAGATGACAATCTCCCCGGGGTATTTCAAACCCAGGGGCTCCCCCATGGCCCGGTACAGGGGGTGATCGTGAAAGATCTTGACACCATGGTCCAGGATTTTTATGGTGCCATGGGCTGGGACCAGGAAGGCCTTCCCACGCCTGAAACCCTGGAGCGTCTGGGGCTTGTCATGCTGTGAACACTGAGTTCAACCACTTTGTTAATTCAGCAGTTAAATAAGCCAAGTGTTTCGTCGTTTAAGAAATTTTAAGATTAGATCACAAGATCGGCCATATCCCTCCATATGAATTTTGATACTATCCATATTATATCAATGATAAGAGCATGAAATATATGAAATTGGGCTCTACCACTTAATTCGTTGGAATTTGAAGGGGCTAAGTTCGTCCACCACGGCCCGGGGTCTTTTTGCGGGGGGATCTCCCTAAAAATTAGATTGACTTTATGGATAAGTATTTATATATCCTGTATGTACAAGTTATCTCAACTGAATTTTATTTTTTTATGGTGACAGGGCCTGCCTGTTACGGATATTTATTGTTCGGCTATTTTTATGCTGAAACAATAAGCAGATATGGGGGATTGCATTATGTCGGATTTTGAGATCGGGTTCGAGCCCAAGCTCACCTTTTTAAGCCAGGAAGATAAAAATAAACTGTACACATCTGCTCTGCAGGTGATGGAAGAGACAGGCATGCTGGTACAGCATGAGGGCGCTTTAAAGCTGCTCATCGATGCAGGGTGCACGCTGGGAAAAGATGGCATGGTTAGAATGCCTGCCGCTCTGGTGGAGCAGGCCAGAAAAACGGTTCCCAATAACATCGCCATGTATGACCGTGAGGGAAATCATGCCATGGACCTTGGCGGTCGACGGGCCTATTTTGGTACCGGGTCGGATCTGATGTGGTCTGTGGAGTCTAAAAATATGCAGCGCCACCGCACCTCTCTGGAAGATATCAAAACCGCGGCCAGGGTGTGTGATGCCCTTCCCAACATTGATTTTATCATGTCCTTTGCACACCCCCATGAAGTGGATCCGGCACTTTCATATCTGGCCAGTTTTAAGGCCATGGCGGAAAATTGCACAAAGCCCATTGTCAATACGGCGGATAACCGAAAAGACCTTGAGGCCATGTGGGAAATTTCTAAAATTTTGCGGGGGGGTGAAAAAGAGCTGCGGGAAAAACCCTATTGGATACAATACGATGAGCCCATCAGCCCCTTGAAACATCCCTTTACCAGTCTGGATAAATTGATTTTCTGTGCCGAGACCGGCTCTCCGGTAATCTATTCTCCTGCACCCATTGCAGGCTCCACGGCCCCCATGACCGTTGCCGGGCACATTGTCCAGGGGCTTGCCGAATCCTTTTTTGGCATGGTAGTTCACCAGCTTGCCGCACCGGGTGCCCCTTTTCTAATGGGCATTGGCGCGGCGGTTCTGGACATGAAAAGCGGCCAGTGTTCCTACAACGCACCGGAGTATCTCCTCACCTACATGGCCATGATTGAGATGAGCAACCACTTGGATATTCCCAACTGGGGATATGGTGGCACCAGTGATGCCCAGATTCCAGATATGCAGGCATCATACGAGGCCGGATTGGAGGCCTTTATGTCTGTTTTTACGGGATCAAATCTCAACCATGATGTGGGATACCTTGATTTTGGTCTCACCGGCAGTCTGGATATGATTGTTATTGTCAACGAAATGGTCGATCAGATTCGGCGGATGCACAAGGGCATTCCCATTAATGATGACACCCTTGCCATGGATGCCATTCCCCAGGGATTTTCCCAGGGACAGTTTCTCACCGTGCCCCATACCTTAAAACACCTGAGAAAGGTGCAATGGGAGCCGGAATTGTTTTTTCGCCAGGGCCATGATAAGTGGGTTGAACAGGGGAGAACCTCCTTGCTGGATCGGGCACGTACCAAGCTGAACAATATCCTTGATACCCATCAGCCCCTGGCCATTGCCGATGAAAAACAGGCAGCAATTTCAAAGGTTCTTGATGGTTTTTTGAAATAAAAGCCATGGCAGACGAACCTGCCACGACGAGTAATACAATGGTATAATGCCAGCCCAACGACTGTCGTGACCAAATACAAAGCGTAAGAATGCCGGGGCAGACTCTATTTCTGCCCTGTGGTGTGGGGAAATCAAAATGGATTTTCACACTTTGTTGTGGGCGAATCAAGGTCAAAACATGATCCACCCGTGGGAGTCGTTCTCAACGCTTTATAATTTAGAATCATGGCAAAAAACAGGAGATATTCGATGTTGCAATCTTCAAGAGTAAAGTCAAGTTCGGTAAGGGGAATGCAGATCTTTTCAGAGGATCAGATCTGGGAGATCAAACAGGCGGCCTTTGATATCGTGGAAAAAGTGGGTTTCAAGTGTACGCATAAGGGTGCCGTCAAGATGTTGGAAAATGCGGGTGCCGTGATCAAGGGCGATCGCATACGCATCCCCCGGTACATTGTAGAAGGTTGTGTGGCAACGGCACCCAAGGGCTGGACCATATACAACCGTCTGGGCAAGCGTGCCATGGAGGTGGAGGGAAGAAAGAGCCACTATGGCACCTCAACGGCCAGTCCCAATGTAAGAGATCATCTCACCGGAGAGTTCCGGCCCACTCAGCTATCGGATATCGCCATGGGGGCCAAGGTGGCCGATGCCTGTGAGAATATCGATTTTGTCATGCCCATGGGCTCTTCCCAGAATGTACCGGTGAATACAGCCGATGTGAACGAGTTTCCCGTGGTGGTGGCCAACACCATCAAACCCATGGTGTTCATCGGCTACTCCCCCCTTGGGTGTGAATACGTCTATGAAATGGCTGCTGTTGTGGCAGGGGACATGGATAAATTACAGGAAAAACCCTTTATTATTGCCTATCCTGAAGCCATTGCACCATTGAACTTTCCCGATGAGATCATTGAACGGATTTTTATTTCTGCTGATCGTAATTTGCCCCAGTTGCCCGGTTCCACGGTGCAACCCGGTGCCACAGGTCCGGTTACCCTGGCTGGGGTTATTGTCCAGATGACCGCCGAGTCTCTTATTCATATTACCATTGCCCAGCTACGTCGTACAGGATGCCCCGTGGCCATGAGTGGTAATGTGGGCGTTTTAAATATGTCTTCGGCCCTGATGGCCATGGGGGTTCCTGAAAACAGCCTGGGGCTTGCGGCCCAGGCAGAGGTGGCACAGTCTTTTGGTTTGCCCACCTGGGGACTTGCCGGCGCCACGGATTCTAAATGCCTGGATGCCCAGGCTGGACTGGAGTCGTCTTTTTCCATTTTGAGCCAGGGACTGGCCGGGTTAAATCTCATCCATGATGTGGGATATATGGCGGCGGGTATGGCCTGTTCCGTGGAACAGTTGGTGATGGGGAATGAAATCATCGGCATGACCAAACGGTTTGTGGAGGGGATTACAGTGAACCGGGAGACCCTGGCCCGGGAGGTGATTGAAAATGTGGGACCCTGTGGCCATTTTCTACAGCAGAAACACACCATGGACCATTTTAAGAAAGAACTCTGGCACGCAAAGCTGCTGGATCAAAAACCCATTCCCACCTGGGAAGCTTCGGGAAAAAAGACCATGGAAGATCGGGTTCGGGAAAAGGTGGTGGATATCGTGGAAAATTATACGCCGGAACCCTTGGATGACAAAATTATTTCAGAGTTGGAACGGCTGAGGCAGGAGGGAGAAAAAGAGATCCTGGCAAAGATGGAAAAAGGATAATGTCCCCACTCTCCCAGAGCGCTCCCAAGGCCCTTTATGAACAGGTTAAAGATTTCATTCTTGAACAGATTCAAAAAGAGATATGGCTTCCCGATGTTCGTATTCCTTCGGAAAATGAGCTTGTCAAGCTGCTGAAGGTATCCCGTATCACCGTTAACCGTGCCTTGCGGGAATTAACGGACACCGGGGATCTGTTACGGATTCAAGGGGTGGGCACCTATGTGGCCCACCCCAAACCGTTGATGGCGTTGTTTGAAATGACATCAATTGATGAAGAGATTATCCAGCTGGGGGGCGTATATTCCTGTGATGTCCATGTGGGTGACGTGGAAAAGGCGTTTCCTGAATTGGCTTCGGCCATGGAAATTGCCGTTGATACCCCGGTTTTCCACTCCATCATTGTTCACAAGAGCAGTGATAAACCCGTCATGCTGGAGGATCAGTTTGTCCATCCCCTGTCTGCACCTGATTTTCTGAATCAGGATTTTTCAACGATTTCACCGGTGGCGTATCTGTTGAAAACCATTCAGATCAGGGATGTGGAGCATATTATTGAAGCCCTGAATCCTGATGAAATGGCCCGGGAACTGCTGAATCTTTCTTCCCATGAACCCTGTCTTATTTTGCATCGTCAAACCTGGGATAACTGGCGGGTGGCCACCCACAGCCGGATGACATATCCTGGAACCACCCATCGCATGGGTGCCCGGTTGAAACCGCTTTTTAAACGATACGTGGAACAGTACGGAAAAAACAAAATAATTAATGAAGGAATATACAAATGAAAAAGATCGTTGAATGTGTGCCCAATTTTTCCGAGGGACGGGATAAATCCGTCATCAATGCCATTGCCGATGCCATACGTGGAACAAAAGGGTGTACCCTGCTGGATGTGGACCCAGGAAAATCCACCCATCGAACGGTGTATACCTTTGTGGGTGATCCCGACAGTGTCATTGAAGGCGCTGTAGCTGCTGCCCGGGTGGCCAAAGAAAAAATAGATATGCGTCTTCATAAAGGAGAACATCCCCGGTTTGGTGCCATGGATGTCTGCCCGTTTATCCCCGTGGCCAATGTCACCATGGAAGAGTGTGCTGACATTGCAAAACGGTTTGCCAAAAAAGCCGCTGATGAGTTGGATATTCCCTTTTTCCTTTACGAAGAAGCGGCCGAGCACGATTATCGACGGAAACTTCCCGATGTCCGGAAGGGTGAGTACGAGGCCCTGGAGGAGAGACTGAAAGATCCCCGATGGAAACCTGATTTTGGTCCCTCTGAATTTGTTCCCACCTGGGGAATTACAGCCACGGGTGCCCGTATGTTTCTCATTGCCTACAATGTGAATATTTTGGGGACTCCCAACCAGGCCCATCGCATTGCGTTGAATTTGCGGGAAGCGGGACGGGGGGAAGACCAACCCGGCAAATTAAAAGAGTTAAAGGGCATGGGCTGGTTCGTGAATGAATACAATATGGCCCAAGTTACCGTGAATCTAAACAACTATAATGTGACCCCCATCCATGTGCTGTTTGAGGCGGTGAAAGAGGAGGCAAAAGCCTTGAATCTTGCCGTGGCCGGTTCTGAAATTGTGGGGATTGTTCCCCTGGAATCCTTGATAATGGCTGCGGATTATTACATTGAGAAAGAAAATCTTTTTATCTATGAAGCGGATCAAAAGGTTCGCCTGGCCATAGAACGCCTGGGCCTGAACTCCGTGGCCACTTTTAATCCCCAGGATAAGGTCATCGAATATATTGTGGCAGAACCACCGGAGGAACCCCTGGCCAACCTGACAGTGAGGGGGTTTATTGAAGAGATTGCAGCCCGGACTTCGGCACCCGGCGGCGGATCTGCCTCTGCGGCCATGGCTGCAGTGGGAACAGGTCTTGGTTCCATGGTGGCAAAACTCACCCAGGGTGTAAGAAAGTTTGAATCTGTGGATGCACACATGCGTGACAATATCCCCACCCTCCATGAATTGACCCAAAAGCTAATTCCCATGATTGATGCGGACACCTCCGCTTTTAACGAATATATGGAAGGGCTTCGCATGCCAAGGGGAACAGATGCTGAAAAGAAGGCCCGAATTGCCAAAATGCAGGCAGGGCTTAAAACGGCCATTAATGTGCCCCTGGGTACCATGCGGTTGGGGGATGGGGCATGGGATGCCTTGTGTGAAGTGGCAAAATATGGTAATCCCGCATCAAAGTCAGATACCCAGGTGGGGGCAAGGGCTTTGGAAACGGGTATTTGGGGGGCTTATCAAAATGTTTTGATTAATATCAAGGATGTCCATGATGAGGCGTATAAGGTGAAAATTCTTGAAGAAGCCGACGTCATGGAAAAACGTGCCAGGGAAAAATGTGCTGAAGTGCTGGCTATTCTGGATCAAATATAAGGATTGTGTTGATTTTCAGGAATTTTTGCATTCGTTGCTGAAAAATTAGGCATCCTTCAAAAGTACTTTACACTTTTTTTAGACAATTCTCCATTTGCAGGGGCTTGTTTCCCAAAGACTGTAAAGTACTTTTGGGGTCATATGAAGGATGCCAAAAATTAGAAAGAAAATTGGGTCAGGCTTATTTTTAGAGGAAAACCTAAGTAAAAGTATCAATAAAGCAGGCCTGAGCCCTCCCCAGAGTGGCCCATGTTATGACCAACCTTGCCTGTTCTTTTTATGACACACAAGATAATAAGGATATTTTCATATGAGAAATTTGAGCTTGGGACTAAAAATTTCATCGGGTTTTGCCCTTTTAATAATCATCTCAATATCACTTGGATCAGCTTCCATCTGGAACATGAATAAAGTGAAAACCCAGAGTGGCATGCTGTCCCAGGAATATATCCCTGAAGTTCGAGTGGCGGTTGCGCTCAAAGGTGCAGCCAACCGATTAATGTATGAGATGAGAGGGTATGGGTTTACCGAGGAAACAAAATATCATGACAATGCCCAGGTGGCACTCACGGCCGTAAAAAAAAGCCTGGAACAGGCCCGTAAGCTCGAAGCTGCATCTCCCAATCTTAAAAATATCAAACAACAAATCCAAATTGCCACCACGGCCACAAATGAGTATGAGACACTCATTAAACAAAGTGTTCAATTAAGTTCAAGACTTGCTGAAAACAAAAAAAGCCTGGCTGTATCAGCCGAACAATACATGAAAATTATCAATGCGTTTTTGGCAGAGCAGGACGAACGCTTCAAGGCAAATCTCAAATCGAGTCAAGAAACAATCAAAATTTTCAATCAGCTTATGGATATCGGGGCCGCAGCAAGGGTGATGAATTTTAAATCCCAGGCATTGAACGACCCCACACTCATGGATAATGCCATCAAGACCATCGGTGCCGTTCCTGGTTTGATTGAAGAATTGAAAAAGGCCTCTTTTTCTAAAAGCAACCTGTATAAACTTAAGTATTTGGATTTATCTGCCAGGGAATATCAAAAAGCAATGAAGCAATTTGGTGAAGAGCATAAAAAAGGCATGATGGCGGATGTTGATATCCTGGACTTTTTAAGAATGCAGATGGATGACAACGCCAATATTTATGTGAAAAACTGCGATTCTTTTTTAAGTGTTCAACAAGATAATTTTGCCTGGGAAATGCTTGAAAGGCAAAAAAAGATTGAGATCCTCAATGAAATCATGGATCTTGGTCGTGCAACCCAAACAAGTGCTTTAAAATCACAGCTTCTGCGAGCCCCCGGGATAATGGAAGAAACCCTGAAAAATTTTAAGCATATTGACCAGTTGCTGGAAGATCTTGAATCCAATACCCGCCTTGATGAAAATATTAAAAGAATCAGGGAGGTTCAAGCCGCCGTCACCGCATATAAAGTTGCCATGGCTGATTTTATTAAAAACTGGATAGCCCTGCAGAGTGCCGGAATACAGATAGATGTGGCAGGAAATACTGTAATAAAGGCCTGTATCACAATAGCTGATGGGGGGATGGACACAACTGACACCATTGCAAAAAATGCAATGAACTCTCTTTCCAAGTCATCGACCATCATGGTGATCGGATTGGTTCTGGCCATTTTTGTGGGTGCGTTGGTGGCTTTTTTCATGACACGCAGTATTACAGGTCCCATCAAACGTATTATTATGGGTTTAAATGAGGGTTCAGATCAAGTGGCTTCAGCCTCGGGAAAGCTCTCTTCAGCAAGCCAAAGTCTTGCAGAAGGGGCTTCTGAGCAGGCAGCTTCCATAGAACAGACATCTTCTTCCATGGAAGAAATGTCGTCCATGACAAAAAGCAATGCAGAACATGCCCAAATTGCCAATGACCTCATGAAAAATGCAAACCGGGTGGTCAGGCAGGCGGATGAGTCCATGAACCAGCTTATTGCATCCATGGAAGATATTTCAAAAGCCAGCGAAGAGACCTCAAAGATTGTCAAAACAATTGATGAAATTGCCTTTCAGACAAATCTACTGGCACTTAACGCTGCTGTCGAAGCAGCCCGGGCTGGGGAAGCTGGAGCTGGTTTTGCCGTGGTTGCAGATGAGGTTCGAAATCTTGCCATGAGGGCTGCGAATGCGGCCAGGAACACTTCTGCACTCATAGAAGGCACCGTGACAAAAGTCAATGATGGCTCTATTTTGGTATCCACCACCAATGAGGCTTTTATGAAAGTGGCAGAAAGTACCGGCAAGGCCGGCAACCTTGTTTCTGAGATATCCCAGGCATCAAAAGAGCAGTCAAATGGCATTGAACAGGTCAACATTGCCATAAATGAAATGGATAAGGTGGTTCAGCGAAATGCTGCAAATGCAGAAGAGTCTGCTTCTACGTCGGAGGAGATGAATGCCCAGGCCCAGCAACTCAAGGGCCATGTGAATGCGTTGGTGTTAGTTGTTACCGGCAAAAACGTTCAAACCAACCGCCATGTCAATAACAGCCATCAAGAAAGTTATGACCTTCAAGAGTCTTCTGTTGCTGTAGAAGATTATGTTGACCCGTTGGATGGACCGATGCATATGGCTTCTGCTCACCAGGCGACAAATAAAAATAGCAAGAAAAGACAAGTCCATCAACAAGAGGTCCGGTCGGATCAGATCCTCCCCTTTGATAATTTTTGATTTTTTTGATGGTTCTGGGTTTATCGTGTTTAGATAAGGGACTTGGACGAAAATAAACTACCAATTTGAATTTTTTTATCATGGAATATCAACATATTAAACTGGGCATTCTGGTAGTTTATACTCGGGCAAGTCCCTAAGTTTCACGTGAAACTGATTTTCAGGTTTTTCTTCAGACACTATTTTGCAAGCTGTGCGGGTAGATCATCGCTGAGCCTATTAGGACCGGAAACTCAGTGCTATTCACAAAGTATAGATACAGCTTGAAGGCTCAAACATCCCTAACTTATTGCATTTGTATTATTAATGCGCTGCAAATAATTGCTACCCGCACAGCTCGCTATTTTGCAGGGAAAGTTCCCGGGGGGATAAAACGACTCCCAATTTTATGACGTGATCCAGGGTAAATGAAGCGATTTTTGGTTGCCACTTTATCATTAATCCAGGCTCGACGGTGGAGAATTAAGCAAGGTTCCGTCCGAGAGATTTCCAATAGATCTCTGCTCCATTTATCCGGCATCATTACTTCAATGACGTGCTCCACCTCCATTGCGGGAGAAATTCCCATCAAGTAATCACTGGGCGTGATTCGGGTAAAGTCCTGCCTGAGAAAATCTGGCGCTATAACAGGGTTAATATAACGATCTGCCAGTTGGATGGGGATGCCGTTGTCTCTATGAACCATGATGGCATGGTAAATAGTCGTGTTTACTTCAAGTTCCATTTCCGATGCCACCTCCAGGATGGCTTTTTCTTCTTGTAAGAGATGAATCTCGCAGGAGTGTTTTCCTCCCCTTTCTTTTATCTCCCGGTCAATGGAGCGGATTTCCAACAATTCAGACTGTGGTTTCTGACGGGCCACAAATGTTCCTACCCCCTGAAGACGAATCAGTTTCCCCTCTGCGGTGAGTTCACGAAGTGCACGATTCACGGTCATACGTGAAACGCCCATGGTTTCCACCAGGCTGTTTTCAGAGTCAATTTTCATATCCGCCTTCCACTCTCCTGTGTGAATTCTTCCCAGGATGTAGTCCTTCACCTGTTGATACAGAGGACTGGGGGACATGGCAGTTTCTATGCGTTTTATAACCATATATTATTTATTGCCCCTGAATGAATGAATGTGGGACTTGATAACAATGGGCTTGGTTCTAACGTCGGCCACTTGCGGTCAGTGATAAAACTCGTTTGAAAACATTTATTATATTATTAAATAGTTACAGCGAAGTGATTTTTCAAAAAATTAGAAGTGGCCGCTCTTAGAACCAACCCCATGACAATTCACAGGGGTGCATTCTCATTTTCCCGGTTGGAGATTCAACTCTTGGAGGTTGGTCATAACATGGGCCACTTTGAAGCAGTCTTTTTGGCTACCCACTTAAGGCGGGATAGCCTTTAAAATAATGCGTCTTGGCAGCCTTAAATTGGCTCATCGCGGATTCGTGTGAAAATCATTAAGACAAACAGTTTTCTAAAAACTGAATATTCTGAATATTATTGAGTTATCACAAAATTATGTGAAGCTTTTTGTCATGGAATCACACTAATCCGCTATGAGCCCTTAAATTTAGAGGCCAAAAGCTAATTATCCACATAAAAATCTTTGAAAATATCCCGGCTTATGTGGGTAGCTAAAAAGATTACATAAAACTGAGCAACAGATCCTGGGTCACCAGCGGGTTAAATACCCCTGATTCCACAAGGTTCGCCGCTTTTTTTATATCCGGTGCAAAATAGCGATCCTGATCGTAGAAACTAACCTCCCTGCGCAGCATGGCCTTGGCCTGTTCCAGCAAGGTTGATGTTTTTAACGGTGCCCTGAAATCAATGCCCTGGCATGCGGCAAGGAGCTCAATGGCCACCACACCCACACTGTTTTCCACCATTTCACCCAACCGTCGAGCGGCAAAGGCGGCCATGGAGACGTGGTCTTCCTGGTTGGCAGAGGTGGGAAGGCTGTCCACCGATGCCGGATGGGCATGGGATTTGTTCTCACTGGCCAAGGCCGCCGCAGTGACCTGGGCAATCATGAAACCGGAGTTCAGGCCCCCTTTTTCCACCAGAAATGGCGGCAACTTGCTCATGTGGGTATCTATGAGTAATGCCAGACGTCTTTCGGAAAGGGCGCCAATTTCTGAGATGGCCAGGGCCATATTGTCCGCTGCCATGGCCACGGGTTCCGCATGGAAATTGCCACCGGAGATGATGTCACAGGTGTCACTGAACACCAGGGGATTATCAGAAACGGCATTGGCTTCAATGATCAGAATCTTGGCGGCATGGCGAATTTGATCCAGGCAGGCCCCCATGACCTGGGGCTGACACCGGAGTGAATAAGGATCCTGAACACTTTCACAATTGGCATGGGAGGTGCCGATTTCACTTTGATCCAGTAGTCGTCGATAGTTGGCTGCGGTGTCCATCTGACCGGCATGCCCACGAACCTCATGGATCATGGGGTCAAAGGGACGGCGGCTTGCAAGGGCCGCTTCCACACTGAGCCCACCAGTGACCATGGCAGCGGCAAATAAATTTTCTGTGGCAAACAGTCCTTCAAGGGCAAAGGCGGTGGATGCCTGGGTGCCGTTGAGAAGCGCCAGCCCCTCCTTGGGTCCCAGGGCAATAGGTTCAAGCCCGGCAATCTTAAGTCCCTCTTTTCCTGAGATCTGTGTTCCCTGGTGAAAGGCTTCTCCTTCACCAATGAGTACGGCACTCATGTGGGCCAGGGGGGCCAGATCCCGTGATGCACCCACAGATCCCTTCTGGGGTACACATGGATAGACTTCGTGGTTTAGCAACTCAATGAGGGCGTTGATCACTTCCAGACGGATACCGGAATATCCCCTGGCAAGGCTGTTGATTTTCAGTATCATCATCAGTCGCACCGTGGCATCCTTCATGTACTCACCAATACCGGCGGCATGGGAAAGGACGATGGATCGCTGGAGATGCTCCAGTTCGTCATGGGGAATCAAAGTGTTGGCCAGCAGGCCAAACCCCGTGTTAATGCCGTATATCACCCTGCCCTGCTCCACCACATCCCTGACCGTTTTCACCGACTGTTCAATGGCGTGCATGCAATGGGGGGCAAGGGTCACCTGGACGGGTTGGGACATGATCCTGCGTAATTGGTTGAGGTTTAATTTACCAGGATTTGGGGGCATTTCTGCAAAAACCACCTTTCGGGTGAGAAATAAATAAATCAAATATCTTGTGTTTACAGTATCTTATCTTTTTATTTAACTTTTTCTAAGGCAGGGTTTCCCGGAAATGCCCCCATTTACTGTTAGTTGAAACATATTGTGTTCCTCCGTTGGGGATCAAGGATTCTTGACTGACAATGTTTTTACATGTATACACAACCTATGTCAATTGAAAATAGTCAACAATCCCTGAGCTAAAGACTCAGGGGGGGTTTTGCCGGTTTTCTATAAATGAGAAAAGCGGGTATTGCGTGGAGGAAAACCATATGAAGTATGATATGCAAGACAGTGACATTGGCCCTATTCTGGCAGGGGCTGATGATGAAGGGCTACGATATGTTTCTTTTCAGCAGGGAAAACATCCCATGGTTATTCCTGGGACGTGGACTCGAAATAAAAAATTTTTAAAATCGGTATTTCATCAAATTCATGCCTATTTAAATGGGGAACTGACATGTTTTGAACTTCCCCTGGCACCCGTAGGGACTCCATTTCAAAAATCGGTATGGATGGCATTGCTTGGGGTGCCCTATGGAAAAATCGCCTCCTATGGGGATATTGCCAAGGCCATTGGAAATCCCAAGGCATGTCGCGCTGTGGGAGGTGCCAACGGTAAAAATCCCATTCCCCTGATCATTCCCTGTCACAGGATTATCGGTGCCAACGGCAAGCTTGTGGGATATGGCAGCGGGCTTCCCATCAAAAAAAAATTATTGGCCCTGGAATCGAGATATCAACGTAATCGGTGTTAGGGAATTTGATCTCCCCACTTAAGGCGGGACAATCTTTAAAATCAAGCATCTTGGCAGACTGAAATTTAGGGGTTGAAAGTTAATTACCCCCATGAAATACGTTTGAGAGTATCCCGTCTTAAGTAGGTCTCCTCAATTTGTTCGACCTGTGCGGTTAGTTTTTCATCCTACAAACGGGTGTTGACATAGTATATAATTTCAACAAGATAGCAATAGCGCTCTTATCAATGGATATCAAAATAAAACTCTATAAATTCAATTGCTTAATAAAAAAGCGAGTAAGTTCTCAATAAGTTTGGGTATTCAGGGATTTATTATGAATAGAACCCGACGTTTCAACGGTGAGCATACTTTACCACCCAAGGTTATTGAGAACTTACAAAAGCGACTGTAGTAACCGCACAGCTCCGATTTTTTTAAAAGGATTTCAGAAATTTTTCTTTCAAGTCCAGAATTTCATTGTCATTAAAACAATACTGCATGTCAAGGAACCGGCTGCGTAGCTGTTCCACATCCCCAGAGGCATCCACTTTGTTGCGGATCACGTCAGCCATTATGTGGGCCAGGGGTTCAAAATCATCCTCCTTCATGCCAAAGCGGGTCATCTCACTGACACCAAGGCGGATACCAGAGCTGGCGGTGAATCCTTCATCATTGGGAATGGCCTGGTAATTACAGATGATATTGCTTTTTTCCAGGGCCTGGGCTGCGGCAACGCCCTTAGCGTACCCTACCCCCACGATAACCTGGTGGGTCTGGGTGAAATCAATGGCTGCATCCCCCTGGACATCCAGTCCCTCTTTTTTCAGTGCCCGGGCAAAAGCCTTGGCATTGGAAATGACCTGGCCCTGGTAGTCATCTTTAAAGGTGTTCATTTCTATGGCGGCGATGAGAAGCCCCAGCATACTTCCCAAATGGTGGTTGGATACCATGCCGGGGAAGGCCCGTTTGCGGATAGCCTGCCACAGCTCGTGTTCCGGTGTATTCTCCTGGTCAAAGGCGCATCCTACCACCCCCCGCTGGGACCCGAAAAATGTTTTGTGGGTGGAGCCGGTTACCAGATCTGCCCCCTCTTTAAAGGGTTCTTGGAAATGGGGGCCAATGAGACCCAGCACATGGGCCATGTCATACATCAAGACGGGCCGTTTGTTCATGGATTCTAAAAGGGCCTTAACCTGGGCTATGGGTTCGGTGTGAAGTACCATGGATTTGCCCAATACCATCAATTCCGGATCTATGTTGCTCAGCACTTCTTCCAGGGCATTGACATCCATCTGGTATGGATTGTCCCGAAGTACCGGGAAATTGAACACATTAAATTTTTCCGTAACCGGATTTTTGGCAATGTAATCCCGCAGGGCTCCCATGGGCTGGGCTGATAGATGCCCTCCCCTGCCGATGTGATTGGTGACGGCACAGGCGATACGGCCGGGCTCCCGCTTTAAATTCCCCCGATTTCGCCACTGGACCATGGCGCTGAAGGCTGTCATATTGGCCATCTGGCCACTCACTGATCGACACTCCACCAGGGGGCATCCCATAAACTGAGCCATTTCATGGGCCAGGGCCTCTTCCACCCAGGCAATAAAATCACATCCTTGATAGTAGAACACCTCCTGCTCATAGGCGGCTGCCAGTTCCTTGTGCTCGGCATATCTTCCAACGGGGTCACTGACCTGGGCAAGACGCGTCAGAGCAGATGGGGTCATCTCCGATGGGATAAGGTTGATGCATTGGGTCTGTCGCCATTGGTGATTGTCCCAGCTTTTTGAAAGCACTTTCTTAAGTCGTGATATTCCCTGGGCTTTAATGGCCTCGGCATCGGTTTTAGGAATTTCGTATCCTTCCAAAAGGGGATGAAAATAGGGCGGGGCATCGGAACGGCCATGGGATTTTACCACCATGGCGTTGAGGGTGCGTTTTCTGACCTTAATCTGCACCGTCTCTCCAGGCTGTATACGGGCATCCAGGAGGCCCAGCACAATCGATCGTTTGCCGGTGCTCTCCGTGGGAGTCATGTCAACCCCCTCCCCTTTAAATTGCCATAAGGGTACAGATGTGCCGCTGGTGATGTCTCCCACTTTTTGACCATCCATGAAGACCTCGGCACCCTGCCTGGCAACCCCTTTGTCCGTCAATGCCAGACATTTGATGCGTTTTGGCAGGGGTGTCTCTTTTGCAAAAATCCCCTGGCGTTGATTTTCATGGGCCTTCCTTTGATGGGTAAGTGCCTCTTTTCCCACAAAATTTCCCTTCAAGGGATTTAAACTAACGGCCACCGTGGCAAGAGGGATGGCAAATATGGGGATTTGTTTTTTATCCGGCCCCACGCCCAGCTCATGGCCATACAGCGGCATGCCCGCCTCCAGGCGAAGGGTGTCCCTTGCCCCCAGACCTACCTGGACAACATTTAGCTCCTGACCCGTATCAAAAAGAGATTCCCAGAGAAAAACGAATTGATCTGCCGGTGCAAAGATTTCAAAGCTGTTGGGCTCCCCGGTATATCCGGTTCTGGAAATAAGACAGGAAACGCCGCAAAGTTCCATTTGGGAAAGACTGTTCTGGTTGGGTTCGGGAAGACTTCCATTGCTGGCCACCCGGGTGAGCAGGTCTTTGGCCACTGGACCCTGCAAGGCCATCAATGAAAGGGTTTCCGTGTGGTTTTCCAGTGTGACATTATCAAAGTCTTCAGCGATTTTGATGAGATGATTCCAGTCTTTTTCGCTGTTGGAAGCATTTACCACCAACAGATAGTCCTCCTGGTCAAAACGATATAAAAAGGCATCGTCCAGGGCATATCCTTGGTCATCGGAAATAATCGTGTAATGGGCCTCCCAGGGCTGAAGGGCTTGGGCATTGCCGGTGAGTGCCTTTTGGAGAAATGCAATCTTGTCGTCACCTTTGATACGGAAGCGGCCCATGTGACTCACGTCAAACATGCCGCCATATTTACGGGTGGCAAGGTGCTCTTTAATGACACCGGAAGCATATTGTACCGGCATGTCCCAGCCGGCAAAATCAACCATTTGGCCGCCGTTTTCTTTGTGCCATTGGTAAAGGGGGGTTTTCCTGCATTCATTGTCTGGGCTCATGATCTCTCCACCTGTTGAAATGTTAAAAATTTTGTTTTTAGTCTCTCCGTGTTCATGGAATTGTTTTATTGTGAATTTTTTAAAAAAACAAGGTTAAATCATGAAAAACCGCAACAATCAGGTATGCTTTTTTTTAAAATAATGCACTTAAGTGCTCACACATATGTTTTTCAGTATTTCACAGACATATCGCATTGATATTTATGGATTTTATTTTGAGGGATATATGCTCGGGTACTTATTAAACTAAAAAGGCGAATCGATCATTGATCGGTTCGCCTTTTTGATTTTTTTTGGGGGATAGAGAGACTTATGTATTCTTTAAATTTAAGTGACCTTTATGGTGGTGACCGGGCAGTGAGCTTCCAGGATGATAAACTGAACCGTGGAACCAAATACCAATTTGCCCACCCTGGATTCTTTTTTCATGCCAAAAATAATTTCATCCACCTGTTTGT
>Ga0307929_1001024_pt1 | contig 23640 bp, 16 predicted proteins | sample AceLakmetage1330_FD_203160 | JGI IMG/M metagenome (GOLD analysis project Ga0307929, IMG submission 203160) | Saline water microbial communities from Ace Lake, Antarctica - #1330 | ecosystem: Environmental > Aquatic > Non-marine Saline and Alkaline > Saline | place: Antarctica: Ace Lake...
ATTTTTTTAGCTGTAATTATACTATATATTATTAGGGCTAAATTCATAAACAATTTATTTAAATCAATCCCGAATAAGTTTTATGTATTCTTAGTGCTCATTTTCATTTTTGCTCTGGTTTGGCGTGTATTTATTATGCCACCTCACATGCAAATTTATCATGATGAATATGTATTTTTAAATGTGGCTGAGAACTTTGCACTTGATCAATCTTTCAGTATGTGTGCTTCTCGAATTGGATCGGATATTTGTTTATTTAATTCATTTTCTGCTTGGCCTCCTGCAGTTCCTTTTTTGTATTCTTTTTTGTTTAGAACATTCGGGTTATCAAATTCAATCATCTTTTTGTTTAATGCACTTATGGGTTCTTTATCTGTCGTAGTTGGATTCTTTCTTGCATTTGCTTTATTTAAGAAACTAAATCTATCTATATTGTTTGCTTTGATGCTTGCAACTTTACCATTCCATATTCGTTTATCTGGAAGTTATGCTCTAAGTATTATTTCTTTATTGTTATCGATGCTTGGATTTTTATTAATCATTCATTATACCAAAACACTTAATCTATATGATGCTTTTTTATTCGTTCTATTCTTCGCATTTTTAATAAATATTCGAATAGAAAATATCTTATTAATTTTGCCTTATGGATTGTATTTTTTATTAAATACTAAGAAAATATTACCTGTTCGTCATGTTCGCTTTTCTTTCTTACTATTACTATTATCAATTCCTTTCTTTCAATATTTATTTAGGGGAATCACCCTTGAAACTGAGAGTTGGACTTTATCTTTATCAGAGCACATTCATTTTCTGTTAATTCAATTCGTAGGAAATTTGCAGTTTTTATTTGCACATTCATCTATTCACATAGTTATTTCTTTAGGGTTAATAGTGGGTGTAATTTTATCATTTAAAGATTATAAAAAGTCCTTGCCTCTTATTTTATGGTTTGCAACTTTATTTTTATTTTTAACTTCTTACCCTGCAGGAAGATTTGCAGCTGTCAATAATTTTCGTTATGTTCTTATTTTATCTCCTGTAATCTTTTTATTTTCTGCTTTTTTTTATGATTGGCTTATTGAGAAAATTAAGACCTCATCTATCTACTCTAAAACCACAAGTAATCTGATTAGTGTTTTTTTCTTATTGTTATTGTGTTTGGTATTATTTTTAATTCCTGTGCAAAATTTTGAATCTATAACCAAAACCAATGAATTAATGAATTTATTTGATGAAGCAGAAACATTTTCTTCTTCTATTCCTGATGATTGTCTTGTTTTGAGTAATGATCCTTTATTTGCAAGTTTCATTATTAACCATGATATAATTTCTTTATCCAATTATGATTATAATCTTTTCAAATCAGATTATAATTGTGCAAAAATTTTGTATTTCCACATGTCTGATAGTTTGCAGTTATCCAGGAGTCAAACTCCATTTGTAGGTGAACAAGAAAGAATGATATCTTGGGAAATTGCAGATAAGACTTCTATCTCTATACTGTCTGTGATTTAATTAGTTCTCATAATAGTCGTAATTCTTAGTAAACTTTAAAAACCTACAACTTTTGTTTTATTTGATGAAGATAGTTGTTTTAGGTGGTGGTTTGTCTGGCATTGTTTGCGCTAGAGAACTTGCTAAAAAAGGTCACATCGTAACTTTAATTGAAAAATATTCTAGACTTGGTGGTTTAGCTTCTTCTTTTGAAAAAGAAGGTAAATTGATTCCTCATACTTATCATCATTTTCTTCCAAATGAACATTTAATGTTAGATTATGTTAAAGAATTAGGTTTTGAAAAAGAGTTAATTTGGAAAAAGTCAGCTATTTGTTTTTGGTTTGATAAAAAACGTTACAAACTTAATGCACCTTTAGATATTCTTTTCTTCAAACCATTTGACTTCATCTCAAAAATCAGACTTGGAATACTTGGAGTAATCACAACTCTAAGATCTAATTGGAAATCATTGCAGTCAGTTGATGCTGATTCATGGGTTAGAAGAATTGTTGGATCAAAAGTTACAGATACTCTTTTTGTTCCTTTATCCAAAGTTAAGTTTGGTTCTCTATCAAGTGTTAGTGCTGCTTGGTTTGGTGAGCGATTACATGAAGCAACTTCAAATGATGAAAAATATGCGTATCTTAAAACTGGTTTACAACCATTTATTGATTCTATGGGTGATGTTATTTTAGAAAATAAAGGGAAAATAATTCTTAATGCTACTGTTGATAAAATTGAATCAGGCAAAGTTCGTTTAACTCTAAATAAAAAACGAAAGGTGTTAAATGCGGATTTAGTTGTAAGTTCTCTTCCTCCTCCAGTTTTATCTGAAATATCCAACCTTCCTTCAGAATCTAAATTCTTATTAGAATCAATTAATTATAAACCTTTAATATCTTTTATTATAGGTTCTAAAAATAATTTATCTCCGAATTACTGGAATGTTTTCATTAAACCAAATTACTTTTTTGGCGGTATGTTTCACCATACAATTTTAAATCCAAAAGGTGGTATTGGTGGGGAAAACTTATACTATTTTTTCAAATACTTGGATGATTCTTCTTTGCTAAAAAAACAAGATGAAGGTTTAAAGAAATTATTCATCAAAGATATTAAATCTATTTGGCCAAAGTTTGATTCTAATTGGACAAAGCTAATTAAAGTTCCTCATAGCTCGCCAATTTACACTATGAATTATAAGAATTTACCAATAAAACTTACAAATTGGCTTTACTTAACTGGTGTTTACAGAATGTATCCTAATACTAGAACTATGAATTCTGCAGCGAGAAGCGGTCTTATTACTGCTGATAAAATATTATCTGAAATATCAAATAAGGGTAATAAGGATGATTTATCTAAATAAATTTGAGAGCTTCACGTAAAGGTTTATTAATATCGAACCTTTTTTGTTATTGAACTTTTTATAAAATGAAATTAATGCTTATTTTTCCAAGAATGAAGTACCAACCAGGTGACCCTCCATTAGGGATATGTGGCATTGCATCTCATGTTAAAAAAACTACTAACGCTAAGGTTTCTATTATTGATACTACTTTTAAACCAACCTTTGAATATATTGAAAAGAATATTCAAAAGTTACGGCCAGATATGATAGGAATTTATACTGATACTTTGATGTATAATGATTTTGTTAAAGTTACAAAAATTGCAAAAAAATATGGTTGCTTTGTTTTTACTGGCGGTCCACATCCAACAGTTATGCCTGAAACGGTGAAGCCTTATGTAGACGCAATTATTCCTGGCGAAAGTGAAATTACTGTTGCTGACTTAGTAAATAAGTTTCCAAATTTATCTAAGGTGAAAGGTGTTGTTTACAAAAAAACATCAAAAGCTAAAGGTAAAGAATCTGTAACTTGGATTACTAATCCTCCTCGTCCTTACATTCAAGATCTTGATTCTTTAGACTTTCCTGCAGTCGACATGGTTGATATGGAAAAATACATTCAGAAATGGCATCAATTAGATGCTTTTGATCCAACAATTAGAGGCACTAATATTATGTCTTCTAGAGGTTGTCCTTATAATTGCTCTTTTTGTCAACCAAATCTTAGAGAACTTTTTGGAGAAAAAGTACGTCATAGATCTCCTGAAAATGTTATTGCTGAATTAAAGTTTCTAAAAAAAAAATTTAAGCTTGGTGGTTTCTTTTTACATGATGATACTTTCAATATTGATGGAAATTGGGTTAAGAGTTTTTGCCATCTTTTAGTATCTGAAAAACTTAATCTTTATTGGGCTTGTAATGCAAGGATTAATACTCTTTTAGATATTGAAGAATTAACCATGATGCGAGATGCAGGGTTAAGAATGGTTCACACAGGTGTTGAATCTGCTTCTCAAAGAGTTCTAAATGACATTTACAGAAAAGGAATAAAAGTAAAAGATGTTCCTATTGCATTAAATAATCTTAAACTCCTTGGAATTCAAAGTTTGTGCTTTTTCATGCTTGGAGCTCCTACTGAAACTAAAGAGGAAATTAGGAAAACAATAAAGTTTGCAGTTTCATTAAACGCAACTGAAATTACTGCATCTATTACAACTCCTTTACCTGGTTCAAAACTTTATGAAATTATGAAAGATAAATATCCTATGACTGGTGATTTCTCTCAATTTGATTATTACAAAAGTAGAGCTTTTGAAGATGAAAATCTAACTTTCAAAGAACTTAAGAGGTTTCAATTAGAAATTCTTTTCAAATTTTACGCTCATCCGAAACGTTGGGCTTATATATTAAAACATTTTATCAGTATTAACGGTATAAGAAAAATGTGGTCTAAAATTAGGAGGTTTGTTTAAAATTGAGAGTTCAATTCATTAATGCCTTATTAGGTGGAGATTTTAGTGCTCTTGATATTGGTATAACTCAATTAGCAACTATTGTTAATCTTTCTGAAAAACATAAAGCTGCAATTCTTGATTTAACTTTTCATACTAAAGATTGGAAAAAACATCTTCATAAAGAAATTAGAAAGTTTAAACCTGAAATTATAGGTATGGCTACAAATACCATGTATATGCAGTATGTTAAAAGAATTGCAAGAGAGATAAAAGAACATTATGACATTCCTATTGTTGTAGGTGGATATCATGCATCTATTCATCCAAAAGATACTGTTGAGCTTAAAGATATTGATTATGTTTTTGTTGGTGATGCAGAATATTCATTAATGCAATTTCTTGATAATTATGAAACTAAAAAGGGTTTAAAACAAATTGGCGGTCTTTGGTATGTTGACAAAAAAAAGAATGAAATTCATTCAAATAATCAAGGTTGTTTTATTAAAGATTTAGACTCTTGGCCAGTTCCTGATTGGAATTTATGGGAAGATTTAGATAAGTATTTTTACTATTTAGGCATGCTTTACGTTATTGGTTCTCGTGGTTGCCCATATCGTTGCACTTACTGTGATGCTGTTGGTATTGCAAAGGCTGTTAAGGGTCCATATTTTAGACTTAGAGATCCAGAAAAGTACGCTCAAGAATTAGCATTGCTTTGGGAAAAGTATAAACCTAGAGGCGTTAGACTCGCTCAAATATTTGATGAAGTATTTACTTTTTCTCCTAAATGGGTTAAAGATTTTTCAAAAGCATATAGAGAAAGTACTGATGTTAGAGCTCATGGTTATAGTACATTTGCACGTATTGATAATTTAGATAAAGAACGTTTAGAGATTCTTGGAAAATCTGGTTGTAAACTTCTAAGGGTGGGTATTGAAGCAGGAAATAATTATATTAGACAAGAAATCTACCAAAAGAAAATTTCAACACCTCAAATAAAAAAAATATTCAAATTAGCAAAAGCAAATGGTATTGATTTTACTGCATTTTATATTTTAGGTGGTCCTGCTGAAACTAAAAAGACTATTAATCAAACTATTAATATGGCAAGAAAATTAAACGCTGCTAGAAGTGCTTTCTTTATTTACAAACCTTTTACAAAAGAAGGTATGGATCAAATTATCCAACATGGAGGTCATGTTGATAAAGCTCGTTGGGCAAAAGCAGATAATATTACTTTTAATGCTGTTGTTAGACTTAAAGATGTTAGTCCGACTCAAGTTGAGTGGCTTCAAAGAAAGGCATATTTCTTAACTTTCGGAAAACGTCTTCTAAAAATGATTGCAACTGATAAACATGAATATTTCACAAACTTTGCAACTTATATGACTAGGGGTATAAAGGATGGTCTTGATTGGCGTTATCTAGTTCCTTATTATCATATTTATGGTTACAAGTGGGTTGATAAATAACTACTAACTAAAAGGTTAATAAATGAAATTTAATAAAAATTTATTATATGCAATATTGTTTGTATTATTCTTTTTTATCTTAAAATTGATTTTTAGTTCTAATGTCTATATTTTATCTACTATTAACTATCTTGCTTCAATTTTCTGTTTTATTATTTTCTTTATTTTCCTTTCTAAGTCTTGGCCTAAAATTAAATCAACGTTAAAGATTTCAAAAAAACACTTAGCGATTTTAATTCTAATATTCATTTTAGTTTTTGGAATTAAAGTTTTTTCAAATCACAATATCATGGTTATTACTGATGAGCCTAAATTATTAAACGTGGCTCATAACATCGCATTTTATCAGAATTCTCTTGTTTGTGAACCTGCTTTAATTGAAGAGTCTTGTATAGCAACGGATTATCATGTTAGTTGGGCATCACTTTTCGCGGTTATATTTCTGATGTTTGGAGAAAGTTTAAACATAGCATTTATTTTCACATCATTCTTTACTTCTTTAACAGTTTTTTTTATATTCTTTATTTCTCTTTTACTTTTCAAGAATACAAAAATTGCATTTTTATCAGTTATAATTTTATCTTTTGAGAAAATCTTTTTTGCCTTTTCACTTTCAACTTCTGTATCTGCATCAGGAGTCACTTTTTTTTTACTAAACATTTTATTATTTTTAATTTATTTTCTTGATTTAAAAGATAGAAATATTCCTTTTATGTTTTATTCATCGTTTCTTCTTTTAATCCTTGCACGTTTTGAAGGAATTGTTGTATTGCCTATTTATATTTGTTATTTGCTAATATCAAAGAAATATAATTTTTTGTCTTGGCTTGCCTATCCTGTTTTACTAGTATCTTTTATTGTTGTCAAACTAACTATTTTTACTGTGCAGTCATTTGATGGATCTGTTGGTTTATCTCTTCAAAATATTATATTAAATTTTTTTGATGCGGTGAAAATATTATCAAAACTTAATTATCTTATTATCTTATTTGCAATTATAATTTTATCTTTAATTTTTATTAGGAAGAATAACTTTAAAGAAGTCTTATTTTTACTTGCGATATTTGCAGCTTCATTTATAACTATTATTGCAGGCAATTATTTTAAGGGACAAGAACGTTATTTTATATCCTTTATTCCAATTGTGGCTATTTTAGCGTCTTTTATTATCTTGAGAATAATCTCTCTTTTATCAAATCATTTTTCAGAAAAGATTCTTTTATTCTTAGTGATAATTTTAGTTCTAGTCTTTTTTTTACCTCATAGTTTTACTTCTATGACTGACGCTTCAAATATTTTTACAAGATATGATTCTGTAATTTTACAGTATGATGATGGGTGTCTTTTTGTTTGTGAAGAACCTCTTCTTTTTGATTATTTTGACCGATTTGAGTCTTCAAACCTGAATAATTTTTCAAAAAATCCAGAAGTATTTTCTCAAGATTGCATATATTTTATCCATGATGGGTATTGTGAATCGAGAGGAACTTGTAATTTAATCATGGATAATTATAAGTATAAAAAAACAAATAACACTGAGATAAATCTTTATAGACTATATTCTAAATAATTTAATTCTTATTCATTCTTATTTACTTTAGAAATCTTAAAATTTAGTTTAATTTTGTTTTACAATAAATGATCCTATTGCTAAGTAATCTAATTTACTTGTCTTAAATGCTCTTATTGCATCATTTGGAGTCATAACTATTGGTTCTTCATGTATGTTAAAACTCGTATTAATTATACTTGGAATGCCTGTTATTTTATGGTACTCTTTGATAATATTATAATAACTTTTATTATCTTCTTTCTTTACAAGTTGTGGTCTTGCAGTTCCATCAATGTGAACTACTCCTGGACTTTGTTTTGCCATTTTATCTGTACAATCAAATGTGATGGCCATATATTTTGCAGGTTCTTCTGCGCCTTTTATATTCTTGTAACATTCGTGTCTTTTTTCCCACAGAGTTGCTGGTGCAAATGGCATGAATTCTGTTCGTTTAAGATGTTTATTTAACCAGTCATTAACAGTTTTGTCTGTGGTTTGATATAATATGCTTCTATTACCTAGAGCTCTTGGTCCATATTCCATTCCACCATTAAATCTTGCAATAACTTTACCTTTTGATAATAACAGTGCAATCTCTTTTTCAACGTTTTTATGTTCTTTATAATTTAATTTTGATTTATCTAAAGCAGTCTTTATTTGTTTATCTGTATAACTAGGTCCTAGATATAATGATTTTAGAAGTGTAGGTTTTGGTTTTACTTTTGCAAGTGCTGCTCCAAGTGCAAGTCCACCATCTCCCATATGTGGAAATACATGAATAGTATTTACTTTCGGAAGTTCATGTATTCGCTGATTTAGTTTAACATTTGCAAATAATCCACCTGCAAGAACTATATCTTTCCTATTAGTTTTTTTAAGCCAGTATTCACAAAATTCTGCAATAGTATCTTCACATACTCTTTGTAATCCTGCAGATACATCTTCTCGACTTTTGCCTTTGAAGAATTCATCCATTTTACTTTTAGTATATCCTTTTGTTAAGAATTTTTTTGCTTTTACTTTTCCATTTTCAAACTTAACAATTTGTCTAAATTCTTTAATTGTATTTCTTGAGTCTCCATAAGCTGCAAGACCAGTTATTTTACCTTCGTGTCTGTGAGATCTAAAACCTAAGTATTCTGTAATTCGCGCATATAGTTGTGCTAACGTTTCGCCCCATTTATGTTTTGCAATGAACTTTATATCTCGTCCATTTCCAAGTGCAACAGTTGTCGAATATCCATCGCCATAAGCATCCATTGTGATAATGAGTGTCTTGTCTTTTCCAGAAGTATAGTGTGCGCTTGCTGCATGGCATAAATGATGTTCTATTCTATTATGATTAATTATTTTACTTAATCCAATAATTATTTTTCTTGCAATCTCAAGCATTGATTCTTTTTTTGGAATTAGTGAGAGAAGATTGTTTCCATAATAAGTGTAATATAATTCTTCTGACATTCCAAAGTGGTTAAAATATCCTGCTTTTATGAGTTTTATTTTCTCTTTAGTTTTGCTTCTTGCTAATTCTTCTGCTAGAATTGGATTTTTTGATGTGAGTTTTTGTCTGCTTAATCTTTCTTCATTTATTGCTAGAACTATTTCGCCATTTTCTTTTACTAATGCGATTCCTGAATCTAAACTGTACGATTTTGTTAATATCATTGTGTAACTTTGTAAATGTAAAGTATTGCTGTGTTTTTAACTATTATCTCAAATTCGGGTATTTTACTTATTTCAAACATAGTCATTTCATTATTGTATTCTACTTTGTCTCTCATAAACATATAGTAGAATTCTTGATCATTCCCTATATTATTTTTAACTGTTATATCTTTTCTAAGATATCTTGCAGGTATTTCTGATATTATTGGAACAACCACTATTGAACCATTTTCTACATTCTGATTTAACCATGATGTCCCTTCTTTATAACTATTTCCCCAATATTCAATCTCAAACTTTCCTTCTGCTCCATCTATTCCGCCCATGATTTCATTAAAGTAAGTTGTTTGGTATGGGTGATAAATTGCTATGTTGCAAAGAGGGATTAAAACTCCAATTCCTATAATTCCAATAATTACATATTTTATAATCTTATTTTTTTGTCTTTCAATTAGTTCTAAACCACCTATGCTTGCAATTATTATAATTGCTGGAATTAAAAATAATATATGTCTTATGATATTATATATTGATATTCCTGGAAGTGAAAATATTATACTTGGTATAATTAGCCATAAAAGTAAGAGCCAACTTAACTCTGTTTCTTCTCGTTTATACAAGTAATATAATCCTGCAAAGAATAACAATAGAGTAATTACAGGTATTACAATTCCAAACATTAAAGGCACATAATAAATTGGTCTGTCAGTTTGAGTGTATAGTTCTCCGTATATCATCACTGGATAATCGCCTAGTGATTGTGATGCATCACTTGATACTTGATTTAGCATAAAAAAAGTTTTGAATAGATTTCCTGGATTAACCCAATATACTGGATTTAATACTAGCATTATGATTATAAATATTAGAATTGCTTTGATTATTCCATTTTTAGTAATAAGAATCTTTTCTTGTGTTTGTGACTTATTCTTTTTCTTTTTGACTTTATTTTCTTTTTTATTCAAATTATTTTTCTTAAAGAAATTAATTTCTAGTTTTCCACTCTTATATAGATATATTATCCATGCAACCAATATGATTCCTAAAAATAAGGTTAATACTTTTGTGTTAAATGCGAATGCAAGACTTGCGAAGAATCCAATTAACCATTTATTATTTCTTTCTTTGTATAGGCTGTATGCGCAATAAATAACTAACATGTATGCAAACATGACTGTTATATCTTTGACATTATTATGCATGTGTCCAAATATTCTTGGAAATGCTATAAACAAAGAAGTTGCAATTATCGCTGCTTTGTTTCCTATATATTTTATTGAAAATAATATTATTAATAATAATGTTAAGCTTGCAAATATGACTCCTGAAAAATGAAATCCTGCATCTGCTGGTAGTATTTCTAGCCAATCAGTGAATAATATTTTAGTTAGAACTCCAACAAGATTGCCAGCATTTGAAGGGGAAAATAAATATCCTGCCATATGACTTTTAACACTATCATCAACTCCTGAAAGGTATCTTAGATTTGCTTGCGCATAAGCAAATTCTTGAGGATCATCCCATGTATATCCATAATCATTCAAAGTTAGAATTCCTAATAAAAAATAAATTGCTAGCACTATTAACAAAATATTTCTCGTTTTATTTGTGCTATTGAAGTTTAATAATCTCATATTCTTTTCGTAATATTTCTTATTGAATTAAAACTAAGACTTTTTCATATATTCTTTCTGCTGCTATTTTATGTCCTTGTTTATTTGGGTGAATATTGTCGCCTGGTTCAGTTCTTAGACTTTTACCTGTAGCAAAGAATTCATCATATAAATCAATAACCACGAATTTATATTTTTCTGCTTCATCCCTAACTTGTTTATGAATTTCAAGGAATGGATAATTATTAAATTCTAATACTGGGAAAATAGTGATAATTATAGGTATATTTTTTTGAATTGATATTGAACTTAATTGTCTAAAACTGTAGTCTACTGTTTTCCAAGTGCATGGATCTTCATGTATTTGTTTGTAAAAACTAGTGTAATTTACATTTCGCTCTTTTGTTGTTAGAGCTGTTAAGAATTTCGATTGATCTATAATTTTCTTAATTTTTAATCTATTCCAACATTCCTGCGGTGCATCAATTAATTCAAATGTTTTTTTATCTGTTTCATAGTTAGTTAATTCTTTCAGGTAATTTATAAACGGGTCTTCAAATATTGGATCATTAAGAAAATAGCCTAAAACTATTATGTCAGGCTCAAATAATAATGCTTTTCTTTTTAAGACTTGAATTTCTTGAATTGTAGAATATCTTGATATTCCAAAGTTTAAGACTTCTGTTTTTATACCATCTTCATTTAGCTTTTTTTCAAGAACTTTTGCATAAGTATCATTAAAGTTCACACCCATTCCTTCAGTTATTGAATCTCCTACCACCACAATTCTCATAGTATCTTTTGGTTTTAAAATTGAGTATTCATAATCAACCATTCCATAGCTGTTTACATCTACTGAACCTGATCTTTTGTAAGATTTAGGTCCTAATTCAAATAATATTATTGGATCTTTTGATAATTCATATCTGCTTTCTTGTAAAGCTTTGGTCATTTCATCATGACTTTCTTTATCAATTAACGTACTTCCAATTAATTCTAATACACTTACAAAAATAACTAAAGTAATTAGTAATGTGATAATTTTTTTTATTGAATTTTTCATTTTCATTTTGGTGTAATTTTATATAAATTATATTCGATATCTTTTCTTTCTGCTAGATGCATTTTTTCTAGATTATAATTCTCTTTAACATATTTACATCTTCCTGTTGAGTCTACCATTGCATCTGTTCGACCCATGGATTTTTCTATATTTTGATAACAATATTGATTCTCATATAATACTGCACAATTATCTTCTATTAATTTCAAAAATTCTGCTTCATAGAAAACTACGTTTGTTAACCCAATAACTTTAAGGTCGTTTGTCGCGCTTGCGAACGATATTCTTTCAGTAATTAAATAACAATCTTTTGTAAGGTTATTAGTGAGTTTATTTAATGAAACAGTGTCTAAATAAAAGTATGGATTTTCATCATATCTTGCTCTTGCATCTATAGTTGCATTTATTCCTGCAACAATTATTATTATTGCTATTGCAAAACCTATAATCTTTTTATGTTTACTTTTTGAAACTTCCAAAATCACTTCTGCAATTAACGGCATTAGCAATATTGCAATAAAGAAAATTGTTTCTTTTAAGTGTGGACTTTCAAACATTAAATAGAATAATAGTGGAAGTGCTGCCATTGATAAAAATATCCAATCTTTTTTCTTGTTTTTTATTCCAAGAAAAAATCCTACTATCACTAAAAGAATGAATCCTATAACTTTTTCTGATCCATAATGGTATTTTATTGAATTAAAATTGTGACTTATATTATCAAGAGAGATATATGTATTAAAGTATTCTGTGTGGCTATGCAGTGCGCCCATTTGTCCTTGTTGATACAAAAATAGAATTGCAAATATTGCAACTGCCATTATAATCAAAACTAAATTCTTAACCTTATTTTTTGATAATCTATTAATGTATATTGGCACTAATAAGATTGCTGTAAGTCCATATTCAATTCTTGCCATGGTTGCTAATAATAAGAAAATAATTGCTGGTAATTGACTTTCATTTTTTTGTTCGTATAAGTATTCTATAAAGAAATATAGTGCAGTTGCGATTAGTGCTGTTGCAAAAGCTATGCTATCTACATGTGCTCCTGTTATTGTGAATTGAAGACTTACACCAATTAATAAGCTAGCCCAGAATGCTTTTTCTTTGTCAATCTTCTTTATTGCCAAATATAGCATTAGAACTGTAATTATAGAAAAGATAGTTGTTAGTATAAGTGAGATATAATTGTTTAATCCAAACATGAGAAATGATAGCCCATTAACAACAGGGTAACCTATGGTTTTGTATGCTTGACATGTTTCCACCCCTGCCAAATCATAAACGCAATTTACTGCTTCTCCTTTTAGTACAAAGTTTTTACCTTCTTCCATAATCCACATGTCATCTGGGGACCATGTATGATAGAGAGGAAACATTAGTTTTACTATGATTACAACTAATATTATCAGAATTAGTTTCTTGTCTTTTGATATTTTTATTTTTTTTATTACATAAGCTACTGCTCCAATAAATACTAATCCAAACACTATTCCACTTATAGAAATTATATTTTGTTTTACATATTCTTTGAATATTATTGATAAAACTATTACGATCCCTAATATATAACTAATAATTTTAGTTCCTTCTTCGCTTTTCATAAAATTAAAATTCATTTTAAACAAATAGTCTCGTTATTTCTTTTAAGTAAATAAGTATCTTCTTTTTGAAATATTAACTTGTATTTTAAATCCTTAGTTTGAATATCTATTAATTCTTTTGTTTTAATTCCATTATGTATTGGTGCACTAGTATCGATTAAAATATAGTCTGCTTTATTGCATAACTGATTATATTCTCCATAATCAAACATGTATCCGTGATTATCTTTTTCTATTTGAACAAACATATTTATTTGCGTTGCAACAATTGATCCTGGTTCAATAATTTTTATTGCTTCTCTTATATTTGGAAAGTTATCTTCATTTGCATTACCAAGTATATCGCCTGTCGGAGTGCAATCTTTTGAATCTTTAAATAAGTAGCAATTCTCTTTAACAAATTCTCCTGCTCCTGTTTTTGCAAATGATATGATGCTTAGTATTAGTATTAATATTAGAATAATTCTTCTTGTTCTTGAATTAAGTCTTGTTAGTCCTATGATGCTTGATAAGAAAATTATAGGAATTAATATGTAATTATAATGTGATCTGAAATCATATTTATATGAACTTGTGCTATAAACATTTTGTGCAACAATTGGTGCTGCCATCAATAAAGTTCCTGGTGAAAGCAAACTGATAAATGATGTGTGTATTAGAATTTCTTTTGCATAAGTTATTTTCAAAGGTAAGCTGTCTTGATAATCTAATGATTTTATTGGTTGAAAAATAATATTTTTTATTTTATCTGCCGAGCTATCTCCTAAATATCCATAAAGATCGCCCATCATATCTTCATTTTGCCCTTCTCCCATCGGAAATACTATACTAAAAGATATTACTAACCATAAAGCTGATATGACAATTATCTTTAAACCTGTTTGTTTGTTTAATTTAAAGAATGTATATATGCCGATAGGTATGACCATTAAAGGAGTATTCTCTTTGAATAAAAGAGTAACTACGCTCATAATTACTAGCATCAAATTATTTTTCTTAAGCAAAAAGTAGATCATTAAAGTTACAGGAAGAATTGCAGTAATCATTGGTGATGCATTCTTAATATTAGTTACAATTAATGCAGGAAATAACATAAAAGAAATGTACATTATTAATGCTTCTTTTTCTTTCAAATACATTAGTGCTATTTTGTAAATAAATATCCCTGCAATCGCAATAGCTATGTTTTGTATTAGTATTAGTATGAAATAACTTGGAAATAAGAAATATGCAGGCAAATAAAATATGTGTATTGGAGAATTATGAATTTCAAATAAATTTCTTCCTTCAATTGGTCTATAAAAGAAATTTCCTTCCATGCTTGATTCAAGTTCTTGCATGTGAAGTCCAATAGGGTCTGCTGCTATATGGAAATTATGGTGGAGTGTTATTGCAAGAATGCTTGTAATTAGTATGTAGAATATAGCAATACCAACTATTATTTTTTCATTCTTCTTTAAACTAGTACCTATAAAACTCCCCATTCCATTTTATATTGAATCATTATTTATTAATGTTTCTTTATGTCTCGTCGAGACTTATATTAATGGGTATATAAAGGGACTTACAGGACTGCTTTGACCTATGATTATTAGAATAGCAGTTAGTATTAACATGATAACCAATGGTAATAACCACCATTTCTTATTCTCTTTCATAAAGTCCCATAAATCTTTTAGCAAACTTTGATTTTTTAGAGGCATTGTCTCTACCTTTTTTGCTTTTACAGTTTTTTTAGAATTTTTAGAAACTTTAGTCTTTGAAACAGTCGTATTTTTAGTGGTTTGTCTCACTTTCTTCATTACTTTGTTATTATTAGTTTTTTGTTTAGTTTTTTTTGTTTGTGCCATTTTTCCTCTTTAGATTTTAATTTAAATCTTGAATTTTTTATATTTTTTTATTCCATGAGTATGTTTCCAGTATTGTGCCAGTGATCTAAGTATATTTAATCCATATCCAATCAAGTTCACATGACATTTCTCATTTCCATAATAAGTAGGTATTGGAACTTCTTCAATTTTTATATTTGCAATTCGAAATTGAATCAATATTTCTGTGTCAAAGTGAAAGTCATTTGCACATTTCTCAAAAGGAATTTTATTTAACGCTTTACAACTATAAACTCTGTATCCTGAGTGATATTCTGATAATTTAAGTTTTAATACCCAGTTTTCTATTCCTGTCAAGAATTTGTTTCCTAAATACTTTATTAGAGGCATTCCTCCGCCAAGTGGATCCCCTGTCATTCTTGATCCAAAAACCATGCCAACATTTTTTTTATCAAATGGTTTTAGAAGATTTGGTATCATTTCAGGAGCATATTGTGCATCTCCGTGAAGCATTACAACTAAATCATATCCTTTATCTATACAATATCTGTAAGCCCATTTCTGATTTCCACCATAGCCTTTATTTTGATCGTGATGATATATATTAAGATTTCTTGTTCCTTTAACTTTTTTATAACCTACTCCAATTAAATGAGTATTATCTTGACTTGCATCGTCTGCAACAAATATTTCTGTTACATAATCTTTTATTTCATTTGGAATTCTGTCAAGAACTAGAGGTAATGTTTTTGCAGCATTATATGTGGGAATAAATATTGCTACTTTTAGCTTATTTTTAGCCATGACGTTTTAGAGTTAATAATGGTTTATTAATCTTGTGTTAGATATATCTTTTTAGATTCAAAGAATGAGTAAGAAAAAGATTATAAGCAAAACCCATTACAAGTTTTTCTTATTTTATGTATGCAATCTGTGCAAGTATTAAATTGTGCTGTTTGATTAGTATTTCCATGCACTCTTTGTTCACAAAATATGATCTTGCCATTTTCTTCCCTTAAGAATTCAATACAATCTAAACAATTTTTTGGAATATCGTGTTTTTCACAGTATATTTCATATCCTCTTCCAAAAATACATTTTGGCAATGGTTTACTTATTTTATATCTAATCTCATTTTCTTTTAAGGCATTTAATAATTCAATTATTTTAATTCCAACATCTGATCTAAGATTATCTTTAGTTATTTTAATTCTTAATAAAATTTTTTCCGGTTTATATTCTATTAATTGATTTATTCTTTCTTTTGTAATATCTAAAGGTTTTATCTTAATAACTAAGTTTTTACAATTTTTGTTTAAGTTTTTCTCACTTAAGAAATCATAATCTTCATATTTAATTATTTCTTTTGCTGAATAAAACTTGTTATCTAAATAAAAATTTCTATTTAGTATACTGCCTCCAATACCTTCAAATGCTTTTTTATATAGAAATTTATTATCATGATCTTTTATAACTAAATAATTTATAAATACACTATCTATGATGTGCGATCGTCTTACAGAATCTTTCACATTTTCATTTTCTGTTTCTTCATACACTTGTTTTACTAATTCATGTTTTTTATCAATTAAGTTTACTTTACTTTTTAATTTTAAACCATATTTTTCTTGTTCTAAAAACATGTTGCTAGTTTTAGTTATGTATAATGCTCCAATACTAAAATCATTTATTTCTTTATTATTTTCAGCTAAGAACTTGATGTTGTCTAAGAATTCTTCAGGTCCTTCATTTGGAAATCCAGTTATCACATAACAATGAGCCCAAATTCCAATTTGTCCTACATCTTTCAAGATTTGCTGATTTAATTTTATATCTGTTTGTTTATTCATTAATTTTAACACTTCAGGATTCGCTGATTCTAATCCAAATGATAATTGTCTACAGCCTGCATCATACATTTTTTGTAAGAATTCTCTTGTTAAGCCTTTTTCAAAACGTGCATTCCCTGACCATGTTAAGTCCATATTCTCATTTATTAAGAAGTCACAAATCTTATTTAGAAGTATAAAATTTCCATTTATTAACGAGTCATTAAATTTGATTGTTTTTATTCCATGCATCTTTACGTGATGTTTTATTTCTAAGATAACATTTTCAAATGATCTAAATCTATAATAGTTCCAATATTTTGTTTCAGTACAATATGCACATTTCGCAACACATCCTCGACTTAACATCATTGGAAGACTGTAAGGAAACTTTGTTCTTTGAATATCTTCTTTTTCAAACTTTGGGAATTTAATTTCATCTAATTTTTTGATTAAAGTTCTAGCTTTATAATCTATTCTTGTTCCATTTTCAAGTTTTAAAATAGATCCATCAACTTGCTCAAAGTTTCCTGTGATTTCAAACTTTAATATTAATTCATTAAATGTAATTTCACCTTCTCCAATTATTAATGCATCAACAAATCCTGTGTGGAGTATTAGTTCTCCTGATTCTGTTAATTGACATTCTGGTCCTCCAAAAACAATTTTTATTTTTGGATTAATATTCTTAATTTCTCTAGCACATAATAAACTTAGAAGTCTGGCATTTGCGGTTAATGAAAAACCGATGATGTCTGGATTCTCAACTAAAATTTTCTTAGCATGTTCTTTTGATAGTTCTATTAATTCTTTAGCTTCAGGCTCGTTTCGTAATACATACTCTTCAGGATATATAAACTTAAGGTCATCTTCATCTAATAATTTAAAATTAATATAAGTCCATAATCTTTGATGTTTTTCTTTATCTGAGAATAAATCAAGGTTTAGATTTAGTTGTTTTACTTCTCGTGTATCTGTTTCTATATTTGATGTCAAGTAAGCTAATGCTAATGAGGGGTTTTCTTCTGTCCAAAAAGGTTCTTGTACTAGTACTATTTTAGTTTTAGTCATTTTAGTATTAAAGTGAATCAAATGTGCTTTATATTACTATATTATTTTAGAAAGCTTTATTTACTTTGTTCTTTTTCATTGGTGAATGCTTTCAGTTATTGTTCCGACATTTAATGAGTCTGAGAATATAAAAACCATCATACACAAGATTTCTGAGTCTATGAAGGCAGCAAAAGTCACTTATGATTACGAAATTTTAGTTGTAGACGACAATTCTCCTGATGGAACTGCAAAACTTGCTGCAGAATTAAGAAAGGAATATCCTGTTAGAGTTCTTCTTAGAAGAAATAAAAAGGGTCTTTCATCTGCTGTTATTGATGGTTTTGCTCATGCTAAGGGTGACATCTTATGTGTTATTGATGCAGATTTAAGTCATCCTCCTGCTTTAATTCCAAAATTAGTTTCACAACTTGACAATTATGATATTGCTGTTGGTAGTCGTTTAATTAAAGGCGGTGGAGCTGAAGAGTGGCCTTGGCACAGAAGATTTATTTCTTGGAGTGCACAATTACTTGCAAGACCTCTAACTTCTGTTAGAGACGCTATGTCTGGTTTCTTTGCTGTTAAAAAAGAAGTTATCAAACCTGTAAAACTTGAAGCTTATGGATATAAGATTTTACTTGAAGTCCTTGTTTTAGGAAAATATACTCGTGCAACTGAAGTGCCTTTTATTTTCATGAATAGAACTCATGGTCAAAGTAAAATTAGCTTAAAAGTTGAAATTGCATATTTAAAACAATTAGTTCATCTTTACAAAAAGAAATTCTTCTAAATAAATTATTATTGTAATTTGTTATTTTATCGTCTTTAATCTCTTATTTTTAAAAAACATTTAAGAATGTGGTTCTCATATTATCTTATTATGTTTAAGTTTTCATTTAAAGATATCAGTTCATCCACTATTCTTTCTTATATTGGTATTTCCTTATTTATATTATTATCATATTTTTTAATATTCAAATTTTCATATTTAGATAAGACTTTACTTTTTTCTTTAAAGATGATGTTAAATTTTCTTAATCTAAAACTATTCATAATATTATTAATTGTATTCATCTTAATTTCTTTCTTTTTATCAAGGCTTCAAATTAAAACTTCTTCAAAAAAAATAATCTTATTTCTTTTTTTATTAGCTTTTATTTTATCTACTTTTTCATGGGGCGTTACTGTTCCAAATCCAGATGTTGTAGAATTTTTTGGTATTGCAAAGTATGTTCATATTAATGGTATTGGCTCTTTTATTTCAAATTTTGGATCTGCAAGTTTCGGTGATTATAGATTTCATATTATGCCTATATTAATTGGATTATTATTCCAAATTTTTGGTGAGTCTGTATGGGTTGTCTATTTATCTTATTCTTTTATATTTGCATTTATTCCTGTTTTAACTTATCTTTTATCAAAAAAACTATTTTCAAAAAATATTGCATTGTCTGCATCCATATTAGTGATTTCTTTTCCAATAATATTAATTCAAAGTACGATGTTTTTAGTCGACATTCCAACTATTCTTTTCGTACTTTTAGCAATTTATACTTTTATTTTATTCTTAGAAAAACCTAGTCTTAGATCAACTCTTGTATCTTTTTTATCTATATCTTTGGCAGTATCATCAAAAGCATCTGCCATTATATTCTTAGTTTTACCTCTAATTACCATATTTTTAATTTATTATGATAAATCTTCAAATAAAAAATATTTCTTAAAGAAAATAATTCCTTTATTTGCAATTCTATTTTTAATAGCTGTAGTTTTCATATTTACTTATTCAAATTATTTTGTGGCACAATCGAGTTTGGATTTATCTCAATTAAATATTGTTGGTAATCCTGATCATTTTGTTCCTTGGTATAGCTTACTATTTCAAATAAATCCAATAATTATGCTTTCTTTCTTAGTATTCTTAGTTTTGTTTATTTCATATCCTTCTTCAAAAGGTTTAATATTAATTTCCTGGTTTATTCTGCCTTTGATTTTGTTTAAAGATGTTAATACTCGTTATTTGTTTCCAGCTTTTCCTGCTTTAGCAATTGCTGCTTCAATTTCTTTATCTAAATTAAAAAAACCTTTAGCATTATTTACTGTGATTCTTGTATTATTATCTTCGGTTGCATTATTTTCTTTAGTTTATATTCCAGCTGTAAATAACACTTTTTATGATTCTAATATTAAGCTTACAGGCAATTATCTGAATTCTTTAGATATAAATTCTGTTGGAGTATATACTTTTTATGAAAACTTAACTTTTACTTATAGTCCAAAAACTGAGATTTATGCATATCTTGTTGATTTTTATTCTAAAAAACGAGTTTATTATGATTTATCAGGATCAGTAAAAGAAGTTTATAGTCCTGAAAATCTTAAGCGATATGTTGTTTTTGATTATTATAAGGATGACTCATATTTCTCACCCAATTATGATTCTATAGTTATTTTATCAAGTTCACCTTCAATTAAAGATGCTCTATCTAAAATGAATGTATCTATTTCAAGTTCTATTGAAGAGAATTATGTTTTAGATAAAGTTTTTAGTAATGGATATTATGGTATTGAACCTAATAAACATGTTTATATATTTTTGAAAGCTTCTCTTAACGATAAATAAAAAGATGTTATTTTATATCATTTTAATTTCTAAAAAATAAATTGTCATTAAAATTTAAAAATGGTCATATCTATTTTGGTAACACCAATGACAAACTCTAGCTCTTAAAATTGTATCATTATATTTTCTAAATCTTTGAAATTTCTTATTATTCCATTCAGTTCTAAATGTTCCTTTTTTTAAATCTCCAAGAACATATGGGGCACTCATTAAATGATTACAAGGTCCAATTTTCCCATCATGAGTTATATATAAATTAGTCCATGGGTGTTTACATCTTTCTTTTATCTTAATTCCTGATGATTCAATCGTTTCTTTATTTTCAATTTCCTTTGCAGCTTTTGTACCAGAGCTACCAGCAAAAATAACGGTTATTCCTTTTTCTTTTGCTTTTTTAATTGTTTCCTTAACTTTTTGTTCAACTTTAGTTTTATGAAATCTTAAGTTTTTAGAATCAATTAAGTGAGTTCTAATAGGATTTAGTTGAATTCTTTTAAAACCATGTTTTGCAGCTAAATTAATAAATTCTGGAAGTTCATCAATATTATCTCTTTGAAATGTAATAAGTAAATGTGAATTCCAAGGGTTAATATTATTCTTATCTCTTTCTTTTTGAATTATTTTTAAGTTATTCATTACGATATCAAAATTTGATCCTCTTCTAATTTTTTCAAGAGTTTCTTTTTTAGTACCATCAATTGAAATGCTTAACCAAACATCATTTTTTATAATTTTTTTCCAAAGTTCATCATTTTTAAGAGTTAAATTTGTTACTAAAATAATTCTTTTATTAAACTTAAGAGTATAATCTAAAAACTTTTCAAATTCTGGATGAATTGTACTTTCACCAAATCCTCTTAAATCAATTTCTTCTGCGTGTGGAAATAATTCATCTGCAATTTGTTTAAAAAAATTAAAATCCATATTGTTTTCATCCTTATTTTTCTTCCATCTATGTTCGCACATAATACATTTTAGATTGCAATTTCTTGTAATTTCAACAAATATCTTTTGAGGATAACTTTTTAGAACTAAGTCTTTATTTTCAAATTCTTTAAAATTATCTTTCGAATTAGTCATTATTATATTATTCTTTTTATTAGTTTTAAATATTTGTGGTAAGTTATTTAAATTAGAAGTCTTTATTTTACTACATGAGGGTGAAGTATGCAATTTCGCTTATTAAAGCGTTTACAATATCGGATTTGAAAGTTAAGTATAAAAACTCAGTTTTAGGTTATCTTTGGTCTCTTTTAAATCCTTTACTTATGCTTTTAACTCTTTATTTAGTTTTTTCTATGATTGCTAAATTTGATATTCCTTTTTATGTACTCTATATACTATTAGGAATTATTATCTGGAATTTCTTTAGTGAAGCAACAAATGGAAGTATGCAATCTTTAATTGAAAAAGCAGGTTTAATGAAAAAATTTAATTTTCCTAAAGAAACTATAATTATAAGTTCATGTTTAGTAGCATTTATTACTTTTATTCTGAATTTATTTATATTCTTTTTATTTATGTTAATTCTTCATGTTCCATTTACATTTAAATTATTTTTATTACCGTTTTATCTTATTCAATTATTCATATTAGTTCTGGGTTTATCTTTTTTTTTATCAGTTTTAAATGTGAAATTTCGAGATATAACTCATATATGGTCTTTTGTTCTTTTAATTGGTTTCTTTGCAACTCCAATTGTTTATCCTTTAGATATTATACCCTTTCATTTACTTAAATATTATTTATTAAATCCTTTAGCTAGAATGATTATTGATATAAGATTCATTACACTTTATGATTTTATTCCAGATCCTAGAAACTTCATCATCACTTTTTTAGTATCAATAATAATTTTTGCAGTAGGTTATTATGTTTTTAATAAAAGAAAAAAATTATTGGTGGAACAATTATGAACGAAGTTATTAAATTTAAGAATGTTAGTAAAAAATTTATAATTACACATGAAGATGAAAAAACTTTATTTAATAGTTTACAGAATTTTTTATTAAATAATTCTAAAAAAGAAGTATTTCAAGTTTTAAAGAATATTTCTTTTGAAATTAAAAAAGGTGAACTTATAGGAGTAATTGGTCCTAATGGTTCTGGAAAAACAACTCTTTTAAGAATGATTGCAAACATTATTAAGCCATCTAAAGGTTTAATTTCTACAAAAGGAAGAATACTTTCAATAATTGATTTAGGATCTGATATCAATCCTGATTTAACAGGCAAAGAAAATATTTTTTTATCTGGTAGAATCATTGGTTTAAAAAGAATTGAAATAAAAGAACAATATGATAAAATTGTTTCTTTTTCTGGAATTAAAAAGTTTATTGATGTTAAAACTAAGTTTTATTCTAGTGGTATGAGATTAAGACTTGCATTTTCAATACTATTATTGTCAGATGCAGATATTATTCTAATTGATGAAGTTTTTGGTGTAGGAGATGAATCTTTTAGAAATAAATGTTTAAAGAAATTTAATGAATTTATACGTCAAGGAAAAACTATAATTATTGCAACTCATGATTTAGGTCTTATTGGACCTTTATCTAATAAAATAATTTATTTAAATAAAAATGATTTTTATTTTGGAATACCTGAGATAGCCACCAAAAAATATACTGCATTTGTTCATGGATTAAATTTGCCTAATCTAAAAATTAATAATGGTTCTGGAGAAGTTAAACTTAACTCTTTTAAAATATTTGATGTTTTTGGTTTAGAAAAAAATGTTTTTAATATGGGTGAAAGAATAAGATTTAGTTTTAATTATACAAATAACAAATCAATAGATGATTTTGTTTTTGGTTTGGGAATTTTTTCAGAATCGGGTGTTTGGATTATGGGTCCTAATACTAAATCATTAAATAAATCTTTAGTAAAGTTAAAAGATAAAGGTTCTGTTTCTTTTGATTTATTAGATAATTCTTTATTGCCTGGAAAATATTCTGTGACTATATCTGTTCTTAATAAGAATGGTGATAAACTATATGATCGTCATGAAAGAAAATATTCTTTTAATA
>Ga0307929_1001025_pt1 | contig 23638 bp, 20 predicted proteins | sample AceLakmetage1330_FD_203160 | JGI IMG/M metagenome (GOLD analysis project Ga0307929, IMG submission 203160) | Saline water microbial communities from Ace Lake, Antarctica - #1330 | ecosystem: Environmental > Aquatic > Non-marine Saline and Alkaline > Saline | place: Antarctica: Ace Lake...
TTTTTTCTGAATAAAATAATGAAATATTCTTGATAATATAGTTCCTAATTTTGGATTGTCAGAGATAAATGTCCCTGTTCCTCGTATTAAATCTTCGTGAAAATTAAATCTTAGAATTAATATTAGATATGCAGTAAATCCACTTATAACTGATTTAATAAAGCTCCATATATATGTAATTCTTTCTTTCTTTTGTATGAAGAAGTATATTATCATAAAAAAGGAAGTTATAGGGATTAATATATAACTAGTATTTTTTGAAATGAACATAAAAAAAATTATTAACGCTAAACTCCAAGTATTTTCTTTTGGTTTGTTATTAAATAAATACAAGCTTGCAAAAAATATTGCACACATAATAAAATAAGTAAGATCAACATAAAAACTTGCAAATAATTCTAATGAAAAATAAGACGCCATCATAAATAATATTAATTGAAAAGATTCTTTTGGTTCGTATATTTTACAAAAAATCAAGAATAGAATAATAAATAAGGTATAATTTAGAAAAAATCCTGAATAGTTAAATACAAAATCACTTGCTCCAAAAAGACAAAATGCAGGCACAGTTCTAAAATAAATTATTCTATCAACATATGTACCTTCATAAGAATATTCAATGAATGAACTATAGTTTGATGTAATTAGGTATTCAGATAAGATTTCACTATGGCGATAATATTGTGGATAATGAACAAACTCATCTGCTTCAATATTTTGTATTTGGAAAAAATAAAAGACTGCAAGTATTATTCCTATTATTATAAGTATTAATAAGTACTTTTTTTTCTCTTCTATTTTTAACATTGTATTATTCTTAAAATGGAAGTTTCTTATAATCTTTTTTTATTATAACTTTAATTATTATATTATTATAAGCATTATTCTTGTTATTTTAATAAGATTTTTCTTTCTCAAATAGCATAATATTTTCTATAGTTCCTAAATCCCATATAGATTCAACTTTATCAATTATGAATTTTTTACCTTTTAAAATTAATTCATTATATGTCGGTCCAACATAAAATTCTTTATTAACAGTAATATTTTTTTTAATCATTTGATCAGCTGCCCAAATAAAATCGCTTCCTTTTGAGAAATAATACATTCCTGCAGTTGCATGATTTGATATAACTTTCTTTTCAGCAACTTCTTCAATGAAATTATCTTGTCCAATTCTAGCATAACTATATTTTATATTATCATTATCAAATACTGAAATTATTCCATCAAATTTTAATTTTTTATCAAGTATTTTTTCTTTTAATCCGGATGTGAAATAAGTATCGGTGTTAAATATTACCAACGGGTTTTCATCAATTTCCTTTTTTGCAAGTAAAACAGTACAAGCTTGACCTTTAGTTACTTTAGTTATTGAAATAATTTTACATTTTGGAAATTTTTCTTTAAGAATTTTATCAATTCCATATTCTTTAATGTGTTCTTTTAAACATATGAATATTAACTTATCAATTGTTTCATCATAGAATTCGAGGCTTTTCATCGCCCATTCAAACATGTATTTACCTTTTATTTTAACAAGTGGTTTTGGTACTTCAATTTTTGCATCAGATATTCTTTTACCTCTACCTGCCATTGGTATGATTATTGTAATTTTTGGCCTATGATGCATAATAGTTAATATTATTGTTGTTTTATAAAAATTTTTGTTTTTAAAATAGAATCATATCATTTTGAATTAAAATTTGTTAAGAGATTCTTTTAATTGATGAGTTTATTAATTTCTTCTTCTGTTTTTTCAATAAATTCATCAGGTCTTATGCATTTATCATCAACATAAAATCCTCCTTTACCACACCATGGTTTGCCTATATGAATTTCATCATAAGAAATTTTATTTTTATCTAACCATTCCATAGCTATTTTTAAAGTGTTGGCATTAATTTTACCAACATTTCCTTTATAGGTTCTCATATTTCTACTAGTATATATTATTATGTAGAATCCTTTTAGTTGATATTCTTTAAGTTTTTTTACAACTTCTTTATTAATAGTTAAATCTTTATAGTTTTGTCCTTCTTTTAATTTAGAACAAATAGTACCGTCTAAATCTATAACTATATTTTTATGTTCATTAATCATTTGAGTTATCTTTATTTATTTATTTATTTATTTATTTATTTATTTATTTTATAGTTACTGTAAGATGTTAATTATTTAAATATTTTTTTGATAAGCTTTCAATATATTTTCTGCACAAATAGTCCAATTATATTTTTCTTCAGCTCTTTTTCTGGCTTTAATCTCAGATTCTTGTCTTAATTTATCATTTCTTAAGAATTTAATTATTCCATTTGCAAGTGCTATTTCACTTCCTGCTTTAACTGCAATTCCAGAGTTTCCAAGCATTCGTTTAACTTCTCCAACATCACTTGCAACTATTGCTTTTCCACTTGCTAAATATTCAACTATTTTTAATGGGCTTTTACATTTTGTAATATCATTATCTTCAAAGCATGCAACGCATACATCAGCTGCTGCTATGTGACTAGGAACTTCATCATATTTTACGAATCCCGTAAATATAATTTTACCGTTTAATCCTAAATCATTACTTTTTTGTTTTAATTCTTCAAAATAATGTCCACCACCTACAATCATAAAAGTGGTATTTGGTTCATTTTCTAAAATGATTTTTGCTGATTTCAAAAACATTTCAGCATATTGTCCACCATGTAATTGTCCAAGATAAAGAACTAGTTTACTTTTAATATTATATTTAGATTTTACTTTTGCGCCATTATTTTTTGGATTAAACTTTTCTAGATCTGCACCTACATGCGAATCTACAATTTTATTTTGTGAAATGCCAATTTTAACTGCCAATTCTCTTAAATGATTGCTTGCTGTTGAAACTGTATCTGCAAGTTTAGGAATTGTTTTTTCCATAAAATTCAAATATTCTCCATAAGAATAAGAAGGCGGATCCCAATTATAAATTGCATATTCCCAATCATCCCAGTCATAATGAACTGGTTTTTTATGTATATATGCTGCAAATAATGCAGGTATTGAAGCAATTGGAAAACATTTTTGAAAATGAACTATATCAGCCCATTTTGCAAGCTTAGTCATTTTAAGCATGTTTTTTGGAAGATGCCATTTATTTCTACCAAAAGGAATAGTTTCAAAATCTTTATGTTCTTCTTTTAATATTAAACCTCTTTCATGTTCTGGTAAAGGAAAATAAACAAGTTTAACTTCATGACCTTTTTTGACAAATTCTTCTGCTATATGAGTTATTCTAATAGTCCATGGTTCCGTAGTTGAATAAATATCATGAGGGTGAATCATCAATATTTTGAGTTTTTTTTCTTTTTTCATTTTTTACGATCCAGGAAATATTTTATGTTTCTTAATTTTTTCCCAGAATAAAAGGAATAAATCCATGATTATTGTAATCATAATTAAGAAAACTAATACTATAAATTTGAAAAATTTATTCATAAGAATTATTTTTTAAGAGTGATATTTAAACTTTTATACAAAATTAACATGTTTTGGGTCTTTTTTTAAATGATAGTTCATTAATTCATTAGTTTTATCAAACCAGCAAGAAGGACATTTTTTTAAATCTTGTTTTAAAACTTTATCCATTCTTAATTTACTAAGCCATACTTCTTTAAAACTCATATCATTTATATTTCCAATTTTAAATTCATTTATGTTTTTAGTCCAACAGCAAGGGTAAAGATTTCCATTTGCTGCAATTACTGCAACAAAGTGTTGATAATAACAAACATCGTAGTTTTTACAATTTTTAAGTGCATCTTTTCTATTCTTTAAACCAAATACTCTAAATTTGTCTGTTTGAAGTTTTGAAGCTTTATCAATTAAATCAAAATATCCTTCATAATAATCTTTCATAATATCTTCTTCATTTACAGTATTCACAATTGAGAATCTAACATTATCAACTAATAATTCTTTTGCCATAATTGCAAAATCGTATGCTTCAGTATAATTTTCGGGTTTTGTTAAAAAAGACATTCCAATAACAATATTAGGATTTTCTTCTTTAATTTGTTTTATTATAGTTTTAGGAATATTATCAGTACAACCTTGAACTTTAATATATGTTTCATCACTGGCTGCATCAATACTAAATCTAATCCAACTAGCTTTCTTAATAAAAGGAAGATGTTCTTGTTTAATTTTAGTTCCGTTTGTAATAATACCTAATTCTAATCCTAATTCATTTATTTTTTTTAAAACTGGAATTATTCCTGGGTGAACAAATGGTTCTCCGCCTCCTTGTATGATAATCGCTTTAACACCTGCTTCTTTAATTTCTTCAAGAAGCTTTAGAAGTCTGTTTGTTTCAATAAATTGTTTTTCTTGAAAATCTATGTTTTCTGCTCTTTCACTTTCTTTTCTATATGTGCAATATGAACAATTATGATTACAAATATTTGTTATATCTAATTGAACTTGAGCTGGTATTGGAAATTCGCCTTTTTTTAAAAGCTCAATCTTATCTTGATGATGTAGAACTTTATATGGTGAGTAAATTTCCATTTAATTTTAGAATTAAACTTTTATTAAAAAGTTTTTCATATTTTAGGGTGGAATAAATGAAAAAAGAGGAAACATATTTATATTGTTATTATATTATTCTAGAGGATGGTTGCTAAAAAACATAAAGAATTTGATGATGAAATTAGTTTGAAAACTTTATTGATTGTTTTTGTTTTTGGATTAGTAATTATTGGTGGGCTTTATTTGTTTAGTAATTCTAATTTATTTACTTCAAATACTGATTCTGATATTGTTTTTGATGATTTTGAGGAAGAGATTAATGAATTTGAATCTTTAGATGATGATTTTATTGAGGAAGAAACTTTTATTGATGATTTAAATGATGCTGAGGAATTTGAAAACCTTGATTTTGAAGAAGAAACTTTTATTGATGATTTAAATGATGCTGAGGAATTTGAAAATCTTGATTTTGAAGAAGAAAGTTTTATTGATAATGTTGATGATGTTGAAGTTATTAATGAATCTGTTGCTTATAATTTACTTCAAGATTGTTACCCGGAAGAAAGATCAGAACCTTGTTTGATGCGACTTTTAGTTAATCAATCTGATATTCAAGTTTGTGATACTCTTATTCTTGTGAATCATAGGATTAATTGTAAGTCATTTTTTGCTCAAATTAATTTGAATACTTCACTTTGTGAGTTAATAAATAATTCAAGTGAATATGTTGCTTGTATTTCAAAAATAAATATTCAATTAAATAAAAGTATTTCTTTTTGTGATGAAACTTTTAATGATTGGGATGCTCAAAGATGTAAAAGGATATTTGCTTTTACGCTTAATAATTCTGATTATTGTGATTTAATATCTGATATATCTTTAAGAGATAAATGTTATTTTTCTTTAGCTATTAAATTAAATGATCTTTCTTTTTGTGAATCATTAGTGAATCCTAAATATAAAATTAGTTGTCTTTCTTATTGAAAACTTTTTAAATAGTACTTCTTTATTTAGTTTTATGAGAAAGGTTTTATTTGTAATTTTAATTTTTAGTTTATTTTTATTTCAACTAGTTTTAAGTTCTAATTTTGTTGCAAGTCAAACATGTTCTTTATTTACTATTGCGGCAGAGTGTGCGGACGCTGGAAGATCTAAGTGTAATTGGTGTGCAGGTAGTGGAAGAAATGGTGTTTGCACGGATAACTGCGTTAGATGTGCATTTAACCCAAATCCAGGAACTGGAATTGGAATTCATAATTGTGTTCCTGAGTTTGGTGATTTTGCTGGTTTGGCTGGTTTTGGTGGTGTTGTTGCTGTTGCTGGTGCTGTTTTGTTGTCTACTTTTATGTTTAGAAGAAAAAAGCGTGAATAATTATTCTTTTTAATCTTTTACTTGTTTGGATTCTTTCATTAAATATTTTCCAGTTAAAGGCCAAAAGATTAAGAAATATATTATGAATGTTATGATTCCAATATTTGTATGAAAACTGTTTAATGCAAATTCTCTGCTTATGAAAGCTCCCACAATTAATATTAGATATACTCTTATTATATTGAATACAAATACTCCAATAATTCCAGGTATATACATGAATAATGCTTTTATATGATTTATTTTTCTCCAATTAAAAATTATTAGTAAAGTATATGCAATTAAGAAGTAGCCAATTCCTTCAACTCCAGAACAAGTATCAGCAATGAAGACTATGAAATTTCCAATTCCTAGTTTTGGAAGTGCTGGATTTAAAAAACCAACTGTTGGATTTAAAAAAGTAATTTTAAGAAGAAAATAAACAGAATAAGTAACTATCTTGGATAAATAAATCCATTGGTTTTGAATCCAAATTGCAAAAATATACATTAAATATGCAAAAACTGTTGAAAATAAAAGTTCTATTTTTGCTTTTTTAACTATTTCCTTTGTAGTTTTTATTCCAAAAATAGCTATAAATAAACTTATAATTGCTAATATTCTAAAAATAAACCCTAATTTAAATAATACGCTAAACCAGCTTTCATTTTCAGTTTTTATAAACCAAACAAATTCATTAAAAGGTTCAACATTTTCCCTTCCATTATATTTAATAAAAGAATTATGATTTGTATAAACTTCTTGTGTGGATAAAGCAATTAATACCCCGCACTCTTTTTGAACTATCATTTCGTTAGCGCCAATTTGAAGATCACTAATTTTAATATCTAGACTCATCCAATCAGTGTTCATTTTTTCAAGTTTTAAGAATTCATCACTTACATCATAGCTATGATTATTAATTTTCATCAAAATACTGCAACTTTCATTTTCAGAAGATCCAGGCATCCACATTCCATGCCAAACAATTTGTGCATTTTCAGGGATTTTATCAAGGTAAGCTATTTTTTTAAAATAATCATTAGAAAATTCAATGTCAGGAAGTACGTTCTTTCTAATATTTTTATCACTTAAGACTCCTATTGATAACCATCTTGAAGAATCAAAATTCACAACATTATCTTTTTCAACACTTACTCCTTCATTTAAGATTTTATCAATATTGCCTTGTGTTGCAAAACTTGCAATGAAAAAAAGAATCGCTATAAAAAAAACAATTAAACTTTCTTTTGAAATTAAAGAATTCATTTTTATTTTTTTAATCTTATTAAAACTTAGAAAAATAAATAAGATCACTATTAATGATATAATCTTCATCATTTTTTGAAGTAAAAAGGCATTTCTTAATTGAAATGCAAAGTCTGGAGCCTTAATAAATGGAATTATTAAAGTAAATACTAATATTAATAGAGATAATAAGAATATGCTTGTTCTTATAATTAAACTCTTAGAATTCTTATCCATCAATTAATCATTATTTTAATCAGTTTAAAAAAGTTTTCAAATAGTTTTTTTATAATATGATGTTTTAAAGTGAAATCTTTATTAAGCCTTTTAACTTTTATTTTCATAATGACTTTTTCAAGATTAAAGAAAATCATATTATTGTTATTCTTATTATCAGGTTTATCTGCTTTAGTTTATGAAGTTGTTTGGTTTAAGATGTTTAGTTATTTGTTTGGTGTCACTATTTATTCTCTTACAGTTGTAATTGCTATTTTCATGTTAGGATTAAGTTTTGGAAGTTTTTTATTTGGGAAAAGAATTGATAAATCAAAAGATCCTGTTAAAATTTATGTTCTTTTAGAATTAGGGATAATACTTTATGCATTATTTTTTCCGTTATTATATAAATTATTGAATAATATAATTATTTTCTATTATAATCATTCATCCAATTCTGAATTTGATTTATTAATAAAGATTTTTCTGGCTTGTATTTTTTTAATAATTCCAACAACTTTAATGGGCGGTACTTTACCTGTTATGAGTAGATTTTTAATAAAGAACAAGAATGAAATTAGTGAAACAGTTGGAGAATTATATGCATTTAACACTTATGGGGGAGTATTAGGAGTTATTTTGAGTGCTTTTATTTTAATTCCAATTTTAGGTTTAAATAACAGTTTATATTTTGCAGCAATGATTAATTTAATCGTATTATTTTCAGTTTTACTTTTAAGAAAAAAAATTAATTATAAATATCCAGAAATCTTAAATCTTAAAAATTTAAAAGATATATATTCAAAAAAATTCATGATAATTCTTTTAATAATGTTTTTCTTTTCAGGGTTCATATCTTTTTCTTATGAAGTCTTATGGTTTAGAATTTTACGTGAAGCTTTTGGTTTGCATATACACGCATTTGCAATTATGTTAGGAAGTTTGTTATTTGGTCTTGCATCAGGAAGTATTATTTATGCAAGAGTTTTATATGATAAAAAGAATCAATTAAAATTATTTGCTTTAGCACAATTGTGTATTGCTTTATCAGTTATTATTACTTTAGTCATATATCAATATTATTTCATTTTATCGCCATTATTAAAATCATTATCTTCTTATGCAGTTGTTTTACTGCCTTCCTTTTTTATTGGTTTAACTTTTCCAATAGTAACTCAATTATATGTTTCAAAAATAAAATTTGTTGGAAAAAGATTAGGTTTTGTATATTCGATAAATATCATTGGAACTATTTTAGGATCTATAATAACAGGTTTTTGGCTTTTAAGTTATTTAGGTATTAGAAATAGTTTAGCAATTATGATATCTGGAAACTTTATTTTAGCTTTAATTGCTTTCTTTATGATAATAAATTTTTCTAAGAAGAATACTCGTTTTAATTTTAATTTTAAAAATATTTATAATTATTTAATCTTCGTATTTTTACTTATAATTATATTTGCGAACATATTTATTCTTCATCAAGGCGGATCTTTTAAAATGAAAACTTTCTCTTCTGGAAATGAAATTTATTTTAGTGAAGGTTTAAACTCAAATATACAAGTTATTACTTTTGATGATTCTTCAATGATTTACCTTGATACTAAAGTTATGGCTTCAACTATTTATGAAGATGTGAAACTTTTAAAATTAATATCACACCTCCCATTAATATTTAATTCTAATACACAATCAAAAGATGTTTTAGTTATTGGTCTTGGAACAGGCATGACTGCAGGCTCAGCTAGTTTATACAATTTATCGAATTTAACAGTTGTTGAACTTTCAAGAAATATGAAACCTGCAGCAAATTTATTTAGTAATTACAATTATAATTTAACAAAAAACGAGAATGTCACTTTTATTTTTGATGATGCTAGAAATTATTTATTAAGAAATGATAATTTGTACGATGTTATTGCTTCCGACCCTATAGATCCTTGGATTTCTGGAGCTGGAAATTTATATAGTTTAGAATTTTATCAAGAAGTAAAAAATAGTTTAAAAGATAATGGGATTTTTTCTCAATGGTTACCTTTATATGGTGTTTCAAAAGAAAATTTGGAAATCATCATTTCAACTTTCTTATCAGTATTTCCCGAAACTAGTATTTGGTATTCTAAAAGTGATGTAATTATTTTAGGTTCAAAAAACGAATTAATTATTAATTATCAGAATTTAGAAACAACTTTTAAAAATAAGAAAATACTTCATGATTTTAACACTATCATGATAAATAATTCTGCCGAATTATTAAGTCATTATATAACAAATCAAGATACTTTAATAGATTTTGTTAAAACTGCTAAAATAAATTCTAATAATTTTCCCATTCTTGAATATTCTGAAAAAGTTCCTCATATATCGTCAACAATTAATCCAAATAAATTGTTAATATTAGATATTAAAAATAACAATATTTCTTTTTTAGAGAATATTAGTTCTCAAGAAAGAATTATTTTAGATCAATATTTTAATTCAAAACTACATGTATTAAAAGCAGAAACATCATTAAATATTTCTATTCAAAAAGAAGAATTAGAATTAGCACTCGAAATTAACCCACAAGATTTAGATGCTCAATTTGACTATGATATTCTTATTGAACATAATAACTCAACTTAATTAATTTAATTCCTAATTTATATTTTATTAACGCTTTCTACTAATTTATGATGAGTTTAATAAAAAAAGTTTTAAATGTGCAACCAGATAAAAGAAGTAAATAAAGTGCAACACGGATTTGAGATGATAATTAATGAAATTTAATGTAAGTGTAGGCATAATTGCCTATAATGAAGAAGGAATCATAAAAAGGAATATTGAATCTATTATAAAACAAAAAACCAAATTTGCAAATATAGAAGAAATAATAATTATATCTTCAGGTAGCACAGATAAAACAAATCAAATTGTATGTGCTATAGCAAAAAAAGAGAAAAGAATAAAGTTTGTATGTGAACCAAAAAGAGAAGGTAAAAGTAAAGCGATTAACACACTTCTAAAAAAAGCTAAAAATGAAATTATCATATTATCAAGTGCAGACATAGTGGCAGAAAGTAATTGTATTGAAAAATTATGCTCACATTTTAAAAATAAGGATATAGGAATAGTTGCTTCAAGAGTTAAACCAAATGAAAGTCAAAATAAAAACTTACAAAGAATGACTGATTTCTTATGGGAAATTCATCATAAAGTATCACTAGAAAAACCAAAGTTTGGAGAACTTATTGCATTTAGAAAAATTGATTCCATACCTAGAACAACAGTCGATGAAGAAGAAATAGCCTCTGAATTAGAAGAAAAAGGATTTAAACCATGTTATGAACCAAGAGCAGTAATTCACAATAAAGCGCCTGAAAGCTATAGAGAACTTATCAGACAAAGAAGAAGAATATACTATGCACATCACGAACTATTAAAACGGAAAAACTATCGAGCAGCAACTTTCAGCACTAGAATGATCATAAGAAAGACTGTAATGCACTTAATTAGAAAACCAAAAGATATAATTCCATGTATGAAATTAATCATGATAGAATTATTATCAAGAATTTTTGGTTGGATAGATTATAAAAGTAAAAAAGACCATCATATATGGAAGATATCAAATAGTACAAAGAAATTCTTGTAGGAAAACGCAAATGTTACAAAAAGACATAATCAAATTAATTCAAGCAAATAAAGGAAAACATTCTATATTAGAATTGGCTATGAATAATCAGATTGAAAGAGAAATATATGGTCTTTTAGATAAAAAAAGTCAAAAAGAATCAAAACAAAGAATCATAGAAAGAACAAAAATAAATATGTTTCAGAAAATGTGCATAAAACAAATTTATCAATATTTAAAAGATATTATTCTATTAAAAGGATTTACTATAGGAGAAAACAGGTGTCAAGTTGATGTTGACTTATTAGCAATAAGTGATTTTTCTAAAACAGGAAAAAAAATAGACAACTTATGTTTTATGAAAATATGTCCTAATCATAAAAATAAATACGAAAATTTTAGAAAATCAAATTCTACAAACTTAAATAACACTAATAATGATAATTATGAAGTTTCAATTATTATGTGTCCGTCTTGGTGTATTCAAATGCCTCCTCAAGGTATTGCTTACCTTTCTGAAAGTTTAAAACAAAATAATTCTAAAGTAAATATTATTGATTTAAATATAGAATTATATGAATCATTAAATTCTGAAGATAAAGAATTATGGTCTTTTGAGAATCATCCAAAATGGGTTGATGAAACAGCGTTTTCAAAGATCCTTCCAAAGTTTAAACAGAAAATAAAAGATTTTTCAAATAAACTTATTCCTTCTTCAAATATACTTTGTTTTTCAATTAATGCTGGAAATAAATTATTTACAATTGAACTTTTAAAAGAAATAAAGAAAAGGAAAGGAAATAATTTGATTATTCTTGGAGGACCTGGTTGTAAAACTAACAGAGATAGAAAACATTTTCCTTTTGAATTAGTAGATTATTTCATTTTAAATAAACCTCAAAGCACTCTTAATGCAGTTGTTAAAAATTATGATGGAATTAATTTAAAAAAAGAATTATTTAATATTAATAATAAAGTTGTTGAAGTAAAAGAAGAAGTAAAAGAAGAAAATATTTTTCCAAAATATGAAGGTTTAAATCTTAGTCTTTATGAGGAAAAGATGCTTCCAATTACTATGTCAAATAAATGCAATTATAATTGCGTATTTTGCGATTATAATAAAGTAACACCTAATTTTATTGATAAAAGACCTGAAGAAGTATTTGAAGAGATTAGTTATCATGTTAAGAATAATAAGATTAAAACTTTTACATTCACAGATTATACATTTAATAATGATTTAAAAAAGCTTGAAACTCTTTGTGATTTAATTATAAATTCAAAACTTGATATTAGTTGGAATTGTCAAATGGTTGCTCGAAAAGGAATGACTTTAAAATTGTTTAAGAAAATTAAAGCTGCGGGTTGTAGCAATCCTAATGGTGAAATTGGTTATGGAATAAAAGGAGGATTTATAACTTTTGGAATTGAAAGTGGGTCTGATAGAATTCTTAAAATGATGAATAAACCTACCCGAGTTATTGATGCTGAAGAAACTTTAAAGAATAGTCATGAAGCAAAAATTACCACTATAATAAATTTAATTGTAGGTTTTCCTGGAGAAACAGATGATGATCATGAAAAAACTAAAGATTTCTTGATTAGAAATAAAAACAATATTGATTTTATCAGTAATATATCTAGTTTATACATACCTCCAGAATCAAATATTAATTACAAACTTAAAAAATATAATATTAAAGAAAAAAAAGATTTAATTTTTAGATGGGTTGATAATAAAAATAATAATCCAAAATTTAGAATTGAAAGAATGATTGATATTAAAAGAACACTTGATAAAATAGGAATTAAATACTTTGGTTCAAATGAATCTTATTGATTTAACTACTAATTTTTTTCATAATTCAAATAGTAAATTAAAAAAAATTATGAGATATCAAACAGCACAAAGAAATTCTTGTAGGAAAACGCAAATGTTACAAAAAGACATAATAAAATTAATTCAAGCAAATAAAGGAAAACATTCTATATCAGAAGTGGCTATGAATAATCAGATTGAAAGAGAAATATATGGTCTTTTAGATAAAAAAAGTCAAAAAGAATCAAAACAAAGAATCATAGAAAGAACAAAAATAAACATGCTTCAGAAAATGTGCATAAAACAAATTTATCAAGATTTAAAAGATATTATTCTATTAAAAGGATTTACTATAGGAGAAAACAGGTATCAAGTTGATATTGACTTATTAGCAAGAAGTGATTTTTCTAAAACAGGAGAGAAATTAGAAAACTTAGGTTTTATGAAAATGGGTTATGATCATAAAAACAAAGAACATTACCACCATTTAAGTTATGGAAAGAAATACGATTCATACACGGTGCACATAGAGTTACATCATCAAATAGAACAAAGAAATAGTCCATTTAAATTTAATATTAGTAGTAAAGATATCGTTAAAGATAAGATTGGAAATTTAAATATTAAAAGACTTGATAATGAAGCACTATTAATACATATTTGCACTCATACTTCTTATGATCATATGTATGTTACTGGAATAAAAGGGCTTATTGATATAAAAAAATATCTCGATGAAAGACATGTTGATTGGAATAAAATTGTATCTAAATCAAAAGAATGGGGCTGTGAAACTTATGTTTATCATGTATTAAACTTAAGTAAAGAATTACTTAATGCAAAAGTTCCAGGATATATAATTAAACAACTCGAACAATGTGTAAATAAAAAAGACTTATTATTTTTAAATTATATAAAGAAAAATATTGTTACAACACGAAATGTGAAGATTCTTAATATAGAAAGATGGATTCTAAGATTATTTTTTAGTAAAAACTTAAAACAAGCATGGAATATATTAATAGATGGGTTGAGCATTAGATTTTAAATAAATTACATCACAACTTAAGATTAATTTTCTTTCTTAAAGATAAATTCTTAGATAAAGCCTTAGGTAAAACCGCTAAGAAAGAAATTTTAGCTTTAAACATTTGAAATAGAAGAAAGAATGAACCTTTATCAGATAATTTTCTATGTTTTCTGAATAGCAGTTTTAGTTTAGCAAAACTTTTCTTTGATCTATCATAATGAGACCAATCAAACTTATCAAAATTAAATATAGCACAAACAAAATTAGATAACCAAGAAGAAAGTTTGAAAGGATGAATAAAACCTTTTTTCTTTATGAATAAGAATTTAGCCCAACCATACAATAAGTTTTTGTTTTCAAGATAGAATCTTTGATTGTTGTAAGAATATTTTAATTTATGAATAAGGATTGCTTTTGGTACATATTTGAATTTTAAGTTGAATAAATGACAACGAAGAAAGAAATCTGAATCTTCAGAGTATATTTTGTAATTTTCATCAAATAATTCATCAAGTTTTGTTGCTGCAGATTTTTTTATAAGAAAACATGCGGAAATCTGAGGTTGAGACTTTTCTTTACCAATAGGATGCATGACTTTTCCATTCTCATAAATTACTTTTGGAAATATGATATCTGCAGATTTAGATTTTTCAAGAAGATTTTTTATTGCATTTGCTTGGAAAACCAAATCATGATCAGCAAATAAGATGAAATCGTTCTTTGTAGCAAGAAAACCTTTATTTCTAGAATAAGCAGCTCCTAAAGTAGTTTTATTATCTATAATCTTTACTTTTGGATTAAGAGTTAAGATTTTAGAAGAATCATTAACAACAATAATTTGGGCGTCAGATTGTGATTGAATTGAAGCAATACACTCTTTTAAATCTTTAAGACCTGAAAAATAAGGTATAACAATAGATAACATAGAATTATTAATTAATAGAGATATTAAAATACTTTCTTCTTATCAACAAAATAACAAGATTTAAAAGAAAATGAAATAATTATTTAATATAAAAAATTAAATGACTTCAAAATATATCAAACCAAAAATTAGAACGCTAAAAGACATCACAGAAATAGCAAACAAAATAATTTGTGGAAGTATAATTAATAGTTAAATTTAACAAAATGAATAAATAAAATAGACACTTTCTAACAACATGAAACATAATATTTATTCATAAATAATATCTTCAATATCTTCATCAAGACTTAAAGATAAATCATAACAATTAACATTAGACATTATTTTTGATATATTGAATATTTTCTTAGAAAGCAAAGGTTGTTCTTTCATCTTTATTTGCATCATCAAAAAGTTATTTTTGAAAGTTTCAGTGAAAATTTCAGATTCAGATAAAGATTTAATTTTATTAGACAAAGATTTTGAAATAAAAAAAGCTTTCTTTAAAATAACTGATTTATTTGAAGAAGAAAAGTCACCTCCAAAAGGAGTTCCATACATGATAACTGAATTGTTTGATTGTTTCTCTAAGAAAATGAATTCATCATTAAGAATATCAAAACCTGCTTCGTTTAATCTTTTTGCACACGTAGATTTTCCAGCCGCAGTAGGACCTGCAAACAAAAAACCTTCATTATTCTTAGAAAGACCGGAACAATGAATAGCTAAAAGATCATCAAACCAAATCATAAAGCAAAGTCTAATAGCATTTCTTAAAGATACAAAATTAAAAACTAATAAATCTATAAACGATTCACTCTTAGAAATTGTTTGTTTGAATAAAACAGAAGATATATCATAAACTTTAGCGTCTAAAGAACATTGCTTCTTAAAAAGAGAAGGTTGCTCTGCATTGTTATTAGTTGTATCAAAAAAAGTAGTCTTAAAATCAGATAAATTTTTTGAGAAAACAGAATTAGAAGAATCTATATTGATGATATAAGATGAATTAGGCTCGCATAAAAAGTCTTTCATTTCAAGTTTTAAAACTTCAATTATATCTTTAGAAGAACAAATCACCACTGATTTATTTGCAACACATAAACCTATCTTTAACATTAGAAATATATTAAATCATAGGCATTTAAATGTTTTGAAAAATAAGAAGCTATTAATAGTTAAGAAAGTATAATTAAATTAAGTAAAATGAAACAATTCAAAGTAAGCAACACAAATAGCATGTATCCTACAATGAAAGAAAATGATCTTGTTGTTATTAAAAAAATGGCTAATTATATTGTTGGAGATATATTAGCATATAAAAATAAGAATAAACAAATTGGAGCACATAGACTAATAAATATAGAAGAAGGATACTATTTGACTAAAGGTGATAATAATTATAAATCTGAAAAAACACTTAAGAATAAAGTAGTAGGAAAAGTTATTTTTATTAATAAACAAGCGATTAAAACAAAACTAAGCGATAAAATAATTACTCAAGCATCATATTTTCAAACAAAAATTGGATGTGAGACATTTGAGAGGAATAAAATTCTAAGAATAATGTTTAAAATCATTACAAATCCAATCTTATATTTAAAGAATATTAAACAAATAATTCTTTCTTAAGTTGAAGTTATATAACCACGAGTTTTTGATTCAAAGAAGTGTAATTTAGGATTTAGAACATAATAAAATAATTGACTTGATTTAAGACTCCAAAATTTCACAGAGCAAGATTGAGCATTACAAGCAGAAATATCTTCACTCACATTCCAAGAATAATCATAAGATGTAAATCCGATTAGTTGAACAAATATGGAAAAAAACAATAAAATGATAAATAAATAAGTCCAAAACTTTTTCTTTGACATGAATTTAATAAAAGGAATTAACAAGAAAACAAGTATTGGAATTTGTTCTAAAAGTAAACGATAACCAAAAGACCAGCCGCCAAACCACTGAACATAATTTGATAAAATAATTAAAGATAATAAGAATGAAGAGAATAAAAGTAATTGAAGTACATTAATCCTTGATAATTTATTTTTGAAAAAGAACAGCGCAGAGAATGAAAATATTAGAACTGGAGAAAAAAATAATAATCCTCTTGAAGGACTAAATAATAACGCTAAAAGATTATGGATATTTAAACCTCCAAATCTAGAAAAATAAGCGAGATAGAAATAACCCGAACCAAATAATAAGGTCCATTCAATAGGAATAAAATTAAACATGATAATAAAACTAAAGGAAAAAAAGAGCAAAAAGAAGAACACAATAAAAGAAATTTTCCTTTTGAGTGATGCAAAGATTTTCATAAATAAGAATCCCATAAAAAAGAATATTAAGATACAAAGAATCAAAATAAAAAACATGAATAAGAAACTCTTATCACTATAATAAGTGAATAAGTTATCTAAAATGTAAATGAATACGAAAGGTAAAGAACAAAGTAGAAAATTAGTGATCTGATTTTTATAATAAATAGCCACATAAAACGATAAGAAAAATAAAAGTGAAACCATAATAATTTTTGAAACAAAAGCGCCAGCTAAAGAAAAACCTAAATACTTAATCATGGAAGGATCATTTTCAGAGCGAGCTAAGATATAAATACTTAAAGCCACAAAGAAAATAACAGGTGAATGATTCCAAAGATCTTGACTTAAAACAGACCAAATGCTAGTTCCAAAAGCAAAAATAGACGCAAGTAAAAAAGAATTCTTTTTTGATACAAACACTTTTGCGGAAAGGAAAATAAATAGTGCAGAGAAAACCATTAGTATGGAAGATACAAGTTTAGCAATAAAAGGAATAAACCACTTATCAGGACTTAAATCAGTAAATAAAGATATAAGTTTGAAAGTAGGAAAAGCCAATAAACCACTCATAATATTATTACTAACTAAAACTTGTTCTTTTAAAGTAAAAAGATAATAAGGAGTTATAACGCCTCCTTCTTCTCTAAGATGAGATTTATCCTGCATATAATAATCAGAATATTCATTAACATACATATCGCCATCACCAGCCAAACTTAAAGCAAGAAGGTAATGTCCTTTATTATCGGCCGCATGAATAACTCGACCATTAGCATTATAAATGATGAAAATGAAGATTAAAAAGTACAATAAAGAATGTTTTCTAATGTGAGAAATTACTTTTTTGAAAAGTTTTTCACCATACATAAAACTATTAGTTAGATTAATAGTTTAAAAAACTTAAGAAAATAAATTAAAAATTCTTTGAATTTTTACTTAACTAAGCCATAAAAACATCTTTTTGGACTATCTATCTTACCATCAGCTTTAAGATTTTTACAAGCTTTACTAACATCGTCCTTACTAAGACCGCTAATTTCTACAATTTGACCAGGTCTTAAAGGTTTTTCTGCTTTTTTTAATGCATCTAATACTTTAATTTCATTTGACATTTAAAATCACCTAGAAATAATAAAAATAATTTCTTTTTAAAAATTTTTATTTTAGAAGAATTATAGGATGAATAGTAATGAGCCTGCGGAGATTATTCTTAGAATCAATGTATTGAGTTGTTTGTATCACTAATTACTTAAATTCTTTTTTAAAATAAAAACATACAGATTTATCTTCCACAAAATGGATCGTAATAATCAAAAGTAACTGTTTTGGATTTTTTGTCAATGCTCTTTACACTTAAACCACCATAGTGCATAACTCCTGTACCGTATGATAAAGAATCCATTTGAAATCCATTTTTTAAAATAACCATACTTGGAAAATCATATATTTCTGTTAGTATCCATTCGCCTTGAGAAGCACCCACAGGTACTCTATCTCCGATTTTAATATCTTCAAAGATTTGACATGTTTCTCCTTTAAAGAGTATGTCTGATTTAGCAACATCTTTTATTGAGAAAATATAGTAAGGAGTCTTTGAATTGACGATTTCATCGAAGCATATTTGAAAGTCACCTTGACCTTCTTTTTTTTCCACAGATATACAGTCGCCAGGACTTATATTATGTGGTTTTTTATTTATCTTAAAATATAATGATTCTTCGAAATCCTTAGTGACTATATAATTTATCCCATCTGCCATAAACTTGGTTTTTTGGTTCTCACCCAGTATCAACTGGTCATAGTCTAAAATCTCAATATTTTTTTCTATGTTGAATATTTTCCCTTGAGGGGTTGTCAGTTTAATATCGATAATGTTATCTCCAAGTTTCAAGCTTTCACTTGGAATTATGGTTGAGTAGTATAATGTTCGCCCATTAGTTTTATAATTCTTTGAACTAATTGTATTACCTTCTATACTGGCTTCCATTGAAGAACCTTCTGCATTTTTTGCAAAAACTGCGGAAATACTTATAGTCATAGGATGACCATAGTTCATAATACATAGGCCATCAGTATTTGTTCCGCTAGGATATTTTTCACAAGAGAAACTTAAATCATAGTCAAAATTAGGCCTTAGATTGGAACAATTATTTGTGGTGAAATTGTACAGGCGTAATGTTCCTTTACTGCTTTTATGATTGAATTGAATGAACGAATCATAGTCTAATATTTGTATAGAGTAGTCATCTGTCAAAGGATAAATTTTATCAGAATATAACGGTATGAACCCAAAGTCAAAAACTCCTTTAAGGAATCTAAAATACATCACATCTTGATGTTGAACCCAAAGATTAACTTGTTTATCCAGATCCCAGTTGATAGTTTGATTAAAATATATATCCTTATAGCAAGAAGATATATTAAACGGAAGTTCTTTAGGTTTTGTTGTATTAATTTCTTTAGAATTTGTTATGTTAATTTCTTCAGAATTATTCTTGAGGAATTCAGAAACTGTAAGATTTTCAGTCTCTGTGAAGTTGATTGTAGTATTAGAATCAATGAGCATTTCATTTTCACAAGCTACTAATACTAAAAGAAAAACAAGCAAGATGATGGAAATGATTTTCATAGAACATATTGTGGGACAAAAGTATATAAATGTTTTCGAAGCAAATATTGTATTATAGATTGATTCTAAATTGTAACTTTACTTAGAATAATTCAATATACTCTAAACTTTATTGCGCATTCATACACATGATTTTGAGAGCTATCTTTTAAAAGAGTACTTTTCTCGTCGAGTACAGAAGGATTAGGAATGAGCCTGCGGAGATTTGAACTCCGGACCACTCGATTATCAGTCGAGCACTCTACCAGGCTAAGCTACAGGCTCATATTGGTTATTGATTCGTAAGACCTTGTGTCTTACTTAAGCGCAGCAAAAACGAATGCGTGTCGTTTTGCTACAGGCTCATATTGGTTATTGATTCGTAAGACCTTGTGTCTTACTTAAGCGCAGCACAAACGAATGCGTGTCGTTTTGCTACAGGCTCATATTGGTTATTGGTTCGTAAGACCTTGTGTCTTACTTAAGCGCAGCACAAACGAATGCGTGTCGTTTTGCTACAGGCTCATATTGGTTTATTTTATGCTTGATTATTGTAAAAGAGCGCCTCCGGTCGGGATCGAACCGACGACCTTGTGGTTAACAGCCACACGCTCTACCGCTAAGCTACGGAGGCATATATCTTATTTTGTCAAATAATTAGAATAAAGAACTAAATTTTTGTTTATATATTTTTCTAATATTAAACTAGAATCTGAATAAATGATTACAGATAAGAGAAAGATTTTTATTTAAAGAAAAAACTTAATATTTTATGAGGAGAAAAATCACTTTTTTAATCTTATTCACCATTATTCTAGCACAAACAACTAGTGCTTATATTGACCCAGGCACTGGGGGTGCGATTATAAACTCAATATCTCCTATTGCAACTGCAATTATTGCTGCAATTGCCGCGTTCTTTGTTAAATTTTTTTTCAAACCTATTAAAAATTTCTTCAAACGAATTTGGGGGATTATTTTTAACAAAAAATGAGTTCAAAATTCGATAAAGTTCTTCTTATTGGAATTGATGGTATGGATCCTAGAGTTATTAAAGAATTAGCTAAAAAAAATAAAATTCCTAATTTTAAAAAATTATTAGATAATAATAGTTTTTCAGAATTAGAAACTAGTAATCCGCCTCAAAGTCCAGTTGCATGGACTAGTATTGCAACAGGTGTAAATCCTGGTAAACACAATATTTTTGACTTCATAAGAATTAATAAAGATAATTATTTACCAGAACTTTCATTAACAAAATCTAGTCAGGGTATTCTAAAAACTAATTATGATTCATTTATTGATTCTGAGTCTTTTTGGAAAACATTATCTAATAACGGCATTCCTGTGTGTGTTATTAGGTGGCCTTTAAGTTTTCCTGCAAAAGAAATAAATGGTAAACTTTTATCAGGTCTTGGTGTTCCTGACATTAAAGGTTTATTAAACAGTTATACTTTTTACACTTCTAAATCTAAAGTAAATAATTCTAAAAAAGTTAAACTTGTCCAAGTTAATGATAAAATTATAAAAACTGAAATTATTGGTCCAAGAGTAAAAACAAAAAATGGATTTAAAAATTTGAGTGTTCCATTAAATATTTCTATTAAAGATAAACACGCGTTATTAAATATTAATTACAATAATAAAAATAACCGTAATAATATCAAAGTATTACATGATACTTGGAGTGAGTGGATTAATATAGAATTTAAAATAGGATTATTTAAGAAAATCAATGGTATTTTCAAAGTTTACATTTCAAGTTTAAATCCTTTTGAAATGTTTATGACCTCAATACAAACAAATCCTTTAAAATCATCATTAGATATTAGTTATCCTAAAAGTTATTCTTCTAATTTAGCAAAAAAATTCGGTTTATTTTATACTTTAGGAATGCCAGAAGAAACAGATGCTTTTATGGATGGAAAACTTTCAAAGAAAGCATTCTTAAAACAAGTTGATGATATTGAAAAAGAAAGAGAACAATTATTTTGGTATGAATTTGATAATTTTAAACAAGAAGATAAATCATTATTCTCGTTCGTATTTGACTCGTCAGATAGACTTCAACACTTATTTTGGGAAGAAAAAAATATTTTAAAAAAAGAATTTAAAATAAATAAGGTAATTGAAGATTATTATATAAAAAAAGATTTATTTATTGCTAAAGTATTAACTAAGCTTCCAAAAAAAACTTTATTAATTATTTTATCAGATCATGGATTTACTTCTTTTGAAAAATCTGTAAATATAAATACTTGGTTAGTAAATGAGGGTTTTATGAATTTATATGATGGTGATTTTAAAACTGGTGAAAAAGGAGCTCTTTTCCAAGATGTAAATTGGTCTAATACTAGCGCATACTCTGTTGGTTTTAATAGTTTATATCTTAATATTAAAAATAGAGAATCTAAAGGAATTATAGTTAACAAAACTAATTTAATTAAAGAACTCATCTTCAGACTTGAAGAATTAAAAGATGAAGAAACAGGAAAATCTGTAATTCACAAAATTTACAAAAGTGAAGATATTTACAATGGAAAAAATCTTGCTAATGCTCCAGATTTAATTATTGGTTTTAAACCAGGTTATAGAATGTCTTGGGAAAACGCAATTGGAGGATTTAGTAAACAAACTATTGAACTTAATAAAAAGAAATGGAAAGGTGATCATTTAATCGATTACTCTTTTGTTCCAGGAGTATTATTCTCAAACATAAAACTTAAAAAGAAATCTTACTCTCAAAAAGATATTGCAGCAACAATTACTAATGCACTAAATATTAATCACGAGTATGAAGGAAAATCAATTTTAAAATGACTGATTTAAAAGAATTAGAGAATAAAAGTGTATTCATTATGAGAGAAGTTCTTAATAAATTTAAGAATCCTGCAATTCTTTGGAGTATAGGAAAAGATTCAACCACTATGCTTTGGTTATGTAAACAAGCATTCTTTGGAAAGATTCCATTTCCAGTTATTCATATTGATACAGGTTATAAATTTAAAGAAATTTATGAATTTAGAGATAAATATGCGAAAGAGTGGAATTTAGATTTAAAAATAATAACTAATGAAGAAGCAGATAAAAAAGGAATCACCCCAGATAAAGGAAAATTTGAATGTTGTAATGCACGTAAAACTGAAGCATTAAAAAAATATGTTGAAAAAAATAAAATTGATGCTCTTATTGTAGGTATAAGAAGAGATGAACATGGAGTTAGAAATAAAGAAAGATATTTTTCTCCAAGAGATAAAGAATTTAAATGGAATATAGTTGAAGAAAAAAAGAATAGAGAAGAAGGCGATAGTCCTTTTAATGCATTACAAGATGTAGAATTCTCAGGCTGGGATATTTTTGCAAGTGATTTTGGAACTGAAACTGATCATGTTAGAATTCATCCAATACTTCATTGGAATGAATTTGAAATATGGGATTACATTGAGAAAGAAAATATTCCAATGGTAAATTTATATTTAGCCAAAAATAATGAACGTTATAGAAGTATAGGTTGTGAATGTTGTTGCATGCCAACAAAATCAAAAGCAAATACTATAAAAAAAATAGTTAAAGAACTTAAAACTACAAAAGACCAAGAAAGAGATGGTAGAGCTCAAGATAAAGAAAGCGGTAATACGATGCAAAAATTAAGAAGCCTTGGTTATATGTGAATCATAAATAATTAAAATAAAATTCTAATATTAAATCTAAGATAAGTTTTTAAATAATATGCTTATCTGTTATTAAATGCTAAAAACTAAAAATAATTTATTTATTAAATATCTTTTAGTTATAATAATAGCAATCATAATATTTCCTTTAATTACGGCATTTCTATTTGAAGGAAGTTCTTTTACTCAAAAACTATTAAATTCATATAAATTTCATGAATTAAGTATAATAATTTGCGCTGCTTTAGGTTTATTTCTTTTTTTAGCAAAAAAAAAGTTTAAAATAAAAAAAATAAAAAAGAAAGATAAAGAAAAGAAAGAAATTAAATTAAGAATATTCTTAATGAT
>Ga0307929_1001027_pt1 | contig 23628 bp, 13 predicted proteins | sample AceLakmetage1330_FD_203160 | JGI IMG/M metagenome (GOLD analysis project Ga0307929, IMG submission 203160) | Saline water microbial communities from Ace Lake, Antarctica - #1330 | ecosystem: Environmental > Aquatic > Non-marine Saline and Alkaline > Saline | place: Antarctica: Ace Lake...
CCTTGATTCCCCTGGGGGGCTATGTGAAAATGGTGGGGGAGGAGCCCGGCGCACCCCTTGCCGAATCAGACATCCCCCTCTCCTTTAACCATAAGAAGCTGTACCAGAAAATACTCATTGTGGCGGCGGGCCCCCTGTTTAATTTTTTGCTGGCCTTTTTGATTTTTTATGCCATTTTTCAATTTTCCGGCCTTTACTTTGTAAAACCGGTGGTGGGGGAGGTGGGGCCAAACAGCCCAGCCCAGATTGCAGGCATGGCCACGGGAGATGTGGTGGTGGCCATTGACGGAAAGCCGGTGACCTCCTGGGATGACATGGTGAGCCTGATTGGAGAAACTTCCGGAGAGGTTCTTGCCATACAGGTGGAACGGGGGGACAGAAATCATCTGTTCCAGGTACATCCCGAGACCCGGGTGTCAAAAAATATTTTTGGTGAAGATATAAATCGCTTTATGATCGGTGTGGCCGCCAGCGGGGATGTGACCCACATCTCCTTAAGCCCCTTCCAGGCTCTGTGGCATGGGGGCTTAAGAACCTGGGAAATATCAAGGCTCACCGTGCTGTCCGTGGTGAAAATATTTCAAGGATCTGTGGCCGCAGACAGTCTTGGGGGTCCCATCATGATTGCCCAGATGGCTGGCAAACAGGCAAAGGCCGGGGTGGCAAGTTTCTTTTTCTTCATTGCCATGCTCAGCGTGAACCTGGGTATTATTAATCTGTTTCCTGTGCCAGTGCTGGATGGGGGGCATATTGTCTTTTTTTGTTATGAGGCGGTGACGGGAAAACCCGCCAGTGAAAAATTTCATGAGCAGGCCAACCGAGTGGGTATGGGTTTGCTCATGGCATTGATGGTGTTTGTATTTTATAATGATATAATAAGGATTTTCAATGGTGGATAAAATGCGTTCCTGTCTTGAAATTGCCCTGACCCCCCAGTTAGTTGATGCCGAAGCCCAAAGCCTCATCAAAAAGGCCCGGGACTATTTTAATATTGGCATTGAGGCAGGGCGATGCATACATCTGGTCACCATGGAGGCGGATTTATCCCCGGATGCCCTGGCAAGGGTGAAGGATGAAATTTTTACCAATCCCGTGACCCAGATCTCTTCTTTGTCTCCCCTGGAGTTAGATTTTGACTGGTGTATCTGGGTGGGATTTCGACCCGGTGTAAAAGATAATGCGGGTAGCACGGCCATGGAGGCCATTAGCGATTTGTTAAAACGGGATTTTTTGCCCGGTGAAGGCATTTATACCTCCAAACGATATTGCCTCACCGGGGCGGATTTAACAAAAAGCGATGTGGAAAAAATCGCAGATGAACTGCTTGCCAACGGTATTATCCAACAATGGAAGGTCTTTTCCAGATCTGAGTGGGATGCCAGAAAGGGGGTGGGCACCATTATTCCCAAGGTGCTGCTTAACCATCAACCCCAGTGTGATGTCATGGACATAGACTCCAATGAGGCGCTACAGGCCATCAGTGATGCCCGGAATTTGGCCCTTAATGCCAGGGATATCCCCGTGATCCGGGAATATTTTTTAGATCCGGATGTGATGGCTTCCCGGAAAAAGGCGGGCCTTGCCCAGCCCACGGATGTGGAGTTGGAGTATATCTCCCAGGCCCGCAGTGACCATTGTAATCACAATACCTTTCAGGGGCTTTTTCGGTACACCAATGGGGCCACCAACGAAACGGTGGAGGAGGTAAACCTCTTTAAAAAATATATTAAAGATCCCACCCTGGCCCTTAAAGACGAAAAATCCTGGGTGGTGTCCGTGTTGTGGGACAATGCCGGTGTGGGACAATTTGATGAGACAAATAACTATGTGATCACCGGTGAAACCCACAATTCTCCCTCCAACATGGAAGCCTATGGCGGTGCCATCACCGGTATTGTGGGGGTGTATAGAGATCCCATGGGCACAGGTCTTGGCTCCCGGCTCATCATGGGAAGCTATGGGTTTTGTGTGGGGGATATAGAGTATACCGGGCCTTTAAAAGCAAACTTGCATCCCCGGCGACTGCTTGATGGGGTCATTGAGGGGGTCAAGGACGGTGGTAATAAGAGCGGCGTTCCCACCCCCTTTGGTCAAACAGTGTTTAACCATGGATACATGGGTAAAAGTCTTGTGTTTGTTACGGCCCTTGGCATCATGCCATCAATGGTGGACAAAAAACCCAGCCATGAAAAAACAACGGTTCCCGGTGAATTTATTGTCATGAGCGGTGGTCGGGTGGGTAAAGATGGCATCCATGGGGTGACAGCCTCCTCTGAGGTCTTGTCGGAAAATACCCCGGCAGGCCATGTACAAATTGGAGACCCCTACACCCAGAAAAAAATGCATGACTTTCTCCTGGTGGCCCGGGATGAGGGGCTTTATGGCTTTATCACCGACAATGGCGGTGGCGGACTTTCTTCGTCTGTGGGGGAATCAGCCATGCTCAGCAACGGATGTGAGGTGTGGCTGGACAAGGTGCCTTTAAAATATGACGGCCTTGATATGTGGGAAATCTGGATTTCTGAATCCCAGGAGCGCATGACCATTGCCGTAAAACCGGAAAATCTTGATCGGTTCATGGCATTGTCTCAAGAGCATGAAGTGGAGAGTACCGTCATTGGTGAATACACCAATTCTGGTAAGCTTCACATTAAATATAATGATCAAACCTGTGCCTATGTGGACATGGATCTTCTGGATAAGGGGTTTCCCCGGTGGGAGTTTGATGCCCTGTGGATACCCCCGGCGTTGCGGGGATTAACTGAGCCTGTGTTGTCAGCACCCAAGGATGTGAATTCGCTGATGCGGGCCATGTTGGCCCGGCCCAACATCTGCTCCAAGGAGTGGATCACACGGCAATACGACCATGAGGTTCAGGGGGGCAGCGTTATTAAACCCCTGGTGGGAGTCAATCGCAATATTCCGTCGGATGCCTCGGTGATCCGGCCGGTGCTGACCTCCATGAAGGGGCTTGCCTTTTCCCAGGCCCTGCTGCCATGGTATTCCAAGATTGATGCCTACCACATGATGACCTGCACCATTGATGAGGCCGTACGACGACTCATTGCCGTGGGCGGCACTCTTTCTCATATGGGGGGGGTGGATAATTTCTGCTGGCCCGATATTCAGTATGATCCAATTAAAAATCCCGATGGGAAGTTTAAAGCGGCCCAACTGGTAAGGGCCTGCCGGGCTTTAAAAGACGCTTGCATGGCCTATGGTATCCCCTTGTTGTCCGGTAAGGACAGCATGTATGTGGATGGATACCTCACCGGTGAATTTGGTGAGGCCATTAAGGTGTCGGCCCTGGAAACGGTGCAGTTTTCGGCCACCGGTGTGGTGGATGATGTGACAAAATGTATGACCCTGGCCCCCAAGGTGTCAGGTGATCTTGTCTATGTGCTGGGTGCCACAGCCAATGAGATGGGGGCATCGGAATATTATGAATTATTGGATCAGACGGGGGTTAATGTGCCCCAGGTGAATTTTGACCGATTCAAGGTGATTTACCGGGCCCTGGAAAAAGCCATTGCCAACGGTTTGACTGCGTCTGCCCATGCTGTTGCCCGGGGAGGGCTTGCCACCCATGTGGCGTTGGTGGCCATGGGGGGCGGCTTGGGAGTTGAAATGGATCTTAGCCGGGTGCCGGTGGATCAACGAAATGGCCTTCCTGGAACAGATGCCCTGCTGTTTTCAGAATCTGCTGGCCGGTTCATTGTCACTGTGGCCCCTGAAAATCAAAGCACCTTTGAGAAGATGTTCAAGGGAATGGCCTGTGCCATGGTGGGATATGTCACCGATACCCACACCCGCCTTGTGATCAAAGGGACCGATGGAAAAACTGTTTCTGATCTTTCCCTGGATGAGTTAGAAACCGTCTGGCAAGCCCCCCTGGGAGATATGATATAACGGGAATGTTCTGACGGACACAACGAATATTGGGTCGTAGACGCGGAGCCAAATGGTATTATGCCGCCCCCCCCCGATGGGCAATGGGCCCGGCCGGAACCGTAGACGGCACAATTGGCCGGTTCCTATTACCCATCGGGGGGGGGCTCTGCTGAGGTTGCCCGGAAGTTTTATTTTTTAATAAACGCTTTTCAAATACCCGGCTGATACTTTAGGTTCAATAGCCATCATAACATACTGTAATCTAAATAAATTTCGATTTAAATTTTTTCTTTGTTACTTTTTTTATATCAATAAATTCAATTTGTTATAAAAAAATGCTCGAACCGATGGTGATAGACTGAATAGACATGATTGGGCACTACCTTGGGGGAAATGATATGAAAACGATACATGCGCTTGTTTTAACCGGCTTTGGGCTCAATTGTGACATAGAGACGGCCGCAGCCTTTGAACTGGCCGGTGCTAAAGCCCACCGGGTTCACATTAATGCCCTGGTTTCTGGCAAGGTGGATCTGGACGATTTTCAGATTTTGGCTTTTGGCGGTGGATTTAGCTGGGGCGATGACCATGGAGCCGGTGTGATCCAGGCTCTTAAGCTGAAAAATCACATCGGGGAAAAGCTGCTCTCCTTTGTGGAACAGAAAAAGTTGATCATTGGTATTTGTAATGGGTTCCAGACCTTGGTCAATTTGGGGTTGTTACCGGGGTTTGATGGGAATTATACGGATCGATCTGTTGCCCTTACCTGGAATGATTGCGGTAATTTCCGGGATCAGTGGGTTCATCTGGGTATCAATGACAAAAGTCCCTGTGTATTTACAAGGGGACTTGACGCGGTGATTGATCTGCCCGTGCGCCATGGGGAGGGTAAATTTGTGGCTGATCCTTCGGTGATGGCCCGCCTGGAAGCAAACAATCAGGTGGTGATGCGCTATGCCCTTGGAAATGGAGCCTCTGCCAAGGGAAAATTTCCAGAAAACCCCAATGGCTCCATGGGGGACATTGCAGGTATTTGTGATCCCACGGGCCGTATTTTTGGTCTTATGCCCCATCCTGAGGCGTTTAATCATTTTACCAATCATCCAGATTGGTGTCGAGACGTTGAAATGTCCAGACGGGGAGGGAGTCCCATGCGGGGGAGGGATGTGACACCGGGGATTCAGATATTTAGGAATGCGGTGGGTTATATGAATATGGATGTGCTATCTGTCTTGCCATGACGAAAATAACTCACATTTTCAAGACTTACTTCCCTGAAACAAATGGGGGGCTTGAAGAGGCCATTCGTCAGATAGGCAAACATGCCATCAAAGAGGGGTATCAGGTAGAAGTGGTGGCCGTCGGTAAAAAATCTTATGATGTGACGACTGAGGATGGCATCACCGCAAAATTTTATAAAAGCAGTTTTGATTTGTATTCGAATCCCGTAAGTTTTTCCTTTATCAGTCAATTTCGAGGTATTTGCGATACCACAGATATCCTTCACTTTCATTTTACCTGGCCCACGGCTGAGGTTTTGAACTTGCTTTTCCGGTGCGGAAAGCCTATAGTTGTTACCTTTCATTGTGATATTCATAAAAACAGGTTCTTGAAGGCTTTATATTTACCGATTGTTAAACAATTCCTGAAACAGGCGAACATCATCTGTGTTACCAGTAGAAATTTATTTGGCTCCACCCCATACCTGGATAAATTTAAATATAAAACCCAAGAAATCTGTCTATGGTTTGACGAAAAACGCTTTTTAGGATTACCGAAGCCTGCCATAGGTATAAGAAAATTCATCAAACCCCTTAAACCATATGCTCTTTTTGTAGGTGTTTTACGTTGGTATAAAGGGCTTGATGTTCTCCTGGATGCGTCTAAAACCTTTAATGGGGACATTGTGATTGTAGGCAAAGGTCCCCTGTATTCTCATTTGAGAAAACGAATTAAACAAGAGCATCTTTTAAATGTGCATTTGATGGGTTTTCAACCTGATAATCATCTTAAATTCTTGATACAGGCGTGTAAATTTATTACGCTTCCTTCAACAACCGCCTCAGAGGCTTTCGGACAGATTTTACTTGAAGGTCTTTTTTTTTCAAAGCCGTTAATATCCACAGCGCTTGGAACGGGTACGAGCCTGGTGAACCGTCATAACCATACCGGTATTGTGGTGAAAGCAGGGTCTAGAAGAGCCCTTTGTGATGCGATGAACAGCATGCTTGCAGATCCATGCCAATATGATCGGTTTGTCTCCAATACTTTCCCGCACTATCTTTCTAATTTTACTGAAGCCGTTCAGGGAGAAAAATACAGTAGAATATATAGATTGTTGTTGTAAAGCCAGTGGGCCGAAACAATTTGTTCAGGTCTTTGTTGTTATTTCAGGCTTTGCAATATTTTGGCCTGGTTCAAATATAGGTAACACTTTTTAATGCCTTATGTCACTCTTGCGGAGTTTTTTATTAGAAGACTGGTGGGCAAAGGTTGTTACCCTGGAATATGCTTTTTTGAACCAGTCCGATATTTTTTGTTTTTGCTCTTGCATTTTAACTATCTATCCTTAAATTAACTACTTCGTAATCGTAAATTATTAATTATTAATTATTAATCATCGCAGAGGTTTAAATGTTTAAAAAAGTTGAAGCACTTAACAAGGATACACATCAGAATCTCAGATTTACTCAAATTGACTCATTTGAATTCGCAAGTTCAGTATTAAATGCGCCTTTGAGCGCCTCAGAGTTTTTGTTTGCAGCACGCTATTATCCCATTGTATTTTCCCTTGAAAATGCCACGCCACAGGCGCTTTTCACTTTGGGCCAGCAGAAGAATCATTACGTGAATACCGACGGACTATGGTCGGTTCCCTATATTCCCGCACATATCAGACGGTATCCTTTTATTCTGGCCAATACTGGTACTGAGGAATCAGGTGATAAGTTTGCCGTATGTATTGACGTAGAGGCACCCCATTTTGCTACAGATCAGGGGACGCCTCTGTTCACGGCAGATGGTAACCCTGGCGATTTTACACAGAAGACCATGACTTTTCTCCAAAAGTTTCAAGAGGAATTGAAAGTTACTCAGGCTTTGTGCATGGAAATGGAATCCATGAAGGTATTGGTTGAAAAAAAGATCAATATTGAGAAAGATGGCCAAAAAATCGTTCTTGGCGGTTTCAGGTGTGTTGATATGGAAAAACTCACTGCGCTTGATGATTCAGTGCTTGCAAAATGGGTACGAAACGGCCTTATGGGAATCATCAATCTTCATCAACTCTCACTGGGTAATTTAAAGAATATTGCATAAGAAAATTGGTTCATCGAGTATTAATTATTTACATTTATTGGGGATTTTAATAGCCTCGTCATTCTGAAGTAATTATTGAAAAAGGTTGTTTTATGTTAAGTCCCGGCATGTTAATAGCATTGTATGTAACGATTTTGTACCTGGTTATGGCTCCACTGGTTCTGTATGCGTTGTATGTGGTTTTTGATTCTCTGGGTCAGTACACAGATAAAGGTTTAAGTGGAAGAAAAACCAATATTAAAAAAGATTTTGCCGTATGGACTGATGAAGGCGCTGTTTAATGAATAGATTTATTGACAACTGGAAAGGATATTTTACTTTTGCAGGTCTGTTGAGCTGCTTTGTAAATATATTGCAACTGACGTTTTCATTTTACATGTTTGTTATTTATGGAAATGTCTGCGTAAGTTACAGCATGAGTTCTTTGGTGGCTTTTACATTTGCAGCCGTTTTTGCATTGATTATTCTTGCTTTTTTTCATTTTTTGAGATCTCGCCTTCTTTCAACCGCTGGTAATGATTTAAATATAAAATTTCGTAATCGTGTATATGTCGGTATGCTTAGCCATCATGCCGGAATACAGAAAAACATGTCGTCCCAAGTGTTAAATGATCTTGGGACGGTAAAAGGTTTTTTTACCAGCCCTGCTATTTATGCGCTGTTTGATGCGCCGTGGGCACCCCTTTACTTGGGCCTGATATTCCTTTTTAATCCCATACTGGGTGCCATTGCAACGGCAGGCGCTCTTACCATGCTGGGTTTAAGTATTCTTCAAGAAGTCCTTGTGCGGGACAGCATGAAAGCCGCCAATATAAAAAACGCTAAAAATCAGAGTTTTATAGATTCTTTTTTGCGAAATGCAGAGGTGGTTAACGGTATGGGAATGATCCGTGCCATCAGCGACCGATGGGAAAAAGGGAACAGGGATGTGATCATTAATCAAACTGTGAGCAGTCGGTATGCCGGGGTGATTCAATCCATCATCAAACCCTTGCAGACCTTTCTCCAGGTATTGATCTATTTTGCCGGGGCTTATTATGCCTTAACCCAAGGGTTTGATGTGGGACTTATGGTGGTGGCATCCATTATCATGGGAAGAGCTCTGGCTCCGTTGATGCAGATAATGTCTACATGGAAATTCACTATGCAGGCACGTGAATCGTATAAACGACTGGATGCCTTTGTTCGGTTTCTTGACAACCAGCCGGTGCAAATGGATCTGCCCGCTCCCCGGGGACATGTGAATGTGGTCGGGGTAAACCTTATTATTGGAAATCGGTTCCTTCTACAGGGGGTTTCTTTCAGCCTTGACTGTGGCGATTTTATGGGCATCATCGGCCCCAATGGTGCTGGGAAATCAACGCTGTGTCGCGTACTTCTTGGTTTGTGGCCTGCCATGGAAGGTAAGGTCTACCTGGATGGTACCGACCTTTTCTTTCGGGATCAGGAGCAAGCGGGTAAATATATTGGTTATCTGCCCCAGGAGGTGGAATTATTTCCCACGTCTGTGGCAGAGAACATTGCAAGGCTGGGAACCCTTGATATGGAAAAGGTGAAAAAAGCGGCACAATACTGTGGACTCCATGAAATGGTGGAAGCACTGCCCCAGGGATACCTTACGGAACTCGACAGTCCCCAGGGCATACAGCTTTCTGGAGGCCAGAAACAACGATTGGGACTGGCCCGTGCCCTTTATGGGAATCCCTGTCTGCTGGTTTTGGATGAGCCCACCTCAAATCTGGACGAAGAAGGAGAAGCCTTTTTTTTGAAGACCCTTCAGCAAATCAAAGAGGCAGCGTCCTGCACCTGCATCATGGTAACTCACAAGCCTGATTTACTTCAGTCAATGGATAAGTTGCTGGTGCTTCAAAATGGCAAAGTTGCACATTTTGGAACCAGAGATCAGGTTTTTGCCAAACTGTCCGGCGCACAGCAGGCAGAATCTTCAGCACCAACAGGAGCGGCCCGGTCGATATAATATATGCCATTTTTCTTATTGAAATGCTCACATTATTTGTTTTTTTCAGGTGTTTTCAGCCTGTTCATTAATACCCTTGGCCTCACCTTTCCCATATATATGATGGTCGTCTATAACAGGGTTCTGGCCAGTGCTAATTTTTCAACGCTTTATATCGTTAGTGTTATTGCTGTGGTGGCCCTTGTGGTTTTGGGGTGCCTGGAGTTTCTTCGATCCAGGATTCTGGTGAAGGCCGGCATAAAAATGGATGATCTCCTGGGTAGACGGGTATTAAAGCGTATGTTGAAAGACGCTTCCCGAATAAATTCTCCCCAGTATAGTCAGGGATTGACAGATATAAATACGCTCAGGAACTATTTTGCTGGCAATGCCATTTTTGCTTTTTTTGATGTTCCATGGATACCTGTGTATCTCGGGGTCATTTATTTGGTGCATCCTGTTTTGGGATTGACAGCAACCGGGGGGGCTTTTGTCCATTTGATCCTGGGCCTTCTTCAAAGTATTTTGACAAAGCAAGATTTTGAACAAATAAATGAGTTAAAAGGTCAGGAGAGACGCTTTATTCTGAAGACGCTTCGGAATGCTGAAATGCTGAAATGTATGGGAATGATGAAAAATACGGCTCAGCATTGGAATTGTATCAATGACCAGGAAAGCAGTATCCAGGATAAAACCAATCGGAAAAGCCAAGTTCTGGGTGCGGTCAGCGTCAGTTTCAGCACCTTTATGCAGGTATTGATCTATTGCATGGGAGCGTTTTTGGTCATCAAAAATGAAGTTAATATGGGTGCGATCATAGCGGCGTCCATTATCATGGGGCGAGCGCTTGGGCCCGTGCAGCAGGGAATCGGTGCCTGGAAACAGTCAATCGGTGCCAAGGCCTCTTATCAACGTCTGAATCAACTTTTGAATGCTTCGCTTGACGAAGATCTTCTGACAGTTTCAAGTGTTGACGCTGAACTTGAGGTGCAAGGTGTATCCCTTGAAATTGGAGAAAAAGTTATCATCGAAAATCTCTCCTTTGGGCTTAAAGCCGGTGAAAGCATGGGTCTGATCGGTCAGAACGGGTCGGGCAAGACCTCTTTATGCCGGATGCTTCTGGGCATCTGGGAACCCAGTGCTGGCTCCATCCATCTGGACGGTCACCTGATTTCCCGCCTGGATCCCGGATCTCTTGGAGAATTTATCGGATATCTTCCCCAGGATGTAGAGCTTTTTACCGGCACCGTCAGCGAAAACATTGCCCGAATGGGCACCATTGATTCAAAAAAGGTGATTGAAGCTGCCACCATGGCAGGTGCCCATGATGTGATTTTAAGGTTTGCCCATGGGTATGAAACAGATATTGGCGAGGCCGGTTTGACCCTTTCAGGCGGACAGCGTCAGCGGGTGGGACTTGCCAGATCCTTGTACGGCACTCCTTCCCTGGTAATACTTGATGAACCCAACTCTAACCTTGATGAAGAGGGAGAGACGGCGTTGATTCATACCCTGGAGCGATTAAAAGCCTTGGGGACAACAGTAATAATGATTACCCATAAACCTGCGCTTTTGTCCGGTGTGGACAAGATTTTACTTTTAAAAGAAGGCCAGCCCCCACGTTTTGGGGACAAGGATGCTTTTTTTTGAAAGGCGCTGACAGGAGACATATAATATGGAGAAAATAAATGCGTGAGCACTTGAAATTTTGGTTTAAATACTTTGCATTCATCTCTTTTTTCGGGATGTGCGCCAACCTTATTTATCTCATTGTTCCCATATACATGATGGTAATTTATGATCGTGTACTCTATAGTTTTAGTAAAGATACTCTTATGACTTTGAGTATTATCACACTTTTTTCTCTGATAATAATGGGTGTTCTGGATTATATTCGTTCCAGAATGCTTTTAAAAGCCGGTCTTGATATCGAAGAAAAAATGTTCCCCCATGTTATGTCTACCATGCATGATAATGCCATGGCTCCCAATAAGGCGGGCTATGCCCAGGGATTACAGGATCTGAGATGTTTTACGGACGCTGTAAAAAGCTTTAAGATTTTAAAATTTTTGGATTTACCATGGATGGCAATTTATCTCATAGTACTTTATTTTGTGCATCCTGTCATTGGGATGCTGGCAACGCTTGGGCTGTCAATGGTGACTTTGTTTCAATTCCTTTTGCGGACGCTCAACAAAAAACGCTATCTGGGTGCCCAACCCATTATTGCTGCTGGCCACCGTTTTTTGTCCACAACTTTGCGTAATGCAGAGTTGATATCGGGCATGGGGATGCTTGATCATGTGTCAGAAAAATATAGGCGGGAAAATAACCGGATCCAAATAATTCGATATGAGGCGGAAACCAGCCGGTGCACCATGGGAGCCGTGAAATCGTCTTTGCAGGGAATTTTTACCGCCGGTATTTTCGGAGCGGGTGCCTATCTGTTTTTTACCCATGAGATTAGCGTTGGTGTTACGTTTGCCAGCGTGATTTTAATGGTTCGACTCTTTTCCCCGCTGGATGTAAGTTTTGAATCCATGAAATCCTCGGTGGAAGCCCTTGCTGCATACAAACGATTGTCACATTTTGTTGATACCAAGGGAAATCCATCGACCCTTTCCCTTCCCCGGCCCGAAGGACGACTTCAGGCTGAGGGTCTAACCCTTGCCATTCAGAAGCGCACGCTGCTTCGTAATATTTCATTTCAAATTGAACCCGGCGAGACGCTTGGTGTTTTTGGGCCTGCGGCTGCGGGCAAAACTTCCTTGATCCGGGTTGTTTTAGGAATATGGCCGCTCATGGCTGGAAAAATGCGTATTGATGGTGCAGATATCTCCCAGTGGGAACGGGAAAAATTGGGGGCATTTATGGGATACCTACCCCAGGAAACGGATTTGTTTCCTGGCACAATCGCTGAAAACATCGCCCGCTTGCAAAAAGTGGACTCAGACAAGGTGATCCTTGCCGCTGAAAAGGCCTTGTGCCATGACATGATTCTAAGGCTGCCCCAGGGCTATGATTATATGATTGACAGCACCGGGCGAAATCTTTCCTGTAGTCAGCGGCAGCAAATTGCACTTGCCAGAGCCTTGTATGATGATCCCCAGGTACTGATCCTGGATGAGCCCCATCTGAATCTGGATGACGCTGGATTTAAAGCCTTACTGGTGGTACTACAGACGTTAAGAAAGGATAAAAAAAGTATCTTAGTTGTTACAGACAGACCCAACCTTTTGGTCAATACGGATAAACTCTTGATGCTGAAAGATGGTCAGGTGGCCATGTTTGGTCCCACTAAGGATGTGCTTGCTGCATTGACAAAACAACAGCAGACAGGAACCCCTGGCCACCAGCAGTTACAGGCAGCTCCGGCCCCGGAAAAAAAATCAGGCAAGTTTAATCAGGAGATAAATAATGGAAAACAATAAACTATTAAATACAAATCCAACCCGCTTGATTGTTGCCGGGATGTTGGTGATTTTTTGCTTTTTTGGTGGCATGGCAGCCTGGTCTCTTTATTTTCCGTTTCAGGGGGCAGTGATTGCGCCGGGGACGGTGAAAGTTTCAGGAGAACGGAAAACCGTACAGCACCTGGAAGGTGGTATCATTGATGAGATTCTCGTCAAAGTCGGAGATCAAGTTCAAAAAGGAGATATCCTCATTCGCCTCAAAAGTATCCGGGTTGAGGCCAATGTGGATTTGTTAACTGGAAGACTGTATGGAAAATTGGCAGAATATGACCGTTTGATGGCAGAAGTTGAAAGGGCTTCCCGCATTACCTGGTCAGCGGAGTTATTAGATGAACAGGGGAATCGGGATGTGGCCAAGATTATGGCCACTGAAGAGGGTATTTTCCTTTCCCGACGGTCTGATATTCAAGGGAAAATATCCCTTTATCAGTCCCAGATAAAGCAACTGGGGAACAGAATTGCCGGGGCAGAAGAGGAACTCTCTCCCCAGACAAGGATCATTGCCAATCTCCAGGAGGAGGTTGACCTGAAAAAAAAGTTGTTTCAGGAAAATTACATGGGTAAGCCTGAAATTATGGAACTACAGAGACGGCTTGCAGAGCATGAAGGCCGCAGGGGACGGTTAAAGCAGGATATTGCAGAGTATCGGCAGATGATTGAAGAGTATAAACTCAGAATTGTTGATATCAAAAATGAATATCGAGAAAAAGCCGTCACTCAACTGGGGGAAAATAAAGATATCATTTTTGAAATTAAAGAGCAGATCAAACCGGCCCAGGACACACAAATGCGTCTTACCGTCAGGGCTCCCATCAGTGGTGAAGTGATTAATATGCAGGTACATTCAGAAGAAAGTGGTGTGATCAATCCGGGAATGCCATTGTTGGACATTGTACCGTCTGATTCAAAACTAATCATCAGTGCCCGAGTCAGTCCCCAGGACATTACCCGTGTTCATAAGGGACAGGAAACGAAGGTACAGCTCAGTGCCTTTGATCGTAATTTGACGCCCCTTGTTCCCGGTGTAATAACATACATTGCAGCGGATCTCATCACAGAACAAAGCCCGAGGGGAATGATGAGTTATTATATTGCCCATGTTGAGGTGACCGAGGCAGATCTGAAAGCCAACAATGCCTATCTTTCACCCGGCATGCCAGCAGCATGTTATATCACAACAGAGAAACGCAGCGTTATAAGTTATCTTCTGGAACCCATTCTCATCAATGCGGATCGGGCCATGAGAGAGGGATGAATTATAGATCATACAATTCTTGGCTACCCACTTATAGTGCCGGTCACATGAGCTGATACTCACTGAAAAATATTTTTTCAATCAAAATAGATAGTTATGTTAAAATAATGCCAATTTCTCGTATCAAGTCATATGACCGGCACTATAATCAGAGATATTTTTAAGGTTTTTTATGTGGATAAGTTGCTCACATGTCCCCCAATTTAAGAACTCCTGAGAACCTTGATTTTAAAGCCTGTCCCGCCTTAAGTGAGTAGCCCAATTCTTTCCCGCTTTTCCCCAGCTATACAGTTTCAACGGGTAATTCCTTGACATTGCTGATCAACTTTATGGCAGACATTCCGCTATTTGATATATAATTTCCATATTTTCTATGAAATTCATGTGTTGAACGAATGTTCAGAAGTATAATTAGCGATATTTCTTAACTTTAGCTCTTTAAAATTATTTGTGATCACTCTGAAATATACGATCTTGCCCGGCAGCACAATAAATTTGTCCCCTTTCCTGTCCCTTGATAAAAAAACCCTCGCTCCTCAGTGAAGAAGAACGGGGGTTTGGTATTTGCATCAGGGTTCAACTAACCCACGGTGTGCTGTGGGGTTAAGATTTGAAATTAAGTATTGAAGGTGAAGTCAACACCTGCTAATTCCGTAATACCAGTCAATACTACAATAGACTCTGCTAGATCGGGACCCGTACCATCTTCATCAAAACTGAGAGTGTTTGTTGAAGTATCGAAGAGGAATGTTGGCTCGGCTTCGAGAGCTACGACTGGAGCTACGTTTGAGTCTCCTACGATCCATTGATCCCCACTTACGCTTGTCCAATCAGTATTGGTGCTTAATGTCATAATAGGAATTGCGGCAACGGTATCAGTACCATCTTCGTCAAAACTGAGAGTGTTATCTGAAGTATTGAAGAGAAATGTTGTCTCTTTCGCGTTGTTAAGCGAAAAAGTAAAAGATGTGTTACTTGCAGCGATCTTATCTACAAAAGTTAGCAGTGCACCGGTTGTAACAAGAGCTTTTAGAAAAGCTGACGAATTACCTGCATCATTTACATAATTTATCAGTGTAGTCAGGTTGTCATCTCCCGCAGCATCAGCAGCACCCTTTACAAAAATTAGCAGTGCGTTCAGGTCATCATTAGAGAACTGAAGCAATTCACCAGTTCCTGTTGTACCATCAACTCCGGTAGTGAAGGTGTTAACGAAATCAAGAGCTGTATCTAATTTGGAAATAGTATCTGTATTGTCTGCATCAGCAACGGTAACTTTGATCGTTCCTGTCACGTCATCACCAGCACCAACATTAGTTAAATTATACGTAATTGTACCTGCTCCATTTCCTGCATCAATGGTTGTCAACTGAGCTATGGTTGCCGTATCAGTTACAGTCACATTAATGTCGCTGCCCGCGTAAGGATTTGATTCCAAATATTCCGTTAAATATTCCGCTGTATTTGTCAGAGTAGTAGGAGCAGTGGCACCACCACCACCACCACCACCACCAGGAGTATCAGGAGTATCAGGAGTATCATCATTAGCAGCAATAATAGCAACCGCCTCTGTAAAGGCAGTACCAGCGGTCCTGTCCGCAGCATTACCGGAATCATTCAACCCGATCAAGATTTCGATGTCCTCAGCCGCAAGCTGGTTATGTGCCAGGGAGGTAAAGGTATCATTGATGCCAGCCCCCGCTGATAAGGCGTCGGTAGCGACTTTGGCCATTTCCTTGTTGATGTTGCCTGTGGCAGTGGCGACATTGACTATAACCTCATCAGCAATAGCCCCCCCGGCCTTGTTAGCTGATGATGTCAAAAAAGTCTGCATTGTGTCGGTCGAGGAAAGGTCAAGCTTGGAGGTGGTAGGGTCTAAAGCGGCGTTGATCATTAATTCGGCCAGTGCGCGTGTAGCGGAGGTGGCACCTGTCATTTCGTCGCCTACGCCAGCGCCAGCGAGCATGGCGGCAGCTTGATTCATCATGTTGGCTACTTGTACCGCAGCTGCTTGGGTGGGAATGGCCTGCGATGCGTTAGTGGCTGTATTGGGGTCAAAGTTGAGCAGGTCGATGTTGTTGTCGAGACCCAGTGCTGTCGAGACCAGATTCTTCGCCGCCTCCGGGGTGTACTCCCCGCTTTTCATCACTTGATCGACCAGCGATGTAAGGGGGGATACTGTTGTGGAACCTGCAGGGGCAGTAAAGGTCCCCTCAAAGGCAAGGCCTGTGGATATATCCTTTCCGCCGGTGGCGAACAGAGATCCACCCGATTGGGTCGGGTTGCCATCTTCGTCAAATGTCGACAGTTCGAAGTTGCCCTGCGCGTCTGTTGTGCCTGTGGCCTCCCCATTGACCCAATTGCCGTCTTCGTCTTCGTACCCCGCATTATATACGCCGTCGCCGTTGGCATCGGCAAAAACGGTTGCACCCGCCACATAGCCGTCCATCACGACGCCCGTAATGGGGGGGGTGCTGCCAGAAGTAACGGTACTGTCGATATCCGTGGGGGTAACAGCCGCTGCGGCTATTACCGGAACGGTTGTGCCGCCAAGGGATATTGCTCCTGATGAAAATATTGTCGCCACACTGCCGTTGGTGAAGACAAGTTGTGTTCCGTTGTCACCATCCTGAATCGGTATTGTGGCTGTCAGGACATTGTTCAAATACATTTTGAGTGTGTTACCTGCCTGCTGAAAGGTGAATGCGGAAGAGGCAGCAGAAAAGTCAACCCGCTCCACGTTCTGATCAACAAACACACCGGTTGTGTCGGCAGCAATAAGGACAGATTCTGTTCCGGCCTGGCCATATATGTTCATGGGGTTGCTGATTATGATATTCGCATCCCCGGAATCAAGATACATCCCTGGTGCCGTACCCGTGAGCGGTGTGGAACCTGTGGAGACTGAAGTCACGTTGTTGTCGATAATCGTGGGGGTAACACCTGCTGCATTTGTTGCTGGAACTGTTGCGCCACCAAGGGATAGTACGTTCGATGAAAGTGTTGCAGCCACACTGCCGTCAGTGAAGACAATTTGTGTTCCGTTGTCATCATCCTGAATCGGTATTGTGGCTGTCAGGACATTGTTTGAATAGATTTTGAGTGTGTTACCTGCCTGCTGAAAGGTGAATGCGGAAGAGGCTGCTGAAAGGTCAACCCGCTCCACATTCTGATCAACAACAACGCCGGTGTTGTTTGCAGCTATAAATATGGATTCTACTCCACCTGCACCGTAAGCGCCCATAGGATTGCTGATGATAGCATTCTGATTGCCAGAATTGAGAAATAAATTAGCCATTTTTCCTCCATTTTTTTAGCAAAAAAACACAATATGGAATAAGCGATTAACTTAATATTATAACATATTGTATTTTAAATTGTGATGAATGTAAATTAATGATTTTTATTTTTCCATTTTTATTGATAAACCAGTCAAGGCCTAAAAAAACGGAGGCCCGCTACAGCATCCAAAGAATGAAAGAAAGCTTAAATTGGGATCTTTCAAAGGTACGTTACATTTTACATTTTTTTTAGACCAAGTTCCCATTTGCAGGGGCTTTACCCCAAAAGACTGTAAGGGACTTCATCATAATAAAACTACCCACGCTTGCATGCAGCACTCTGGATAGTCGGTATAAAGCTTATTTGGGTATATTATTTCCCATGAACTCCTTAAGGTGCTTTGGGGGATGGCATGAAGGATGCCGTTAATTTAATTTAAAATTAATACTATTTTTTTTATCACTGTGCAAGGTAAATCTAAAGGGGACGTCATTTAAATCAACAATCAGGCTATTGGAATGTGGTGGGGATCATTGGGCGGGAGTATGGATTCTCTATCGGGCGCATTCACATTTTCCCGGCCCATCATATAACCCATTGATTTCATTAAGCCACCATCCATTGATACAAAACAAAATATCTTGATAAATCAAAGAGTTGAATCTCCAATCGGGAAAATGGGAATTCGCCCTCTCTATCTTTGTATCTGCATCCCTTGCCCAACGTCTATTCGGCTTCAGAAACAATACCAAATTGTAAATAAAAAAATAGACAAAACAGATCCCCTATACCTTTGTTGGTATGGGGTTTCTTTTCATTTCTGCTTTTCCTGTGTGGAAGGATCTTCCATCAAGCTATTACATATAGTTGGTCTGCAAACTGAACCCCTGCAACGCCTGTCATCTGAACGGAAAAGTCATCTCCTGCCAGAAGCACAGACTCCTCGTAAGATTCCAGTTCAACCTCATTCCTGGTGTACTGGTTCAGCACTACCAGGTCATACCCGCCGCCCCCGCTAACTTTGTCAAATCCGCCAGCACCCAGATAAAACAGATCATCGCCTGCACCACCTGTCAGGTAATTGTCCACGACATTGTCTATAAACCGGTTGCCAGCAGGCCCCCCAGTCACTTTTTCAATAATGGTGCCCCAGGCAATACCCAAGGCGTTTTCTCCGGTGTAAAGATCGGAGCTGATGCTGTTGAATGTATCCGCCACCCAGTCGTCATAATAATTGGTATTTAACTGCTGCTGATATACTGCCTGCTGGTCGGCGATTTGAGTGTCGATATCCCGGTAATTTATATTGCTGTGGCTGCCGGGGGTTAGATCTATAACATTGTAATAAGCGGTAGCGCTGAAATCCAGAATGTCATACCCGCCCGCATCCCAGATAGTTGTATAAAAAGATTCGTCATCAAAAGCATATGTATCCTCACCTGTCCGGTAATTTGGATCAGGGCCATAAATCGCCTGGAGAACCGCGATATCATAGAGCATGAAACGATCCGGGGCCACAATGGCAGTATCAAATTCCACCTGGCTGCCTGATCCGGTTTTGGTTCCTGTGAATTGCGGCACCAACATCTGATAGTCCGTATAAGACATCACTGTATTGGCACTATGATCTTCACTGGAAGGTAATACCGATAGCCCTTCAAACGGATGGGTAAGCCCCAGGGCATGGCCCAGTTCATGGATAATACTACTGCGGCCAGGCCCGAATAATTCGATACTGCCACCGTTCGCATCAGTGCCGATATCATGGCCGAGAAATACATCTCCTCCGGTATCGGGCCCGGGCATATATGCATAAGCTGCTGTGCCCTGGTCGGTTTCCACCATGTTGAATCGTATCTGACCGCTACCAAAAGCCTTTTCAATATCAGTCAGAATCATCCCGTCAGCGATGGATATGACCTCATCTATCACCTCCCGCACATTGGATGGCACCGGCTGCCAGGCACTGGTGTCTGACCCGGTGTATTCCGGGGGCAGGGTTTCGTTGAAACTGTAAATGATGGGATCCGATACATTTTGGAAATTCAGCCAGCTATCCCCTTCATACAGGGTTGCCACCATGGAACTGTTCAACGGCACCAGGGTATCATGGTTTATGCCTGGGATAGAGGCACTTTTGCTCTGGGCTGCTGACAATAAATCAGTGGAAATCGTTTGGAGAACGGGCTGTGTTATTCCGTCCTCTGCGGTGATGGTGGTGTCGATGGTTGTGGGATACACAGCGCCTGCTGTTGTTGATACTGTTGTGTCGCCAAGGGTCATCACTCCGGTTTGCAGCAGGACATTTACACTACCGTCTAAAAAGACCAACTGTGTGTCATTGTTTTGGATCGGTATGGTTATAACCTTAGCGCCATTGGAGAACACGATTAACTGATTTCCTGCTTGCTGGTAGGTAAAATCTGCTATCTCTCCTTGGATATCCACACGCTCTGTATTTTGATCCGTGGTAATATTCCTGACGCCGGGTGCCACCAGGAGACTCTCCGTTTCAGAATTTCCAAAAACTGTGCTACCGGTATTGAGGATTTTGTAATTTGTATCACCGGCATCCAGAAAGATCATCGCTTGATTGGTGCCTGAATCCAATGGGGATGACGTCGTGCTTGAATCCATGGAGCCAGGGACAACCGCTATTACGTCAGGGGTGACCGTGGTGCCGCCCATGGTCATGACACCCAGGGTCAGCAGCACATCTGTGCTGCCGTCCGAAAAAACAAGTTGTGTACCGCCTATTTTGATCGGAATGGTGGCGGTTTTAACACCGCTCGAAAAAACAAGTAGCTGATTGCCAGCCTGCTGGTAGGTGAAATCACCGACAGCGCCTTCAAAATCAATACGTTCGGTGTTTTGATCCATAACAACCCCGGTGACACCGGATTTTATGAATACGCTTTCTGTTCCAGTATTACCGAATATAGGTGTGTTGTTGTTGGCAAAAATAAAGTTGGTGTCATCTTTACTGAGATATGTTTGTGCCATGTTGACTCCTTTATTGTTACTGGGCAGGCTTTAGCCGTCTTTTAAGCCCGTGGTTAAAACCACCGTCTTTCAGACGCATTCTCTCTTTCAGACACATTCTCTTTCAGTCGGTGGTTTAGGCCGCCGAGCTTTAAATCCACCAGCTTGTAGCTGGTGGTCGTTTAGTTCTGATTATAACGGATTTGGGGGTTGTTGGTACTGGTAGCCCTTTAAAGATGCTGAAATTAAAAGAGTTTCGGCATCCTTCAAAAGCACTTTACACTTTTTTAGAGGATTACCCATTTTCAGGGATTTTTTCCCAAAAGATTGTAAAGTACTTTTGGGGTCATATGAAGGATGGCCCTTTTTTTTGCAATTTTAAAGTTCGATTAGAAACTTATCTTTAGAATGCATCCACGTTAGCTTCAGCCGTAATGACTGTAAGGGGATTATTGGTTATAGATGAAATAAAGCCAATAAATGCAGAAAGATCATTCACGTCTGGAACTGTAGAGATTTTCTCGGCACAATAATTTGATACCGTGACCATGTTAATAAATCTATCTTGGGCTGGATTACCAACATATTTCGGATCCATCACAGAATTTATCAACGAAGCTATGATTTGAGCTTTTGAATATCCGTCATCCAGTGCAGCCACCCAAAAATCTATCCCTATAGGATCTTCTAAATAAGTCTTACCTAAGGTGTTTTTATAAATAAATTCGATTAACTCCTGGTTGTCATTCAATGTATCTCCAAAGTAACGTTGGGCCGCTGCTGTTTCTAACATAGTTTTAGCAGCTAAGATCATGTCGTCTTGGGTTCTTTGCCAGTAATAGTTACCTTCTCCTTCTGACGCTCTGCCAAAAATGGAAACATAGAGTTGGGAAACCTGGGTTTGAGTCAATGAGTATGTTTTGGGGAGGTCAATCCCATCACAATCTTGGTCGATACCATCCATTCTGATTTCTGCACTTCCGGGGTGAATGCTTGAATCATAATCGTTGCAGTCGGTGTTGTCTGTGACATATCCTGAAGGTTGAAATTCAGTTTCAAATGGGCTTTCTGGGTCTCCATAACCATCACTGTCAGAATCGCGATAGTATATGCTCAAGCTGGACAAATCACTACCATTGCAATCTTGATCAATACCGTCACCTCTGATTTCTGTACTTCCGGGATGAATGTTTGAATCATAATCGTTGCAGTCGGTGTTGTCTGTGACATATCCTGAAGGTTGAAGTTCAGCTTCAAATGGATTTTCTGGGTCTCCATAACCGTCACTGTCAGAATCGCGATAGTATATGCTCAAGCTGGACAAATCACTACCATTGCAATCTTGATCAATACCGTCACCTCTGATTTCTGTACTTCCGGGATGAATGTTTGAATCATAATCGTTGCAGTCGGTGTTATCTGTGACATACCCTGAAGATTGAAATTCAGTTTCAAATGGGCTTTCTGGGTCTCCATAACCATCACTGTCAGAATCTCGATAATAAGTGTTTAATATAGTAGTTGTTATTCCACCACCACTCATAAAATTACCCTGCCAATTACCTGAATATGTTGACGGCCAACCAGATTGATTAAAAGAAATGCTATAGTTTCCATTTCCAGAGTGATTTGAAGTTGTTCCGTTAACATTTAATGTAAAAAAGGATGTATTATAGCCTGCAACAGCAATAGATGCAGTTGCTGTGCCTGTGGCTCTAAATGATAAAGATTGCCCCGATATTTCAACTATTGCATTTGTAAAAGGACACTTAACATTCTCTCCGCCATAAACATAAGTCCACTCTCCATCCGTGGTAATAAGGGCGTCTGAGTTTTCTTTTAATGTCCATTGTCCATGTCCATAACCTAAATCAACACTTATTTCCCATTCTTCAGAATTAATAAGATCTGCATAGGCTAAAGCATTATAAATAAAAAGAATGTGTAGTAGTATAACATTAAAGGTTAAAAAGAATTTCAATTTTCTCATATATTACTCCTTTGCACATTGGGGGGGGTAAGGAATGAGTCCGAAATAACATACCCATTTAAAAAAAATGCGAGCTGTGCGGGTAGGTCATCGCTGGCATATTTGGATTATAATCTCAGTGTTATTTACAAGATATAAATACAGATTGAAGGATCAAACAGCCCTAATTTATTACATTTGTATTGTTAATGCGCTGCAAATAATTGGTACCCGCACAGCTCGAACAATTTGGAAAAAATATTCAGTTTATGGCTGATGGCAAACTGCCATGGAAAATAGCAATTTTAATTGATGCAACCCTACAAGGACGTTCAAGCCTGCATGCCCAGATTGTTTGTCATTAGACAAAAAGCACAAACCTGGCATCCCAGTTTTTTTTCCATTCTTGAAGGTTTTTAAGATAAAATTGGTAATCTCCATCAGATGCAAACACAACCTGTCGGTTATGCCCCCTTTGAATAATGTGGTGAGGACAATCAGGAACTATGACTCGGGCTTTTCTTGGCATGGGCATACCATATCGTATTGATATTGAACCAACAAGTGAAAAATAAATCTGTCCCCTTTTTTTCTTTTTTTACTACCACACCACCGGGACAAACTTGTCATCATTACGGATTATCATTGTATCCCCGCTCTGACACAGAACAAACAAACCCTTCTTATAAGCATAGCGAGACACATTTTCCTGCATTACCATTGCTGCAACTGCACCCATAATACGCATGTCACGATAAAGGGGAAACAGCCGCTTTACTTTGGCGAGGCGATCCAGATGGTCGTTCACATCATCAACAGATAAAGAGCTTTTACACTCAACAACGATCATTTCTCCATCATTCACAACTAACAAATCAATCTCAACGGCTTCCCCATCACGTTCAGCAGTTACATTACGGGAGACAACATGCACATCTATACCACGCTCCCTGAACAGCCTTACTGCTCCTGGCCTGACCATCTCTTCTATGAATTCACCAAGGCGGTTCGTCAGCTTACCGATTCTCTTATCGGTATCCTGGAATTTTTTGTCGGTATCCAAAGACTGCTGCTTCATCAGGCGTTCTGTATTCTGAAACTTCTTGTCGGTATCCTGAAATTTCTTGTCGGTATCCAAAGATTGCTGCTTCATCAGACGGTCTGTTTCTTTGTACAAATCTTTCACTTCCTGAAAGAAATGGAGGATATCCGGTGTTAATGATTGTTCCATAGCTCGCCCTCCAAGTAATCGGTTAAATGTATAATCTCATTATAACCACTACAAACCAGAAAGACAAATAGCAAACCATGCACATGCATTATGTAACTGTCCCCATATTTTACATGCTCAGTGAATTGTAAAGAAAAACGTGGTCTGTCCCCTATTTTTCACTCTATTTTTCAAATTGCTGATCTGGTGCGTCAATCATGTGTGTCATAACATATCTATCGTAGGTAGGATTTCTCCTACCTGAGTCTGGTAAACTCAGGCTTTCTTAAA
>Ga0307929_1001029_pt1 | contig 23573 bp, 20 predicted proteins | sample AceLakmetage1330_FD_203160 | JGI IMG/M metagenome (GOLD analysis project Ga0307929, IMG submission 203160) | Saline water microbial communities from Ace Lake, Antarctica - #1330 | ecosystem: Environmental > Aquatic > Non-marine Saline and Alkaline > Saline | place: Antarctica: Ace Lake...
ATGACTCAGCATTCCTGGATAGAATCCATTTTTACCTCCCTGGCTGGGAAGTGGACATTATCCGTGGAGAGATGTTTTCCGATGGATATGGTTTTGTTGTGGATTACCTGGCTGAGATATTGAGATCCCTTAGAAACCATGATTATTCTGACCATTATTCTCAATATTATAATCTGGTCAGTGACATCTCTACCAGGGATAAAGACGGAATCAACAAAACCTTTTCCGGCATGATGAAGATACTCTTCCCCCATCAAGAAGCAACGAAACAAGAGATAGAGGAAGTTCTGCAGTTTGCCATAGAGGGCAGAAAAAGGGTCAAAGATCAACTGATGAAGATTGATTCAACCTATGCTGCCGTAAGATTTGCGTACACCTGCAATGATGGTGGGGAAACCATCCATGTGAAGAGCCTTGAAGAGGAGGAATATCCACAGTATTTTGGTTCATTTCAAGACGAAGAATCCCAAGGTGAGACAGATCAAGGACAAGCAGATCAGTCCCAGGCTTCATCTGCCGTTAATGAGAAACCACCCGAACTAAAAGAAAGACAGGTCATTGTTAAAGAAAATCAGCGTGGCGTAACATATGACAAACTGTTCGGCCAATATCTTCAGGATGCTAAAAAAATAACAGTGACGGATTCATACATCCGAATTTTTTACCAGATTAGAAACTTGATGGAATTTATTGAAACTGTAGCCAAAATAAAACCCAAGGATGATGAAGTTGAAGTCCACTTGATGACGGTGGAAGATGAATTCAAGGGTCCGCAGCAGATAGAATTTTTTATGAAGATTCAAGAAAACAGTGCAATCGCTGGTGTTCAATTTACATGGGAATTTGATGAGACTCAGACTTTGCATGCCCGGCATATTGTAACTGACCATGGATGGAAGATCCTTTTAGACCGTGGACTGGATATTTTTCAACACTATGAAATGAATGATTCCCTTTCTCTCAGTAACCGTCTCCAACAATATAGGTCTTGTAAGGCATTTGAAATCACCTATTTAAATACAGAAATATGATGTACTTGATTTTATGAAAAATAGGCAAGAAAACCCCTGAGTCTTTAGCTCAGGGGTTGTTGACTGTTATTGACAATACCATCAAAATTTTTGGAAAATGTTCGGCGGCAATAATTATTTTTCGGGCTTGATCATAACGTCGGCCACCTTATGGTGGAATTTTTAAAATCTAAAAATAAAGACTATTCTTCCGATGGTTTATAATGGGTATGAATTTGGTTTCCGTATAGTGGCCCATCTTATGACCAACCCCCAAGGTAACTAATTGAGTTAACAATACTTGCTTGACAATGACTTGATGGTCGTCGTACACTGAGATTTATAAGAAAGTCTCACCAACACGCTGGAATTAAAAGACTTTTATTTTTCGTTGTGGCAGTGGTGCCTGCCATGTATGTTATATAAAGCTGACTACTTTCATGGAGGGATTAAATGTTTATTCGAAGACTGTTTCTGTGGGTTCTTTTCTTGTTAATTGGCCCGTTCTTTTCTCTTAGCCACGCGACTTCACTGTACTATATTCTGGACGGTTCCGGTTCCATGTGGGGCAGGGTTGATGGTAAGACTAAAATTGTGGCAGCCCAAAAAGTAATGATCGGGCTGGTTGATGCAATGCCGACCGAAGTTGCCGTTGGCTTGATGGTATATGGGCACAAACGAAAAGGTGATTGTTCGGATATAACAGAGATCATTCCCCTTGGTTCTCTGGATCGGGAACAGGCCGTCCAGTCAATCCGTTCAATTAAGCCAAAGGGAAGAACCCCCATTGCCGACTCCATTCAACAGGCCGTGGACAATCTCAAAGGCCAGGAAGACGAAACAACCATAGTGCTTGTCAGCGATGGTATAGAAACTTGCGGTGGTGATCCATGTGCGGTGACGAAATTCCTGAAAGATACAGGAATTAAGTTCATTATTCATACGGTCGGGTTTGATGTGGACAAAAAAGCCTCCGAGCAGCTGGCCTGTATTGCCCGGGTTGGCGGGGGTAGTTTTTTCTCTGCCGCCAATGCACAGGATTTGCTGGAAACACTTACAACCGTGCAAAAAAGTGTTGTCAGCAAGACTCCGGTTGTTGCTCCGCCCCCCCCTCCTGTGCCAGAGCAGATCATACAGAAAACTACAAATTCTTCCACTTCGCTCAAAATTAAAGTCAAGAGGCCGGGAAAGATCACCTTTTCACTTCCATCATGGTGGTCTTCACTTCCTCTTGGAATGCAAACCCCTAAGTTCTGGAAACTTATTGATCCGGAAACCGGCGAAGAAAAAGGTACATTCAATTCACTGAAAGGGACAAAGGTACCGGCAGGTGAATATCAGATAGTATGGCAGCAACATGAACATTATACTTCACCGCTGATTCTTAGTGAGGTTGTCACAGTAAAAGAAGGTGAAGAAAGTGTTGTTCCGCTTTTAACCTCCATGCAGTTTAATCTGCCGTCCTGGGTTAAAGAGCCTTATTATTGGAAATTGATCGATCTGGAAACCGGTGAGGATGTATATAAAAGCAGCTTACTTGAGCCCTGTCTGGTTCCGGCCGGAGAGTACACTCTTGTCTGGCGGCAAGATGCCCACTACTCAAAAGATGTCTTTCTTCCATCGGTGAATCTGGAAGCCGACAAACTCAATATCATTGAAGTGAGTACCGCTTTTAATCCGGTGCCAGCAGACTGGATGCCAAAACGCGTTTATTCCTGGGAGTTAAGAAAAATTAGCGAGGATGGCAAAGGGGAAACGGTTGTCAAGTTTGCAGAGGATTTTGACCAGCAACTGGTTCCTCCAGGTAAATATCATTTTGTATACCATTTCTCGGATCATGGCACTTCAGAATCATTACTCGGTGAAGTTGAGATTGCCGCGGGAAAAATGAATGAGTTTATGATTAATACGGGTGCTTCCTTTATTCTTCCTGAAGGAGAACCTTTGCCATACTATCTGGAATTTATAGAACTCGACAAAAACGGTAATGAAGGTAAAAAGGTTTGGTTGAAGGGAGGCTATTTACGAGAAACTCTCGGGCCCATAGCTCTATCTCCAGGGACCTACAAAATAAATTACCAGCAAAAACAACATAATTCATCAATCATTACCATTGTTGAGTCCTTTGTTCTGCCGGCTGGAAATATGGCGGAGCTTGAACTGTAAACTCCTACGGCGTAATTTTAAGGTTGGATTTTTGTTATAGGGACTTCGCAAGAATAAAACTACCCACTTTCAAATCTGATGTCCAATATTTACGGGCATGTTTCAAGTGAAAACGGGTAGAGTATTCTTACAGCCATGTATGTTTTTATATGAAAATGAAGTGTCCAAGTAGCCTCAGCAGAGCCCCCCCCCGATGGGTAATAGGAACCGGCCAATTGGGCCGTCTACGGTCCCGGGCCGGGCCCATTACCCGTCGGGGGGGGGCGGCATGATAGCATTTTCAATATTCGTTGTGTTCGTCAGGACATGCCCGTTATATGAAAAGGTAGACTCCAAGGTTACCTCAGCAGAGCCCCCGGGGAGGGGTAATGGAACAGACCAATTGGGCTGTCTAACAGTTCCGGGTCGCTTCCATTACCCCTCCCCGGGGGCGGCATAATGCCATTTTCAATATTCGTTGGGTCTGACAGGACATGCCCGTTTATATTAATTTTTTTATTTTCTACTTTTTTTCAGTTTTGCTAAGAACTCCTTTTTTACCGTTTTCAAAATTTTTTTGCTATAAGTTCATTTTTTAGGAATGAGTCTGCAATAACATCCCCATTTAAAAATTGGGGAGCATTATCCTTCAACGATAGTACGTTCTGAAAAGGGCAAGTTATTTAAGACTGATTCCTAAGCAAAAATAGAAAATTGTAATTCTGTAAAAATAATTTTCCTCCGGTACATTTTTTGCAATCAACAATCGGGGGGGATTATAACATCGGGCATAAAGGGTTGATAATCCCCATTATATTTCAAGCTTGACTTCTGTCTTTAATGTGTTGTATTTTTCATACCATGAAACAAACATCCATTTTCATATTCTTAACCCTTTTTGTTTTTTCTGCAACTGCTGAGGGGGCTCATGATCTGGGTTGGTTCATAAAAAAATATCAAAATGTACAGATAGCATCTTCAACGTATCAGCAGATCTCCCGTCATGAAAAACTGATAGAATATTTCAGCTCACTTCACTACTTCAAACCCGGGTATCGTGTCGATTCCGATTTCATTAGAGCCCTTATTGTTGCTGAGTCCTCCGCCAACACAAAAGCCCAATCAGAAAAAGATGCCCGTGGATTGACGCAAATCATTTATTCAACCGGACTTCAAGCTGCCAGGGAATTGGCTGAAACCAGATATCCCTTTCATTATGTCTCCCAGGAAGAATTAAGAAACCTTAAGCCACACGATTTATATAAACCGGCAATAAACCTGTTATTGGCATGCTACCTGATCTCAAAATACAATCTTAAATTCAACGGACGGCTGGATCTAGTCGTTGCAGCTTGGAATGCCGGTGAAAACGCCATTAAAAACAATTCTCCACCACCTTACAAAGAAACCCTGAACTTGATTGGAAAAGTAAACGGTTATTTTCTTTATCTGTTGAAAAAGAATAATCGGATGCGTTAAATCTCCGATTTGTTAGGCTACCCAGCTAAGCCGGGACACTTTGTAAAATCAGGGACTTGCAAAGAGCATGATTTCGGATACCTCAAGGCTGCAAATTGCCCTGCTTTAGACAGGTAGCCAAAAGATGGGCTTGATCATAACGTCGGCCACCTTATGGTGGGATTTTTAAAATCTAAAAATAAAGACTATTCTTCGGATGGTTTATAAAATGAATGACCGTTTTGTCTTTCAGGTTCGAGGCGTTGAAAAATCAAATGGGGGGTTCCAACGGAAAATTTTAAGCCATATGGGTATGAATTTTGTTTCCGTATAGTGGCCCATCTACTGCGTTGCATCAAAGGCCAAATAGGGGACGAGCTATCAAACCTTTAATGTGCCTTGTAGATGAACCACCAGATTTTATAGATTGGTCTGCGCTATTTCTGTCCAACTTATGTCATCTGCGGTCCTAAGGCGTTGTTTTTTTGTTCGGGGTTTTGACACCTTTCTCTTCACAGTGGAGTAACCTGTATTTTTTCATCCGGCGCCAAAGGGTGGTGCGGGGAATCTTGAGAATTTCACTTGTCAGTTTCTTGTTATAATTGGTTTTTTCAAGGACAGCGGCAATGTGCCTTTTTTCCACATCTTCCAGAGAAATCAACCCTTCAGTACCTATGAATTCCTCTGCCAGATGCTGGATGCTGTCAGGGAGATCATGGATATGAATGTTTTCACCATCCGTCAGTGCCAGGGCTCGCTGGATAATATTTTCGAGTTCCCGAACATTGCCAGGATAGTCATATGCCATTAGAAGATCCAGAACCTGGGAAGAGACCCCCTTGACCTTTCTACCAAATGCAAGATTGAACTTATCAATGAAATGAGAAATGAGAATAGGAATGTCTTCATACCGTTCGGCCAGTCGGGGCAGATGAAGTCCGACAACATTGAGGCGGAAGAAAAGATCTTCCCGGAATGTACCCTTTTGCACAGCCGCTCTCAAATCCCTGTTAGTGGCAGCCAGGATACGAAGATCAAGATCAATGGATCGGGTACCTCCCACCCGCATGATCTGTCTTTCCTGTAGAACGTGTAGCAGTTTCACTTGCATGGAAGGCGGCATTTCGCCAATCTCATCCAGAAAAACAGTGCCGCCTTCCGCAGCCTCAAACAGACCGATCTTGACTTTTGACGCGCCAGTAAATGCCCCCTTTTCATAGCCGAAAAGTTCGCTGCTGATCAATTCTTCGGTGAACCCGCCACAGTTGAAACAGACAAAAGGAGAATTCTTGCGGGGGCTTAAGGCATGGATGGACTGGGCCACCATCTGTTTCCCGGTGCCGGTCTCTGCCTGGAGCAGAACATTACAATTGACCATTGCAAGCTTTTTGATCATGACAAAGATCTCCTGCATGGCAGGGCTGATACCTACAAAACCTGTCATAAGATCGGTTTGATGCAGGGCTGCAAGTTTGAGCTTGCGGTTCTCTTCCTTGAGCGCTATTTTCTCCCTGGCCCGGGAGGCAATCAGGCGGATATCGTTGCGCTTGCAGGGTTTGTTTATATAATAAAAAGCGCCCTTTTCCGTTGCGCCCAGGGCCGTTTCCACAGAACCATGCCCGGTGATGATAATGGCTTCGGTTTCCTCTCGAATCTGTTTGACTCGATTTAATAGGGTCAGTCCATCCATGTCTGGAAGTTTGAGGTCAATAAACACAATCTCAAATGGAAACTGCTGCATGGTGCCCAGAAAAGAGGTGGCTGTCAGGTATAACTCAACGTCAAACCCTTCCTGATCAAGGATCCGTTTCACCATTTCCCCTGCTATCTTTTCATCATCAATTATTGCGACTCTCATGGGCCTCATTGCTTTCTTTGTTCTCTATGGTTGGATGGGATGATCCAGTTTCTTAGGGTCAGTCTAACGAGAATGATGTCAGTCATAGGGATCTCATGATAATAAAACCACCCGCATTTGCATACAAAACTCCGGATAGTCGCCATGGGCATCATTGATGTTGGGGATATTATTTTCCATGAATTCCTTCATATTATTGGCCCTTTTATCCCGATATTCATCCCACCCGGTTGTTTGCACCAAGGGCTTCAAGAACCGTATTATCAAGTTTCAGGGGCAATTGGAAAGAAAATCGAAAATGTGGTACCCACCTTCATTTTGCTTTTCACCTCTATGTATCCGCCATGTTTTTTCACGATTCCATAGACAATTGACAACCCAAGGCCAGTTCCCTTGCCGACTTCCTTTGTGGTGTAAAAAGGATCAAATATCTCTTCTATGTTTTCGGATTTAATGCCGGTGCCGGTGTCAGTGACATTGATTCTGATATAACCGGAAGTGTCTTCATCGGCATCAATATAAATCAACCCTCCCTCGGGCATGACATGGATGGCATTTATAAAGAGATTCAAAAAGACTTGCTGTAGCTTCTGCATGTCGCCCATAATGTAGGGTAAAGATTCGGGCACGTAGTCTTCCAGCGATATGGTATTCAACCGCAGCTCATTGGCGATAAGTTTTCTGGTGGAATCAAGTACCTGCTTCATATTAAGCAACTGGGTCAATGGCTTCTGATCCCTTGAGAAATCAAGAAGATTCTTAACCACCTCAGATGCCCGATCTGTCTGGATGAGAATATCTTCAATAATTTTTTTCCCCTCTTCACTGTTAAAATCGGAGCCCTCTTCCAGTAAGGTTTCAGCAGAAAGTGAAATATTGTTCAGGGGATTGTTAAGTTCATGGGCGATTCCTGATGAAAAGGTGCCGATGGATGCCAGTTTCTTTGACTGAATCAGCTGTTCCTGCCGGTTGTCAAGTTCAGAAGCCATGTTATTAAAAGCAGAAATCAGATCCGTGATCTCATCCTGTTCCGGGTTGTTGAAATCAATGGGGTGAAAACTGCCTTTAAGAACGTTTTGGGTGGCATCATGGAGAGAGGCAATCCGCTTAAGGGCACTTTTTGCCTGGGAGTATAAACCGATAATAATAAAAATAAAAAAAAGTCCTGTGATTAAAATAAAACTTAAAATTGTCCAATAGAAATAATTTCGGATTCTCTGCTGTTTATTATGCAGTAATTTTTGGCCGAACTTCACCATTTCGTTGCCTTTCTGGCGTACGCTTTCTGCAGCAACGGCAGCCCCTTCGTCATTTGCATGGGATGTTGCAAGTAAAAGAGCTCGATATTCCTTTTGATTGGCTTGGAAATCACTGAGCATGTGATCCCCGGCCACCCGGATGATAGTGTCATTGAGCCTTTTAAGTTCCGCATCTATTTTGTCGAGATACTCGAGATTCTTATTAATGTTTTGAACACCCACCTTGAGAAAATGATTTTTCTCGTAACGCCTGACCTCAAGAACATTATCAAAAAGATCATGAAAGTCTTCCAGGATCAGCAGCTTCTCTTCAATTGAAGAAAACTGATACGAATAAGCAGCAAGCAGCAGGCAGAAAAAGATAAAAACCATAACGTTTAGAAACTTCATACGCTCTTTGATTCTCAACTTTCGGACGAATAATGTCATAAAACCTCTCTCAGTGTATTCAGGTAAGTCATCCAACCTTGGTTTTTGGGGCACACTTTTTGTTTTTTAGTTTTTTCGCCTGAACATTATTTTCCACTTTGTGTGTTCTTTGAAATAATATTCGGCAATTACATGCATTTATTTAGTTAGCAAAAAGAATGCCATATAAACATACATGGCTGTAATCACCAGCCACAACGAAAGTTGAAATTCTGAGGATTCCAGTTCTTTGGATGGCGTTTCATATAAACGGGCATGTCCTGCTGGACATAACGAATATTGAAAATGATATCATGCCGCCCCCTCCGACGGGCAATGGGTCCGGCCCGGAACCGTAGACGTCCAATTGGCCGGTTCCTATTGCCCCTCGGGGGGGCTCTGCTGAGGTTGCCCTGAAGTTTTATTTTCTAATAAACACCCAAAGTAGAAACACTACTATACATGGGCGGCAATATCAAATTCAAGCCCAGGAAATTAAAGGGTATCGAAGAATCAAGCTCTCACAGATAAATACAAATTACCAGAATTTGTGTGAATAAAATTTTTTTTTGTGCGAACTGCTTTGGATTTTTAAATTTCACGAGGGGACCCATTGGTGATTAAACCGTATTTAAACACATAATTTCGAATAGTAGGGGTTAAAATTAGATTGACTTTTTCAATGTGAAACACATTTTTAACATCTTAAAAAGTAAGGAGAATGGCACAGGAGTATAGTGATTCAGGGGGTATCTGTGGCCCAATACCGAGCCTCCCCATGTTGGTGTGTTTCATATTGAAACACCATCGGTTTTTATATAACGGACATGTCCTGTCGGACACAACGGATATTGAAAATGCTATCATGCCGCCCCCATCTTAGCTGATGAATTTTTTTTAATTGTCTCCATCAATTCTTTTCAATTTGAAACAACTCAGTGCCTGGACAGATTCTCCCCAATGGATCAGGACCAAACAAAATCCTATAACGCGGTGATCCCTTTTTAACCGCCTGTTTGGGAAAGCAGGGGCTGGTTATGTGGCATTAAACTTTGAATTTTTTAACAGGTTCTATGTTTTTGGTGATGCCCCTGCCAGAAGCGGAAAACGCCTATAACTCAAACCTGCCCCCTCATAGATATATGTCAACATAAAAAAAATGATTCTTGGGTGACAGGCTTAGTTTTCGTATTGATATTGTGTGAATTGATTTTATAAACCATTGAATTATAACATTGTTTTATTTTTAAGTGGAAGTTGTTCAGGTTGTTTTAATCGCGTTGGCATTGAATGTGCAAAGAAACTTAAACACATGACCTGGGAGCTATGCGTTAACGTTTACAACCGAACAACAAAATGCAAAGGAGTAAAATAAACGATGTTTCATATGTATCTTCCTATAGCGGGTAACAGTGTGAATATCCTGATTATTTTCGGGCTCGGCGGTTTTGTCGGGTTCCTGTCAGGAATTTTCGGTGTTGGAGGTGGTTTTCTGATGACCCCTCTGCTTATCATGTTCGGCATTCCAGCCACAGTGGCAGCCGCCTCTGATTCAAATCAGATAGTTGGAGCTTCGACATCTGGAACTTTTGCGCATTGGAGACTCGGCAACGTTGATTTTAAGATGGGGGTCTTGCTGATGATTGGGGGAATTATCGGTGGTACCATCGGAGTTCAGATCATTAAAATTCTTCGTGCCACTGGGAATGCTGATTTTCTTATCAGCATCACCTATGTCATCATGCTTGGGGGGGTTGGTGGATATATGTTCATTGAAAGCCTCCAGGGTTTGAAAAAAACAAAAATAACGGAAGATATAGAATCTGTTGACTCACCCTCCGTGCCGAAGAAAGAGTCCACGTATGCACGGATGTTCAAAAACATTCCTTTGCAGACCTATTTCCCCAAATCAGGAGTGGAAATATCCATGCTGCTGCCGCTTTTTTTCGGTACACTTGTGGGTATCCTCGCTGCGATAATGGGGGTGGGCGGTGGATTTCTCATGGTGCCGGTGATGGTTTATCTCCTGCGGATGCCCATGCATGTGGTGGTGGGTACCAGTCTGTTTCAGATTCTTTTTACCTGTATCAATGTCACCATCATGCAGGCAAAAACCAATCATACCGTGGATTTTGTTCTTGCTGTTCTGTTGCTGCTTGGGTCAACAATTGGTGTTCAGATTGGTACAAAAGTCAGTAAGAAACTCCATGGTGATCAGCTTAAAATCCTGTTGGCATGCCTTGTGCTCATTGTCTGTGTTAAGATGATGGCTGGACTTCTTATGCACCCTGATTTTATGATTGCCATGAAAGGAGGCCATTGAATGAAAAGGAATTTTAAAGTGTGCTTCCTCATTCTTCTGGGGAGCCTCTTCTTACAATTAAATACTGTTTCAGCCGCTGACTTCCATTTGGCACTGAGTCCTGCCACTGTGGAAATAGGCACTTTTTATAACGGTGTGGATCTGATTGTCACGGGACAGGTGCCGATTGCATCAGAGATAGTGATAAGAGTCAGCGGCGAAGGTGAATCGCTGCATCTTAAAAAAAAGGGCAAGGTCGGCGGTCTGTTGTGGATGAATACCGGAGATATCATCTTCCATAATGCCCCCAAAGTTTATAAACTTGTCACCGCAAGTGCGCTTAAGGATCTGGATAATTCCCCTGCCCGGGAATTCAGTTTTGCCGCTCTGAAAAACCGGATTGAAATGCTTCCGGAAGGCAGTGATAATGACTTTCTTCTGAAAGAGTTTATTCGCCTTAAAACCAAAGCGAATCTCTATTCCATCACACCTGATGGTATCAGTTATTCACCCGGAGAAGGCGATATTAAATCCTTCCAGGCAACCCTGCATATTCCACCGTCCATGAAACAAGGAGAATATTCAGTTGAAGTGGCTGCCGTACAGAACGATAGTGTTACTGGCACATCCAGCTTACCATTGGTACTGAAGCAGGTCGGTTTTCCCGAGAAAATCACCAGCATGGCCTTTGGCCATTCGTTGTGGTATGGGATCATATCGGTGATCATTGCGGTCCTGGCAGGGCTTTTCATGAGTCTTTTATTCAAGGATAATGGAGGTTCTCACTGATCCCGAGTGAGAAGGGCGATTGATGAAAAAAACAATCAAAAATCTTATAAGTCTATTTTCAGGCGGAAACAGAAAGGCATCTGCCGTTCCCTTTCCGGTTCTGTTCAGAAGTTTCCAGGAGATACTGGCAACCAATAACAAGATGCTGGAACGTATAGCGGATGTTAATGATAAGTTAGGCGGTAATTATATCTTTGACAGACATTATATTGATACCACCTGCCAGGAAATAACCGACTTGGCACTGAAGCTTATTCATGGCCTTGACACCATGGCTCCCAAGAAGTACATGGCCTTGTACAATGCTTTTCGAAGGATTTCAGCCGAGATTGAAAAAGATTTATCAGGTGAACGTCCTTACTGCCCCTTTGGTGAGCTGACGCTGCCATACGAAGCCATCGATCATGATGCTGAAGAAACGGTGGGAGGGAAAAATGCCAACCTTGCCGAATTGAACAATTTTCTCGATTTGAGAATACCCCGGGGATTTGCCGTAACCGGTACCGCTTTTTACACGTTTCTTGGAAAGAACGGCTTGGGGCAAAAAATTGACACCATACGCCATGGCTGGATTTCCGGAGATGTTCCCCTGGAAGACGCTGCCAGAGAAATCCGACAGCTCATCACCACCACTCCTCTGCCGGGCAATTTAGAAAAGGCCGTCAACAGCTGCCTTGCTCAACTGGCCCCTGAAAGTAAAAACAAACCCCTGTTTCTCGCAATCCGGAGCAGTGCATGGGGAGAGGATGGGGAACTCAGTTTTGCCGGTCAATATAAGACGGTTCTAAATGTTCCGGCCGCTGATTTTGCGGATGCATATCGTCAGGTGGTGGCAAGTGCCTACAGTGAAAACGCGCTTACATATCGACAGGAGGCAGGGTTCCAGGAAAACAGCATAACCATGGCAGTGGCCTGTCAGATCATGGTCGATGCGGTTGTCAGTGGTGTCATGTATACCCTTGATCCCCAGGGAAATGGGCATACCATGCAACTGGGGGCTACCTGGGGACTCGGAGCGCCCCTTGTTTCAGGTCAGGTCAGTGGTGATCGTTTCATCATAGAACGTACCAGCACTCACCCTGTCAAAACAATGCAGATTGTACGCAAGGAAAATGCCCTTTATTCCCTTCCAGATGGTGGGACTGCCCTGACTCAGGTGCCTGTTGACCAGCAGACTCGGGCCTGTCTCAATAAGGATCAAGTAAAACATATAGCAGAAACTGGTCTGCTGATTGAAAAATATTTCAAAAAGCCCCAGGACATCGAGTTTACCATGGACCGTCAGGGACAACTGACCATTCTCCAGACCCGATCGTTAAACATCAAATTGGAAGAGGTACCCAAGGCGGCAGATCTGGCACAGCTGCTGAGTCATTGTTCCATACTGTTCAGTGACAAGGGAGAAATCGCACAGAAAGGTATTGCCACGGGAAAAGTGTATATGCTTTCCGATGATTCAGCACTCCGGGATTTTCCTGCCGGTGGCATTCTTGTGGCTCGATTTGCCTCACCACAGCTGGCCAGAGTCATGGCCAAAGCAAGTGCAGTCCTCACCGATGTCGGTTCAGCCACCGGACATCTGGCCACCATTGCCAGGGAGTTCCGGGTCCCATGTATCCTCAATATCGGTGATGCCACAAAACGCCTGCATCCTGGTCAGGAGATCACCGTGGATGCGGAAGCCAATATTATTTATGAATGTCTTGTGGATGAGCTGTCTTATTATGATCTCACCGAGGAAGCCATTGAAGAGACCGTGGAGTACCGGCTGTTACGACGAGTCCTGAAAAATATAGCACCGCTCAACCTTCTGGACCCTAAAGAAAAAAAATTTACCCCGGCTGCCTGCCGTACGTTCCATGATATCACCCGTTTTGTGCATGAAAAAGCAGTTGAGGAACTCATTGACCGCAATTATTACCAACACCATGCGCCAAATACGGCTTCTGGAAAACTTTGCTGGAAGATTCCCCTGGACTTGGTGCTCATTGATATTGATGGGGGGCTCAAGCCCGGCTTTCAGAAAGGGGATGTGACGCCGGATGAAATACTTTCGGTGCCGTTGCAATCCCTGCTTAAGGGGCTGGCTCATCCTGACGTCTGGGATAATGAACCCATGTCAGTGGATTTAAAGAGTTTCATGTCCAGCTTAACCAGGACGTTCTCCACTGAAGTGGCATCTCCCAAGTTTGTGGGACAGAATTTGGCAGTGATTTCAAAGGAATATGCCAATGTCAATCTTCGGCTGGGTTATCACTTCACCGTGATAGACAGCTATGTATCAGATAATATAAATGACAATTATGCCTATTTTCGATTTTTTGGTGGGGTCACCGACCAGACCCGCCGATCCAGAAGGGCCACTTTTCTGGGGAAGGTATTGGCAAACCACGATTTTCGAGTTGAACTCCGTGATGATCTGGTGGTGGCAAGAATTAAAAAATTAAATAAAGACAGGATGTTGTCACGTCTTGAAGTCCTTGGTCTGCTCGTGGGTTTTACCCGTCAACTTGATGTGAAAATGTTGAGCGAACAACATATAAATAAATACGTTGAAAAATTCAACCAACTCATGGAGGTATCCATATGCCCGAACAACAAAAAACCAGTATCCTGATACTGGATGATGAACCCATCGTTAGTCAGCGTCTTAAACCATCCCTGGAAAAACAGGGGTATGAGGTGGAAACATTCACCGCCAGTCTGGATGCATTGAAACGAACCAGAGAGAAAACTTTTGACATCGTGATTACCGATTTAAAGATGGAAGGCCTGGATGGAATGGGTTTCCTGGGCAAGGTCAAGGAAAAATCACCTGCCACAGAAGTCATTGTTATAACCGGATTCGCCACAATGGAAACCGCCAAGGAGTCCTTTCAGAAAGGCGTTTTTGATTTCCTGGCCAAACCGTTTAAAATGGGTGAAATCATTGCGGCGATCAAGAAGGCAGAGCAGAAAATAAAACAGACTTTATAGATGTTTATTGGGTTAACTGAGGACATGAGCCGTGGCAATTATTGATAGCATTCCAACAAATTGATTCTTTTGAGCGCTATGATATCAAATCATTGTCTCCCTCCAGTGCAATGGGTGTTGCCAGCTTGTGCAATAAGAATAAAAATATGAAAAAAGAAAATAAATGGGGTAAATTGCTATGACTATTGGCCTTATTGCTTTGGATGAAAATTTAGCTTCCAGTATTGCCCTCAGGTATGCGTCTTTCCTGGCAAATGACATATCTATTCAACTACAGGCAGTACATGTGGAAAAGCCGGACGTAAACAAATACTCCGCCAGCGGGACGGGTTGGGTTCGACGTACTTGGGAAAGAGGTGTCAAGGATGGTGCCCAGCAGGCAATTCAGAGGTTCCTGAATACTGAAAAGGTGGCGGTGCCATTTATTGGTTTCCCAAAAGTCTTAATTGGAGACAGGGACTCAGTAATTCTTAAAGAAATTCGAAAATCCGGTTACGATATATTTATAGAAGGAAGCCTGAATACTTCCGATAACAGGGAGTTTTTCAGACTGATTTCCTCTCGACTTTACACCAGAGCCCCATGTCCCATCATGGTGGTTAAAAATCTCGTATCAAGTAATACCGTAGCCCTTCTCTGCGGAGACGGTGCTAATTATAAAGATTTAATTCATCAGGCGATCACGATCTTAAAGTGTGATCACATTTCCTTTGACTTGATTTTTTATCGTTACAAGGAAAGTGAATGTGAGATCTCCACAGAGAAGAAAGAGGCGGGGAATGTCCTTTTTGAAGCCGAAAAACTGTTAGAAGCAGCAGGCATACAACCCATAAACACCCAGGTGCTGACGGGGACCCCTGAGGGTGCTGCGCAACTACTGGAAAAATATCGTCTGGTGGTGTCCTCTTTTCCGTCGAAAACTTGCCCCAGACTTAAGGTTCTTGCCCATTGTCCATCACCGGTCCTGCTTTGTAAACATGATACAAGGAAATAATCATGAGAATAATAACAGCGTTTGACAACCATTCTTATAGTGCCCGGATTGTCAGTGAAGTCGCAAAACTGGCGGCAAACACGTGGGCAGACATGACCATGCTCGGCGTGCAGTCGTCTGCCACCGGAAATACGCCGGAATCGGCTCTTGCCAATAAACTTAAACACTACAGAAACGATTTCCTGGCCCAATTCGATGGTCGGGAACTTCCATACGACGGGAGTGCAGACAGTCTGGAATTTAAAAAACGGAAAGATAATTTGTGGGAGCTTATTGGATACAGCCAGGAAGGTGACTTCCGAAAAAAACTATTGATAAAGATACGGGCTGGCGAGCCAGTCAAGGCAATCCTTGCCGAGGCCAGCGAGCAGGAATCTGACCTCATTGTGCTTGGCTGCACAAAAGGGCTTGATTGTCAGTGGAATGGGCAGACAGATTTACCGCAAAGGGTCGCCAAAAGTGCGGATTGTTCAACCCTGGTGATTAAGGAAAAAAAATCTCCGGACACCATCACCTGTTTCCTTGATCAGACATACGTCAGCCAGGCATCATTGGAGATGGTTAATCAGGTCGTTACTTTGTATAATGCGGAACTGAAAATTATCGGACTCACCGACAGCAAAGGGGTCGGTGGAAATGAAAAGGTGGAAACCAGGATGGCTGAAATTCTGAGATATTATGCAGACCGTAAGATAAATGCATGGATCAAACTGGTACGACCCGAAGAGTTGGAGGAATACGTCGCTCAGGTCAGCAGAGAGAACATGGTTGCGTTATGGATGGGTAAAAAATCCCTGCTGAGTAAAATATTTTCTCGTGATCTTGTGGGAAAACTTGTCAACAGCAGTCAGTCATCCGTGCTGATTTTACGGTGAGTTCCCAATTGACACCTTATCACACAAAATTGATATTTAAACCCTGTTTGACTTTCTCCAACATGAAACTAAAATTTACAACCTTAATTCTGTCTAAAAAAGGAACTTTCAAATGTCAATCATAACAATTTCACGAGGTACATACTCCAAAGGAAAACAAATTGCCGAAGAACTGGCCCAGCGTTTAGATTACGAATGTGTCTCAAGAGACATTCTTCTTGAAGCATCCGAAGACTTCAATATACCGGAATTAAAGCTTGTCAGAGCGCTGCATGATTCCCCATCCGTCCTTGATCGTTTCACATTTGGAACCGAAAAATATATTTCATTTATTCGCAGTGCGCTTTTAGAACACCTTAAAAAAGATAATGTCATTTACCATGGCTTGGCAGGACATTTTTTTCTTACGGGCATTTCCCATGTGATGAAGGTAAGAATCATCGGGGACATGGGGAACCGAATAAAAGAAGAAATGAAGCGAGAAAACATATCTGAAAAAAAGGCACGTTATATCCTTCAAAAAGACGACGAGGAAAGGCGGAAATGGGCTCAGCAGCTCTATGGCATCGATACCTGGGACCCAAGGCTCTATGATATAGTGCTGCATGTTGACAATCTGAACGTCACTGACATTGTTGATATATTAGCCCAGGCAATAACATGTAAATGTTTCAAGACAACCCCGGAATCAAACCAGATTATGCAAGACATATCTTTTGCTGCAAAGGTAAAGACCCTCTTGGTTGAAAAATTTCCCACCGTTAAAGTAGCCGCCAAACACGGCAGAATTCATGTGACTGTCAAATCTCTTGTATCTAAAAAAAATCATGTTCAACAAGAAATTAGTCTGCTTCTTAATGACGTCAAAGGCATCAAAGAACTAAAAACTGACATTGACCCGATAGTCTTTCAGAATTAGGATTATTTTTATACCATTATTCCTGGGCCATGTATGGGTCTGTTGATTAAGTCGCGAACTTCATATCTCAGGCATCACGCCTATCGATTATGATGGGTTTTGGCTCAGCGAATTGCTATATTCTGTGGCAACAAAATCGACTCAGAGTGAAATCGCCTTTAAATCAACAGACTCATGCATCCCGCCAAAAAAGCCCCTGCTGGAGATGAAACAGGCCAAGTGCTGGAATGGCAGAATTGGTTTGATGGAAAAAAGATGGAAAGCAGGCCTGTTCTGTTTATGAGGCCAGCACCGCGTCTTTCATGGTATCCAGGCCCAGGCGGTCGATCATTTTACCCATACGTTCCCCTTTTTTACCGTTTTCCTTGTAATAGGCCACGATTTTTTCAATGAGGACCAGGGCGGTGTCGGAATCCAGTTCTTCGGCAAAGACCTCCGCAAGCCGGGGACGGGATGCGCCATTTCCTCCCACCATGAGGGTCCAGCCAGATTTTTTACCCATGAGGGAGATGTCTTTGATGCAGTTTTCTGCGCACTGGTTGGTGCAGCCACTGACCCCCATTTTAGTTTTGCTGGGCAGCTCCAGGCCATGGTAAATTTTATCCAGTTTCATGCCCATGCCCAGGCTGTCCTGTTTTGCCAGTTTACAAAAGTCGATTCCGGGACAGGCTTTGATGCTTCTGACGCACAGGCCCACAGCATGTCCCAGGTTTAATGAAAGATCCTTCCAGGCATCGTCTATGTCCGCTTCCTTCAGGCCTACGATGGCAATGCGGGAGGCACTGGTTAGCTTTACAGCCTGGGCTTTATATTTATCTGCAACATCGGCAATGGTTCTGAGCTGGTCCGGGGTGATCACACCGCAGGGAATGTGGGGGGCAATGGCGTAGGTTTCTTTGTCACGCTGGGGTACAGCGCCTTTCTCTCCAAGTTTAAGCATTGATATAATCCTTTTATTTTTATGTATTGATTCAAAATTCAGTTAATGTAACGCTGGTATAGTAAACGAAAAATACCAGAGCTGTCAAGGGGGGACCTAGTGGGCCAACAATTCTGTTTTTGAGTGTTCAGGTTGGTAATGTAAAAATTTGGCCAGTGCCCCATATTCGCGTATTTGGGACTGCGTAGCATACTAATGCTATGTGAGCAGGCCAAAATAGGTGAATATGGGGTGCTGGCCGAATTTTTTACGCAAGGATTGTTTTGATTTTAAATGAGTGGGGGGCTTGGGCACGGTCTGAAAAAAAGTCCTCCAGGGTTTTGTGAATCACGGAAAAGGCGATGTCATCCCAGGGGATCTCTTCTTTCCGGAACAATTGCACATGGGTGCTTTCCGATGTGGGGCCAAATTCTTTTGAGAGTAGCTCTGCCCTGAATATCATGTATATCTGGTTCACATGGGGGATATTGAACAGTCGGCAGGGGCCGGTGATGTTCACCATGGCCCGGGTCTCTTCCAAGGTTTCCCTGGCGGCCCCTGCTTCCATGGTTTCACCATTTTCAAGATAACCGGCGGGCAGGGTCCATTTCCCCCTTCCCGGTTCAATATTTCGTTTGCACATGAGGACCTGATCCCCCCACTGGGGAATACATCCCACCACCATTTTGGGGTTAAGATAGTGTATAAATCCACATTTTGTACAAATGGACCTCATGTGGTCATCGTCGTCGGGGATACCCTGTTCCATGGTGCCGCCGCAGCAGCTACAAAATTTGATTTCCATTTATTTTTCCTCTGTGCTGATGTAAAAATTCGGGTCGGTCGGGTCGGTAATATAAATGTTTGGTCTGTGCCCCATATTTGCCTATTTGGGACTGCGTAGCATACCAATGCTATGTGAGCAGGGCACACCCAAGTGAATATGGGCTGCTGGCCGAATATTTCCGTGGGTGATGTGTTGTCCGGTCACTCAATGGTGAGTTGTTTGTGGATGGTGAGATGATTCCCCTTGGCATTATATTTTACCAGGGAACAATATTGCCGGATGATGAAGATCCCCCTGCCACTTTCGGCATAGTCTTCGGGCAGGTCATGTCCCATTTTATGCCATTGAAACCCCTCCCCCTGGTCTTCTATTTCTATGAGGATGGTATCCGGTGGACAGGCCCGGACGGAAAAATAAACCAGTTTGTCCAGGTCAAAGGCATTTCCGTGTTTCACCGCATTCATGAGGCCTTCTCTCATGAGCAGATTTATTTCAAAATCATGGTCAAAATCAGTTATCATCCGGTGTAAAAATTCAAGGGCATGACCACAGGCCTTATCCACATTCTCCATGGTGGAACTGAAGGTGATGTTCAGCTTGTCATCCTTGCGGGTCATGTCGAAAGTGATGTCACTTTTCATGGCTTACACCTCTATGCTGAGCAGTAAAATATCATCCTCTGGAGGCCCTGCGGTGGTGAAAATTTTCTGAACCAACCAGTGGGAAATTTCCTTGATGGGTAACTGGGGTGTCTCCTTGAACATGGGCAAAAGGGTATCTGCACCACGGCACCAGGTGATTTTGTTTTTTACGGATTCAACCAGGCCGTCGGTGTACATGAACAGCCGGTCCCCGGGGTAGACTTTGAACTGCATCATGCCAAAGGTGGCATCGGTGAACATTCCCAGAATATCTCCGTCTGTTTTGATCAGATGGGGATCACCGGATTCAGGTAACAGTATCACTGGCAGATGACCGGCATTGATAATGGTGGCAAGGCCGGTGATGCGGTTGATAAGAAGGTAACAGGCGGTGAGATATTTTTCTTCGGGAAGCAGTTCCACCAGCACATCATTGATGATTTTCATGCTTTCAGCTGGCTTGTACACGGGGGTGAAATTCTGGGTGAGCAGGGCCTTGAGGGAATAGGTCATATAGCTGGTTTCAATGCAATGGCCGGAAAAGTCCGCAACAAAATACCCTTTGATCTCCTGGGCAATGTCAATGATATCGTAAAAATCCCCTCCGGCTTCCTCCATGCTTTTATAAAAGATACCAAATCTGGCATCAGGATAGTCTTCCGGTGTGGGTAACAGCGATGTCTGAGCCCGGGTGACCTGTCTAAGTCGGTTTGCCTGGGCCGTAATCAGTGAGTTCGTTGCAATGGAAAGTTTCAGGTGCAGTCGAATCCTTGCAATGACCTCCTGGGGATGAAAGGGCTTGGTGATATAATCCACCGCGCCTAGCTGAAATCCTTTGAGCTTTGATTTCACCGAATGGGATGCTGTTAGAAAAATCACAGGAATGGCCGTGGTGGCAAACTCTTTTTTCAGGGCACGGATGACATCAAACCCATCTTCCCCGGGCATACTGATGTCCAGCAGGATCAGGTTGGGTTGCTGGGTCGTGGCCAAGTGTCTACCCTCAAGCCCGTTATCCGCACAAAGAACCCGGTAGCCTTCTTTGGAAAGGGCCTTCTCAATGAGTTTGAGATTCAGAGGATGATCATCAATGGCCAGGATGGTAGGGGGATGAGTGATAAACATGTTATGAACCCTGTGATGCAAATGTGCAAATTTTTAGTAAATATTCGGCCAACACCCCATATTCGCCTATTTGGGTCTGCTCATACAGCATTCGTATGCTACGCAGTCTCAAATAAACGAATATGGGGCACTGGCCAAACCTTTACATTACCAACCCGAATATTTACAATATTTTAAATACCGGGCATGTTGTCCAACGACACAACAAATAATGAAAATGGTCCCATGCCGCTCCCGGTAGCTGGCCTGACCGGAACGGGAATGTTGGGTGGTGTTGTTAGCCGGAGAGGGCCTTGGAAATAGCTTGTAAAATTTTTTTAATGGTCTGAACCTGGGTTGTCAGGTTATCAATGTTTTGTGAACGTGCTGAACTTTCAATGATTTCAGCACAATTTGAAAGTTCCATGAACCCCAAATTTCCCGCAGCACCTTTAATGGAGTGGGCCGCATCCTTTACCTTGTCGGGATTATTCTCTGAAATTCCCTGTTCAAGCGTTTCTATGTCTGTGAGTGAGACCGTAATCAGTAACTGGGCGACTTCCTTGAACTCTTCTTCGTCAAAGCCCAGATTTGAGGCCATGCTGCTGAAATCAATGTTTTCTTCAGTCATTGTTTAATCCTATGCCATGGTATGAATATATAAACCATTAAAAAGGCTTTGAAAATGATGAAAATCATTTCATCTTCAAACTTTTTAGGGTAATTATAATTCTATGTTTAAATTTTGGACGCTTGAGCCCATAGGTCCACCAATGATGACAGGTCGCCGATGGTGTGATCAAGCCCATAGAGTATAATTGAAATGGCTGTTTTGAGCAAATGTTTTTGTTGGGCGAGCAAAAGGGGGCCGACGGTGGGGGATCCAGTCGAAAAAACGCCTTCACTGAAGGAAGAAGCCGTCAAGCGGGATCCAGTGAAGGCGGTGTGTAAGGAAAACTGTTTTGCAGCACTCCTTGACAACGGTTACCATATACCAGTAAATTCCACATACGTCAACGCGGAGGGACGTACAAAAAAAGCCATGGAAAGAAAACGTTCGATCATCCAACTCTTTGATGTTTCCAAGCAATATGGTGCCCGGTACGCCTTGAAAAATATAACCTTATCCGTGAAGGTCGGGGATCTTGTGTTTATCACCGGTGCCTCCGGGGCCGGAAAAAGCACCTTGTTAAATCTTCTCTACCTGGCCACGCCGGTGAGCCAGGGGCAGATTATTGTGGGGGGGATGAACCTGGCCCGATTATCCCCGGAAAAAATTCCCTATTTAAGGCGGCGCATTGGTGTGATTTTTCAGGATTTTAAATTGATTTCCCACCGGAGTGTGTATGATAACATTTCTCTGGTTCTGGAGGCTGCAGGCCACCCCCCCGGTGTTATCAACAAAAAGGTGGGTGAGGTCCTGGAACGAACCGGTATGACAGAATATAAGGACGCATTGCCCCCTTCGCTTTCCGGGGGTGAACAGCAGAAGGTTGCCGTGGCAAGGGCCGTGGTGGGGGACCCGGATATTATCTTGGCCGATGAGCCCACCGGTAGTCTGGATGCCTGCTCGGCAGAAGTGATCACCCAGTATCTCATGGAGTACAAAGAAAAAGGGACCACCTTGCTCATCGCAAGCCACAACACTGCATTAATAGACAGGACAGGTTATGATGCCCTTTATACCCTTGAGGCAGGCGAACTCACACACCCCGGGGAGAAAATTGGTACTGCCATGAATCCCACCACCGGGGAGGAGATGGAAGGGGGAATGAACTAAACATGAGATCCTATGTAAAACGGGCCCTGGAAAATATGGCAGGTAATCTTTTTCTCACCGGGACCACCCTTTTCACCATTGCCTTGTCTGTGTTGATTGCCGGTGCCTTTTTTCTTTTTTTTGAAAATGCCGCCCGGATGGCAGGGGATTGGAACCGGGGCATCCGGGTCATGGCTTACCTTGATGACGACTTCACCCCCCAGGATTTGGCAGGGGTAACCGCGGACCTGGGGACCATCCATGGGGTGGCGGACATTCGGTTTGTTTCCAGGGAGGCATCCCTGGAACAGCTTCAAAGGGATCTTGCATCCAGCGGGTTTATCTTGTCCGACCTTGGGGAGAACCCCCTTCCCCACACCCTTGAGATCCTTTTATCTCCTTCCCTTGACACCCTTGATGATGTGGACGCTTTTGCTGCGGCTGCTCAACAAAAGGCCCATGTTCAGGAGGTGGTGTATGGGCATGGCTGGGTGGAATCATTTTTGCCCATGGTCAATACCTTGAAGATGGCTGCCCTGGGGCTGGGGAGTCTTTTTGTGATAACGGCCCTTTTTGTGTCGGCCAATACGGTGCGGCTGGCCTTTTGTGCAAAGCAGGAAGAAATTGAGATTATGCGCCTTGTGGGGGCCACAGATGCTTTTGTCAACACCCCCTTTTACCTGGAGGGGATTCTCCAGGGCTTTTGCGGGGGCACGGTGGGCCTGGTAATTCTTTTTTTCCTGTTTCGATGGGTCCGGGGGGGAATTCCCCCGGAGGCTTCATTTATTCCATTGTTAGATATTCAATTTCTCTCTTTTCCAATGGTTGCATTGATCATGGGCGTAGGTATTTTTCTGGGATGGCTGGGATGTTTTATCTCATTAAAACAAAATTGAAAAAATTAGGTCTTTTGAGCCTTGTGTTTATCCTTGGGGTCTCATTGGGGATTTTAACCCCCGCCCGGGGGGGGGATGCGCATAAAAGATCCCTTAAAAAAATGACCCGGAAAAAAAATCTGGTGGATACCCATCTTCTTGAAAATCGTATCCAGGAACTGGAAAAGGATGAAGATAAACTGACCCGGGACCAACTGGATATTGTTGAGCGACTGGATGATGTGAATCATCACATCAATCAGCGCAGGCTTCGGGTTTCTCTTGTTTCCCAGGAGATCCATGAGTTAACCCATAAAATCGAGCAGGTTGAGCAGGATCAGCAGGCCATCATGCAAACCATGGGAAAAAATCGTACCACGGTTAATGGACGTCTTCGGGCACTGCAACGCATCAAGGGAACCGGATATGGGCATCTTTTTTCAAAACCCCGATCTCTGTTTGATTTCTGGAAAGATCAACAGGCGTTGACCCTTA
>Ga0307929_1001031_pt1 | contig 23512 bp, 18 predicted proteins | sample AceLakmetage1330_FD_203160 | JGI IMG/M metagenome (GOLD analysis project Ga0307929, IMG submission 203160) | Saline water microbial communities from Ace Lake, Antarctica - #1330 | ecosystem: Environmental > Aquatic > Non-marine Saline and Alkaline > Saline | place: Antarctica: Ace Lake...
AATTCAATCCCGGATCAAGGAACTCACGGGAAAGAATGTTGAAGTACTGATCTATGGCGACGGGGCCTTTAAGGATCCGGTTGCCGGGATCTGGGAACTCGCCGATCCGGTGGTCAGTCCTGACTTTACCGAAGGGCTGAGCGGGACCCCCAGCGAGCTTAAGATGAAGTATCTTATTGACAACGAGCTGGGAGATATTGAAGGTCGGGAGGCCGCCGAAGCGATCAAGCGGCATATCCGGGAGAAGGGAGAAGACCTCGTCGGTTCGATGGCATCCCAGGGGACCACGCCGAGGCAACTGAGCGACCTCCTCGGGAGTCTCTGCGACCTCACCACCGGCAGCGGCGATAAAGGAACTCCGATCGTCCTCATCCAGGGCTACTTCGACAACTACGCCTCGGAGTAAAATAGGCTATATTCATTGCGGGGAGTGTACGACGTAGCAATCTCAATTTTCTGCTTTTGAATTTTAATAAACTGCGGTTAAATAAGTTGCCCAAACGAAGTGAGTGCTAAGTTCTGCTTGCATCCCGATGACTATCGGGGCTGTTTCTGAATTTCCCCGAATAATCGGGATCCCGATTTGTCCAATTAAAAGTATCGGGTCCCGAAATACTTCGGGATCCCGAGTTGTTTAACAATAAGTCTCGGGACAATAACTGTTAAAAAATTAAACAATTTAATGCTCAGCTCCCTTGGCGAGGCGAATCTTCTAACTTTAGGCACTTAAGCGCACTTTAGGCACTTAAGGCACTTTAGAACGTTGCGCCGAAGGCGCTATGTTCTATAATGAAGACAGCGGATAATAGAACCGCCCCGGAAGAGATAGTGCGTGACTATCAGATTCGGGTTAGTATCGATCAAATATTTACCTGCCAGGGCGCCGATCCGGCTTCGCTCCGCCGCCGGCGCCCCGACATTATCCGCCTGACCGAAGAAGTGCTGGAGCGGGAGTGGCATCTGGTAAAACCGGTTCTCCTCTCCCGGTATTATGAGGTTCGTTCCTTCAACGCCGGGACCCTTTTTCTTGAGGGTGGGGGCAAGTTGTGGGGTCCGGCGATTACACAGAATATAGCGGTTGCCGAAGCGGTGGTGGTGATGATCGGAACTATCGGACCGGGGATTGACCGGAGGATATCTGAGTCCTTCTCTCATAAACCAAGCTATGCCCTGGCCGTGGATGGGATGGGCACTGCCGCCGCCGACAGACTACGTGAGGCGGCCGAACACACGTTTCAGGCGCAGGCTGATTCGCGGGGCTGGCGGTTGAGCCGATACCTTAGCCCCGGTATGGTTGGCTGGAAGATCATCGAGGGCCAGAAGCAGGTCTTCTCGCTTCTGAAAGGGGAGAAGATCGGGGTGGATCTCATGTTGAGCGGTCAGATGACTCCCCAGAAATCCATCTCCGGAGTGCTGGGGATGGGCTCCCGGGTCGAGCGCCCGACAGGCCCCCCCTGTCAATTCTGTTCCGTTCAGGAGACCTGCATCTACCAGAAGCGGTACCAGGAGAAATCCCCTTTCTCGCTTTCGCGCGAAAGCGAGAAAGTTATTTAACCCAGTCCCGCATTCTCCATGATGACTTCCGCAATTATGCCATTGAAAGGACCCCGCACATAATTTATGTGTAGGGGACGAAGTAATCTGAATAATTTAGTTTCCAAGACCGTCCCCTACTTGTCCCTACTCGTCCCAAATTGGATATTTGCTTATTACTGGTAATATGTAGTATGCTTTTTCCGTTGTCCCTCCCGGTAACTTTACGACAGGTGATCCATGCATTCAGAAGCTGATTTAATCCGCAAATTCAAAAGTATTGAGCGTCTTTTCATTGGAGCAAAGTCCGATGGAGAAAAGGAAGCCGCCTCAGACGCGCTTAATCGCATCAAACAACGGCTCGAAGAGCTGAAAGAATCAGATCCGCCAATAGAATATAAATTCACTTTATCTAATATGTGGTCCCGACGACTGCTCTCAGCTCTTCTCAGACGATATGGAATTGAACCCTATCGATATTATCGCCAGAGATATACCACGGTTATGGCAAAAGTGCCGGCGGGTTTCGTGGATAATGTTTTATGGCCTGAATTCCAGGATTTCAATGAAATACTTCGGGAACATCTTGATGAAATTACTACAGATATAATTTCTAAGGCTGTATTTAAAGATACCTCTGAAGCAGTTGTCAAAAATGGCAAGCTTCTCAATTAATTCGTGGGAGCCGTACTATTGCTTGGAGAAAAAATCATGAGAAAAGAAGATAAACTACGAGAGATTCCCGAAGAAGACGAGGAGTTATCTCCTGAGTTCAAAAGGGAACTAAAGAGAAGATTGGCCGACGCTGACAACCCGGTACGCTATGTTGTTTACTCCGACATCACCGGTGATGGGAAGTGGCGCCTCTGGCTGGATGTCTCAAGTGATTGTTACGGCATGTCAATCGACCAGGCTACCCTGTTCAAGCGAGAGCATGTGGCCCGAGCCGTTGCCGGGGCATATTCAGAGAATAGAAAAAATGATCTCCTTATTGCCAAGATCACGACGAGGAACGACAAGAGAAAAGTACTCAGGTACGATAAGCCATAGCACCGTTTAATAGTGAAAGATTTTTCCGAAATTGGATGGTTGTGATGCAATAGGACTTAGTATTTAGGGTGCGGCCCTGATTTTTCAAGACCTCAGCTTGACCTGCCCCAGTTTTTATGACCCCATTTCCGCAAACTATTCGCTACAATGCTATTAGTTTGCCGGAATCCGAAGTGGGACAAGGAGGAAGAATGACAAGAAATATGAGCTTTATGCTGACTACTCAACAAATCATAGACGAAACGAAGACCGTCACACGTCGTCTTGGTTGGCGTTTTTTGAACGTAGGAGATGAATTGTGGGCGGTTGAAAAAGCGATGGGATTTAAGAAAGGAGAAAAAATCAAACGGCTAAAGAAAATTCGGATCATCGGGAAACGGTATGAGCCGCTCAAAGCAATTGATAAACCAGATTGTATCCTTGAAGGACTTCCCGATATGACTCCGGATAATTTTGTGAAAATGTTCTGCAGCCATATGAACTGTGAACCTGAGCGGCAAATCACCCGGATAGAATTTGAATATATTCCGAAATGAGATCCGGAAAGAAATGCATGAAGTGGATCACTTAAAATAGGCCACTGGTCAACGGTTCAAGATCGGACATTCCGGCTGCCGGGATAGGGGTTAATTTGGGTGATCATATACCTGTTTGCTTTAATCAAAAGTGGTGCGTTTCGCACCACTTTGACGAAATGCCAAGAAGATCAACAAGTTATAATCACCCCGCGCCCAAAAACAACTAAAATTAGTGGACAAACCAGCCTTGGCGGGACTCAGCGATAAAAATATACAATGCCCCGGAGCAGACCCCTGCCGGCCCCGATATTCATCGGGATGCGAGCATTTACCCGGCAGGTGAATCAGTTCATAAGCTAACCTCGGTCTCTCTCACTCCAGACCCCTGCCGGTTTACCCGGCAGGTGAATCAGTTCAAAGGCTAATCCCTGGCTTTTACATATACTCCACCACAGCATTTTCTTAACATCCCAGAAATAAATCTTGACTTAAAGTTACTCTCGTCGTATATTATTACAAACGATGTAATCATATACGACGATAATCGGTATTGATAAAAGGAGGGGAGCATGACCGGGGTTAGTCAAATATCATTGGGGAAAAAAGTAAAAAAGTTAAGATTGGAATTTGAATTTTCACAGGAAGAATTGGCAGCCAGAATCGGGATACCAAGACCTTCATTGTCCGGGGTTGAAGCCGGAAAACGAGAGGTAACCAGCACGGAGCTGATTAAGATGGCCAAGATTTTCGATATCTCAGTCGATGAATTATTGGGGCCGGATAATGCCGGTATAGAGGAGGAAAAAGCGGAATATAAGGTTTCACCCGCCCCCAGCTTCAATAAAGATAAGTTCAAGCAGGTTCTTTTGTATGTTCTGGGGAAATGCGGAGCTAAACCCAATGTCGGAGAGACGGTTCTCTACAAGTTACTCTACTTTATCGACTTTAATTATTATGAGCTATTCGAGGAACCATTGATGGGTGAGTCCTATCGGAGGATCAAATTCGGTCCCGCCCCCTGCCATTTCAATTCGGTAATGGAGGAGATGATCGAGGCCAAAGAGATAAAACCATTGACCGCTGATTATTACGGACGACGGCAGAAGAAATATCTACCTCTGATCTTCCCGGATTTATCGAACATCAGCGCCGGGGCAAAACAAGTCATCGATTCAGTACTCGATAATTTATCTTCAAAGGATGCCGCGACTTTGACCAATTATTCTCATGAAGACATGCCCTGGAAAATGGCTCAGGATAAGGAAATCATCAATTACGAATCCGTCTTTTACCGGACCCCGGCTTACTCGGTTAGGCCTTATTCCGGGGACATGGAAAATCTAAATGATTGATATTATCACACAGGAGGTAATCAGATTCCTTGGTCTGATTTGTTCCAAATATCGAGAGGCAAATATTGTGGTGCATAGCTTGAATAGTTTTGGCTCGATATAATAAATTATCAGCAGCCATAACTACTATATAATTGTTAGTTTTGGCTTGACATAATAATTCCGGGGACACCATACATAATTCGGCAGCATCACAATGCAAAATCGATAATAATTAAGTAAGGTGTCCCCGGAACTACCTGGCTGGATGTCTCAGGGGATAGTTACGGTATGTCAATCGACCAGGCGACCCTCTTCAAGCGAGAGCACGTGGTCCGAGCCGTTGCCGGGGCATATTCAGAGAATAGAAAAAATGATCTCCTTATCGCCAAGATCACGACTAGGAACGACAAGAGAAAAGTACTCAGGTACGATAAGCCATAGCCACGTTCAATAGTGAAAGATTTTTCCGGAATCGGATGGTTGTGATGTAATATGACTTAGTATTTAGGGCGCGGCCCTGGTTTTTTTCAGAGGTCTTACCGAAATAAATGTATGAAGCAGATCAATTATGAAGGCGACTGATAATTTTTTTGAGAAAAAACATTCTTGGTCATTATTAAAGGATGAAATTCTTGCATCATATTTAAAACCTTACCTTGCTAAAGTCAGCAAAGCCGGGACGAAAATAATAATTGCTGATTGTTTTGCAGGCAAAGGCCGTTTTGATGATGGGGAACCAGGTTCTCCCATATTGATTGCTTCATCAATAGAGGAAGCTAAGTTACGTAGTCCCGAAGTAGAAATAGAAGGAGTTTTTATCGAGAAGAAATATTTTGATGAATTGAAGAACAACCTAAGTGACTTCAACTACTGTAAATTGCTTGAAGGATCTTATAGAGAAAGAGTCGAGACTTTTAGGCATTTTCTTAGGGATAAAAAAAAGAGTTTGTTTCTCTATGTGGATCCATATGGAATAAAAAGTTTAGATTTTAGTATTTTCAAAGAGATTGACCAACTTGGTTTGAGTTCATTTGAATTGTTGATAAATTTTAACTCATTTGGATTCTTGCGTGAGGGGTGTCGCCTTTTGTGTTTAAGCGATATGGAGTTTATTGACGAAAGTGATTTTTATGAAGTTGAGGGGCCTAATTCCGTTGAGAGGATGAATGCTATTGCCGGCGGTTCATACTGGCAAGATATACTTAATGAATATAAAACTGCTCGGATTAATATGTACACATCTGAACGCTTATTCTCAGCTCAATATAACCGAGAACTCAATAAAGTATTCCAGTATGTAGTTAATATACCAATTAAACGAAAAACAAGTCACCTGCCGAAATATAGAATATTTTTTGGCACAAATCATCCCGACGGCCTATTGTTAATGGCTAATAGCATGAATCGAAGATGGCGAAATTTCGTCGATCAAGAGAGGAGCGGGCAGACCATATTAATGGAGGAATTTGATTTCCCAGATATGGTAAAGTTTGAAGATTATTGCCTGCATGATGATATATTATTGTTCGCTGACAGGAGCATCTTGTTGAAAGATTTGTTGATTAAACTCATAGAGAAATACGGCATTACATATTCGGAGTCTCGATATAAAGAAGAATGTAAAAAGATGGAGAATGAAGGTATGATTAGAATTCAACGAAAACCAGATAAGACGCCAACTGGTAGAAAAGCTATCTCCATGGATTTTAAGAAATATGAAATATGGGTGCATAAGAAGAGGACACAATAATGGCAGCTAATTCATCAATAGAATGGACTGAGGCAACGTGGAATCCGGTAACGGGTTGCACAAAGATTAGCTCGGGATGTAAAAACTGTTATGCCGAAAGAATGGCATTTCGTTTACAGGCTATGGGCAATAAGAATTATCGGAACGGCTTTGAAGTCACCTGTCATCCTCATGTTTTAGAATTGCCATATAGATGGAAGAAGCCACGGATGATATTTGTGAATTCTATGAGTGACCTGTTCCACCGGGATGTTCCTACTTCATTCATAAAGGACATCTTCAAAGTAATGAACGGAGCATATTGGCATTCATTCCAGGTTTTAACTAAGAGATCTGAGCGTTTATCGCAATTGTCTGCTGAACTACCTTGGGTAAAAAACATCTGGGTTGGTGTAACGGTAGAAGATCAAGCATACATCAAACGAATAGATGATCTCCGAAAGACTGGTGCTGCTGTGAAATTCTTGTCTCTGGAACCATTACTCAGCCCAATACCAGATTTAAATTTAACTGGAATTGATTGGGTAATTGTCGGCGGTGAGTCAGGACCTGGATCCCGGTTAATGAAGAAAGAATGGGCTTTGGATATTCGGGATCAGTGCCTGGCTGCGGATATCCCGTTTTTCTTCAAGCAATGGGGCGGCGTGAACAAAAAAAAGACCGGCCGCGAGCTGGATAATCGGACCTGGGATGACATGCCCGTACTACACAATGTTGAGAAAGAGACAAACTTAGAGTTGAGCCTGTCGTATTAATTAATAAGAATGATTAACAAACCAAGCCCCAAAAAATATCGAAACCTTTGATTCTCAATACTGCCATATACCCGTCTTCAATCGGATGGTTGTGATGGAATAAGACTTAGTATTTAGGGTGCGGCCCTGATTTTTTCTTTAGGCATCGCACTCTGGGATAAGCTCCACGAAATAATAAAATGCCTAGATCATAATGACTTACTGAAAAATCAGGGTGAAATTAAAAACCAATTTTTGGCTAAAGTATTGGATCAAAACTTTCAAGATCTAGACCGATGTACTCGAGTACAGCTCCTGAGCATGGATGGTGCTATAGTATTAAAACCTAGGGGTAGAATCATTTCAGTTGGAGCTATCGTTAAATTATCTGCGGGAAGCACTGAAGGTGCAAGAACAGCCGCTGCAAAAGCACTAAGCAACTATGGGCTTGGGATAAAAATTTCCCAGGATGGAAATATTCAGGGATATCGTAATGAGGAAATATCTTTTGATATGATGAGGACACGTTAACCCTAAGAGATACCTAATATATGTATAAACTCAATATTCCATTGGGGAATGTGTATCTACTTTGCTTTGGAATACGCATGAAGGAACACGTGGCAATTTACCTCATTTGAATTTGCTAAAATTCCATTAAATGAAATCAAAATTATATAACTGGAAAAGGTTTTGGTGTCCTGGGACTGGCGCTTTCACATTAGATGAAGATGGATACTTGCGTGATCCAGATTCTGAGTATGGAGATTTCCTTAATCCTGAGGCAGTTCCATTTGAATCTATAGCTAAAACTCCCTGCCTGCTGCTCCTTGGCGAACCTGGGATGGGAAAAAGCACAGCTATGCAAAAGGAACGAACTTCAATTGATACAAATATCAAAGCGGGGGGTGGGCGATCTATATGGAAAAATTTAAATGAATATGGGGAAGAAGGGAGATTAATTCGAGATCTTTTTGAAAGCAGATTATTTATAGACCCATTAAAAGCTAAACAACCATTGCATATATTTCTAGATAGTTTAGATGAATGTCTTCTTCGGATTGATACTTTAATTCCGATATTACTAAATAAGTTCAAGAATTTCCCCCTTCAGCTAATTTATCTCCGGATTGCTTGTCGTACAGCAAATCTACCCATAGGTTTAGAAGAAGGATTAAAAAAAATCTGGGGTCAGGATAAAGTTAAAGCATTTGAATTACTTCCACTGCGGAAAATCGATGTTATCGCGGCCTCGGATTCAGATGGCATCGAATCGGGTGCATTTTTAAAAGAAGTTGACCAGAAAGGTGTAGTGCCATTTGCCATTAAGCCTATTACCTTAAATTTTTTATTGAATAATTATGCAATGCACGGAAGCCTCCCGTCCGACCAGTGGAAACTATATTCTGAAGGGTGCTCATGGCTTTGTGAAGAGAAAAGCATAAGCAGGCGTGATGCTGGATTAACAGGGGAATTGACAGTTGAACAGCGTTTAATAATAGCAGCGCGTATTGCAACAGTCACAACTCTAACTAATAGATCTGCTTGTTGGATAGGCACAAGAGACGTAGGCATTCATGAAGAAGACCTTCCTATCTGGGAAATATGGCAAGGAAAAGAGAAAATTGATGGTGATCAATTCGAAGTGGATGAGCGTTCAATTAGAGAAGTACTCGACACCGGTTTATTCTCGGGTAGAGGTCCCAATCGAATAGGTTGGGCTCATCACACATATGCAGAATTTCTTACAGCGTACTATATACTGCACCATGATATTTCTATATCTAAAATAGAAAATTTCCTGATTCATCCAGATGACTCTAATAAAAAAATAGTACCCCAATTAAATGGAGTTGCAGCATGGTTAGCGTATAAAAAGGATACCATTTTTAAAATGATTATGGAATCTGAGCCGGATCTACTACTTCAAAGTTCCACAGCTCTCTCAAATGAAAGTGCTCGTTCGCAACTAGTAGAATATATTATTAAATCATATAGAGAAGGTAATATTTCCCTTAGGCTTTCATATAATCATAGACGCTATTCAAAGCTATGTCATCCTCAACTTGATGATCAAGTCAAAAAAATAATTAATGATCAAGCTGAAAAAGAAAAGGTCCGTAATGCAGCAATCGATATTGCCGAAGCATGTAAACTCCAAACAATCCAAAATGATCTGCTAACTATCGTTCTTAATCCTAATGAACCCTACAATGTGAGGGAAAACGCTGTTTATGCCATAAAACGAATAGCAGATGATGATGTAAAAATACAATTATTTCCACTTGCAACTCAGAAAAATACTGATGATCCTATGGATCAATTAAAGGGTTGTTCTTTATCTGCTCTTTGGCCAAAACATATCTCTGTCGATCAGTTGTTTTTATCATTAACTCCTCCAAAGGAACATTTCTATGCAGGTGCATATCAAATTTTCATAGGACAAGAAATCACCAAAAAACTCAAAATTGAAGACCTGCCTGTTGCTTTGAAATGGATTGGAAGCCTTCCAAGAATGCACAGTGTATGTTTTGCCTTTGGGAATTTGGCCGACGAAATAATAATGAAAGCATGGAATTACCTTGATATTTCTGAGATAAGAGAAGCATTTGCTGCAATAGTACTGTCTAGATTGAATCATTTCGATGGAATAATAAGAAGGGATAACATTGCTAAATTTCGACAGCTTATAAATAGAGAAGATGATAAGCGACATTTGCTCATAGAAACATTGGTTCCAATGGTATCTAAAACTGCTGAAGGAGTTCGATCCCTCTCTTATTCCAGAACGTCGATCATCTTAGATAAAGATATCCCTTGGTTAATTAATAAGCTTAAAACCAAGAAGGAAAAACAGCTCCAATATATTTGGGAATCATTGGTTGTTAATTCTTTCAGATGGCAAAATCCCAATCATTTACGGGACATTTTGAGAGGGAGGCGTTATCACAAATTTTTGGCAAAGTCTTTTCCTATGATGAAGGTAATTATTGCAATATACCTGCCTTTCATTTTTCGCTTTTATCTAAAATACAAGACTAAACAATTAGGAGTAAAAATCAAAAAACCTTCTCTTCTTAAACCCTCCCCCAAAAAAAGAATAAAAAAATTATTAAAAGCCTTCGAATCGGGTATTTTCCGCGCCTGGGTCCAATTAAATAGTGAAATGCAGCTGGAAAAAGATAGTACTCATTATGGCTTAGAGTTTGAACCAGATCTTACTGCTTTGCCGGGGTGGGAGGAAGCCGACTGCGAAACTAGGATTAGAATTCTGGAAGCAGCAAAAGAATACATCATTCAGGGGGAGTCAAATACACAAAGATGGTTGGGTAAAAACACATACACTCGGTCTGCTATGGCTGGTTTTAGGGCCTTATATCTCATTTATGATGAAGATCCGGAATATTTAACCGATATTCCCTCTGATATTTGGAAAAAATGGAGTCCTATCATTTTAGCTTATCCAACGGGAGATAGTGAAAAAGAGGAAATCCAAAAGGAGCTAATTAAGTTAGCCTTGAAATATGCCACCAAAGAAATAGTTAAAACCTTGGTGAGTTTAATTGATGAAGATAATGAGAAGCATAATGATATTTTTATTCTATGCAAAATTGAGAATTGCATTAATGAATCGATTATAAATACGCTTGTAGATAAGTTGCAGGATGGGAATTTAAAGCCGAAAAGCTTTAAACGTTTAATATCGTTGCTTATAAAAGAACAGGTTGTTGAAGCTATTGAGATTGCCCAATTGCATATTTCTTTACCCATACCCCAAGAAGATGAAAGTAGGCAAAAATCACTTGCGGCGGCGTGGGCTCTTCTATCCAATTCAGAAGACGGAAAATGGACAACTATATGGCCTGTAATTCAAAATGATAATGAATTTTGTAAAGAGTTCTTGCTATATATCGTCCATGATAAAAGAGATGATTATGAAGGGGTCTTCAATAGATTGGCCGAAGGACAATTAACAGATCTATATCTCTTGATAGAACAGGTTTTCCCAAAGGACGAAGATATCACTTTTGTTGGTATGCATTATCCAACTCCAAGAGAAAACATTACTGAACTTAAAAGCTCAATCATGACGTATTTAAAGACAAAAGGTACACAACAAGCATGCTTGGGAATTGATAGGATTGCTAAACAATTACCCGATTTAGATTGGGTAAAGAGATTATTAATTGAAGCGCAATATAACATGCGCATAAAAACATGGGTTCCACCTCTCCCTATAAATGTTTTGAAAGTTATTAAGGATAATCAGACTATATTGGTTCAAGGCGGAGAGCAATTACTGGATGTATTGATTGAATCTCTTAAGCGCTTGGAAGTAAAACTGCAGGGAGAAACACCAAAGGCTATTGATTTATGGAATGAGGTAAAGAATGGGGAAAATACATCATATAAACCTAAAGATGAAAATAGATTATCGGATTATATTAAGACCTATCTTGATGAAGATTTGAATTCGCGTGGTATAATTGCCAACCGTGAAGTGGAAATCCGTCGAGGTATCGGAGGAGGAACTGGAGAAAGAACAGATATCCATGTTGATGCTTTAAGGGTAGCCCCTGGATTTGGAGTAGAAAGTTTTGACAAATTAACCGTTATAATCGAAGTGAAATGCTGTTGGAACCAGAAACTTAATGTTGCTATGGAATCCCAACTCATGGATCGATATTTGAAGGATAATCACTGTGACTATGGCCTTTATCTTGTTGGGTGGTTTAATTGTAATCAATGGGACGAAACTGATTATAGAAAAAATCAAGCTCCTCAAATTAGTGCAGTTGAAGCTCAGATGAAGTTTACCCATCAAGCTGATGATTTATCACGTCATGATAAACTGATCAAATCACTTGTAATTAATACTGCTCTCCGATAACCGGGATGAGAGGTTAGCAGTGGCTTTAAAGAGTTGTTGGACTTTAGATGGAAGAGGAAAATTTACACATTCTTCCGGTGAATCGAATCAGATATGTCATGTGTCTTCGCCTGAAAAAAAGAGCTGTGGATTAATATGTTATTGCGCCTTGAAAATTTACACCTATAAAATCATAACAACTATCAAAGTTTGAAGAGGGATTGAATAATGAAGCAAGATGTGGCGCGCAGGGCTATTATTGCTGAATGGGATTCTCTTAGAGATGGTACTATGAGTGCAACCAGCTTCTTCTTACACCTTCATAGCCATCGACCAGACCTCCTGAATTTTCGGAGCGTCGATAAATACCAAGCTATTAAGATGTGGCTTCTTGAGGCGAACCGCCTTGACCATTAATGAAAAAGAGCTGGCTTAATAAATTGTTTGTAACCGAAAATTCATTAAAGAACTAAACAGGAATTACGATGAATAAGAAAGTGGATACAAGAATGCCTTTGACTTCGGCCGATGTGAACGGGGAGCGGCTGGAGCGGTTGCGAGAGTTGTTTCCGGAGGCGGTTTCTGATGGGAAGATTGATCTGGAGCGGCTTGGGCAGGTTTTGGGCGAGGCTGTTGATGAGGGGCGGGAGCGGTATGGCTTGTCCTGGGCCGGGAAGGGGGATGCTATCCGGGCGATCCAGGTGCCCAGTATTGGAACACTTATTCCTTGTCCTGATGAGTCGGTCGACTTTGATACTACCGAGAATCTTTTTATCGAAGGCGATAATCTCGAAGTTTTAAAGCTCCTCCAGAAGAGTTATCACGGCAAAGTCAAGATGATCTATATCGATCCGCCTTACAATACCGGCAATGAGTTCATCTATCCTGATAATTTCCGTGATGGTCTTCAGGAATATCTCCGGTTTACCGGGCAGGTGGATGATGAAGGAGTGAAATTGTCCACTAATCGCGAGACCAGCGGGCGCTATCATTCCAACTGGCTTTCGATGATGTATCCGAGATTGTTTCTGGCGAGGAATCTACTGAGAGATGACGGGGTAATATTTGTAAGTATTGATGATCACGAAGTTCATAATCTACGGTTATTAATGAATGAGATTTATGGAGAGGAGAATTTTGTAGCTAATATTATATGGCAAAAGAAATTTGCACCACAAAATGATGCCCGATATTTGTCAGATAATCATGATCATATTTTATTGTTTTGTCGGAATAAAGAAGCTTGGAAAAGAAATTTATTACCGACTCCAGAAAGCGTTTTATTAAGGTATAAAAATTTAGATAATGATCCGCGTGGTCCATGGTCAAGTGGAGATATATCAGTTAAGACTTATTCTGCCAGCAATGATTATCCCATCGAAACTCCTTCTGGAAGAATTGTAGAGCCTCCCAAAAGCCGTTGTTGGGCTTTCTCAAAAAATCGATTAGAAGGATTAATCTCTGATAATCGCATTTGGTTTGGAAAAGATGGAAATAATGTTCCCCGGTTAAAACAATTTCAAAGTGAAATCCAAGACGGAGTAGTTCCTGTAACAATATGGAAGCATGAGGAGGTGGGACATAATCAAGAAGCGAAGCAAGAGTTAAAGAAAATAATGTGTGATGTAAATGTCATATTCGATACACCAAAGCCTGTAAGGCTTCTCTCCCGCATGTTGCAGATAAGCACGAATGCAAACAACCAAGATATCATTTTGGATTTCTTTGCTGGGTCTGCTTCGATGGCGCAAGCTGTGATTGAGGAGAATAGAAAGAATCAGGGAAATAGAAAATTTATTTTAGTTCAGTTTCCGGAACCTACAAATGATGATGATTACCCATCAATAGCAGATCTCGGCAAAGAACGGATACGGAGGGTTATTCAGAAACTGAAAGAAGAAGATGAGGGGCAGCTTGATCTGAAGGATCGTGAGAAACCGGAAGATTTGGGATTTAAGGTATTCAAACTCTCATCCAGCAACTTTAAAATCTGGGATGCCGGGGAAACTCCGAAAGACGAGGACGGGTTGTCCGAGCAGCTTAATCTTTATGCCGATCATGTTCTGCCGGATCGATCCGACCGGGATATTCTCTTTGAGTTGCTTCTCAAGGCCGGCCGTTCACTGACGGCGAAGATCGAGAAGAAAAAGGTCGAAGGAAAGACGGTTTATTCCATTGAGGACGGCACATTGCTTATCTGCCTGGAGGAGCGGGTGACCGCCAAGGCGGTGCGCGGGATGGTGGGATTAAAGCCCCGACAGGTCATCTGTCTGGATAATGCCTTCGGCAGGAACGACCAGCTCAAGACCAATACGGTTCTTGAGATGCGGGACCACGAGATTGAGTTTCGGACGGTTTAGTGAAATACAGAACTCGGCGCTTCGCGCTAACTTCTGTGGGAGGGGTTTTCAACCCCGATCTAGGCTACCGAGAATCGGGGTTGGAAACCCCTCCCACAGTGAATTTATTGAAATTCCGAAGAAGCAAGTTAAGATAGCTTGATATTGCTTCAGCCGATCCGCCGGATCGGCCTTGCAATGGACAGTGTAAAAACAGGATTAAAGATTTGAAGGATTCTATTTGCCGATGAGTGAGTTGCCCATCAATCTGGAAGATTTACTTCGACAGCGAACGGTTGAAGGAGATCGCATCGAATATAAGGCTGGCTGGAATCCTGATCCTATCATACGGACACTCTGCGCTTTTGCTAATGACTTCCAGAATTTGGGGGGAGGCTATATCATTATCGGGCAGGATTGCGATGATGAAGGGCAACCCATTTTCCCACCCGTTGGGCTACGCGATAACCAGATTGATAAGATACAAAGGGAGTTATTCAGGTTCACTAATCTAATTCAACCTCCCTATTTTCCTCTTTTAAGTATTGCCCGGTTTGAAGGACGGAATCTACTTATACTCTGGGCACCGGGAGGACAAACCAGACCTTACAAAGCACCAAGATCGGTTACTGCCAGGAAAAAGGACTATCGTTATTATATCCGGCGCTACTCCAATACTGTCGAAGCTAAAGGCGAAGTCGAGAGGGAACTTATCAGTCTTGCCGCCACAGTTCCTTTCGATGATCGTTATAATCAACATGTAAGAATCGATAAATTATCCCCCCGGTTGATAGAGGAGTTCCTGAGTGAAGTAGGCAGCGATCTCGCTGCTGAGGTAGGGTCGCGCTCGATTGATGATCTGGGGAGACAGATGAATATTGTCGGCGGACCTCTGGAATCCCCACTGCCCAAGAATATCGGTTTGCTTTTCTTTAACGAGCAGCCGGAGCAATTCTTTCCGGCCACCCAGATTGATGTGGTCTGGTTTCCGGAAGGTGCGGCCGGTGATCGCTTTGATGAAAAAATCTTCAAGGGTCCTCTTGCCCGCGTAACCCGAGAAGCACTAAATTATATTCGCCGCAACTATCTTAAGGAAACCGTCGTCAAACACCCGGACCGGGCCGAAGCCGAGCGCTTCTGGAACTTTCCTTACGCCGCCATTGAAGAAGCCATGGTTAATGCCGTTTACCACCGCTCTTACGAGATCCGCGAGCCGATCGAAGTACGTATTACCCTGGACGATCTGGTGGTTTTGAGCTTCCCCGGGCCGGATCACTCGATCCGGCTGAAAGACCTGAGAGACGGAAAAGCGGTCAGCCGTCGCTACCGTAATCGCCGGATCGGAGAATTTCTCAAGGAGCTGGATCTTGCAGAAGGCCGATCGACGGGTATTCCGAAGATTTTGAAAGTCATGAAGAAAAACGGTTCTCCCCGCCCGGAATTTGATACCGATGAAGACCGTAGTTATTTTTTAATCCGTCTGCCTGTGCATCCAAAGGTCATGTTGGAGAAAACGCCGGAGAAAACGCCGGAGAAAACGCCGGAGAAAACGCCGGAGAAAACGCCGGAGAAAATCCTCGCACTATTAGTTCTCAATCCAAAACTGACGATTTCAGAATTGGCGCAGCGGATTACCAGATCAAACAGTGCTATCGAGCGGGCGATCCGAAAACTCCAAAAATCTGGGCGTCTTAAACGTATTGGCCCTGACAAGGGAGGACACTGGCAAGTGGTGGGAGAGGACGATGAGTAAGGTCGGACAGAAGGAAATACAGACAATGAAAATAGCAGGACTTTCTCTAAAAAAATATGAGACCGGCCGGATTGAGTATAAGGAGGCGAAAGGCGGTCTTCCCCATAGTATTTGGGAGACTATATCGGCCTTTGCTAATACCAGGGGAGGGATGATTGTCTTAGGAGTTAAAGAGGAAGAGAGAAAATTTTTAAAGCAGGGCGTAAAGAACCCTCAAAAGCTGGTTGACGACCTGGCTTCGGCTGTTAGCGATAAATTTAATTTTTGCCCTATGATTCGGCCGGAGATACTGGAGGAAGACGGGAAATATTTCATATCCATTGAAGTCGATGAGGCTCTCCCCTATGAGAAACCGATATATCTAAAGAAGAAAGGCCCGGTGGAGGGGGGATTCAAACGGGTAGGATCCGCGGATTGTAAACTGACCGATCGGGATCTTCAGAGATTTTATCGGGCACAGTTGAATTCTCCGGACGCGCATATTTTAGAAGATACCGATTTAGGGGAGATTGATCCAAGAGCAATGATTGCTTTTAGGAATCTTCTCAAACTCCAGAAAGAAGGTTCCCGAGAGTATCTACTGGATGATAAGGAGCTATTACAAGCTTATAGTCTCCTCTCCAAAGATTGCGAACACTTGACCGTTGCCGGAATGCTTCTTTTCGGGAAATCGGAGTCAGTCCGGAGATACTTTCCTCATCTCCGGCTTGATATTATCCGCATTCAGGGTATCGAGTGGGGGAAGGATTCGGACCCATTCCTCTCCCGGGATTTACAGGGCAATTTAATCTATCTGCGCACCCAGGGACTTGATTTAATCAGCCGCTTCTTTCTTATTCCTTTTAAGTTGGGCAAGAATCTCACCCGTGTTGAGGACGATCCATTTCAGAACGCGTTACGGGAAGCTCTCGGGAACCTTCTGATGCACCAGGATTATTTCCACCCGTCCCCCTCTCAGATCAGGATATATGATGACCGGGTTGAATTTTATAATCCCGGATATTCTCTTAAGCCCCCTGAGGATTATGAAACCCCCGGATCGGAGTTGCGGAATTCTTTAATAGCTGGAGTTTTTTACGACATCGGCTGGGCGGAGACAAAGGGCACTGGCTTTCGGACCAATATTTTGCCATTGAGCAAGATGGGATATCCCCCGCCCTCCTGGAGCAGCGACGAGCAGCACGATAAATTCACGATTACATTTCCTTATCAGACCCCGCAAGTTACCCCGCAAGTCACCCCGAAAGTTACCCCGCAAGTCACCCCCCAAGCTACCGCCCAAGTCACCGCCCAAGTCACCGCCCAAGTCACCGCCCAAGTCAAGGTTGCGGATAGATTAGCTCGGATTTTAAGATATTGTGAAGAGCCTCGTTCCTTAAAAGAAATAATGGAATTCATTGATCTTAAAGACAGAAAGAATTTTAGGCTTAATATAATGAATCCGTTGTTAGAAAGTGGCTATATCGAGAGAACGATTCCCGATAAACCTAAAAGTCGTTTTCAGAAATATATTACCGTTAAAGGTAAGCATGAAGATCAAGTTTGACAGTAACCAGGAGTTCCAGCTCGACGCTATCCGGGCGGTAGTGGATGTCTTTGACGGCCAGCCGCTGGCCCGGGGGGAGTTTGAGATTCGCTTGGACGCGGCCGGGGGGGAATTCTTATCGGAGTTCGGTGTCGGCAATCTCTTGACATTGGATGACGGCAGCCTTCTGGATAATGTCCGGGTTGTGCAGGGGCGGAACAGTCTGGCTCCGAATAAAAAACTGGAAGGAAGAAACTTCTCCGTTGAAATGGAGACCGGAACTGGTAAAACCTACGTCTATCTGCGGACAATATACGAGTTGCGCAAGCAGTATGGATTCAAAAAGTTCATTATCGTGGTTCCCAGTGTCGCTATCCGGGAAGGCGTCCAGAAAAATATCGAACTTACCGCCGACCATTTTCGGGATATTTATGGAAACGAGCCAATTGACTGCTGGGTTTATGATTCCCGCCAGGTCTCCCGCCTCCGTCAGTTCGCCGGCAGCAACCAGCTCCAGGTGTTGATTATCAATATCGACGCCTTCAACAAGAAGACCAACAACGTCATTCACCGGGAGAACGACCGGCTCTCCGGTCGGAAACCGATTGAATTTATCCAGGCGGCCAACCCGATTGTAATTGTCGATGAGCCGCAGAACATGGAGACCGAGCGGGCCCGGTCGGCGATCAAGAGCTTGAACCCGCTCTGTACACTCCGTTATTCCGCCACTCATCGGAATCTCTACAACCAGCTTTATCGGCTCGATCCGGTGAAAGCCTACGATCTGAAATTGGTTAAACGGATCGAAGTAGATTCGGTCCTGGAAGAAGAAGATTTTAATAAGCCGTATATCCGGGTTAAGTCGATCAAGGCGACTAAATCAAAGATTACGGCTCGGTTGGAGATCGATGTGCAGGAATCTCTTGGTCCCAGGCGCAAGGCCATCAGTGTCAGCAAAGGCGGAATAGATCTCTTTGAGAAGTCAAATAAGCGTCCATTGTATGAAGGATATATCATCGATGAGATCAACGCCGGTTCCGGGTTTATCTCCTTTCGCAATGGTGTAACCCTATCCATAGGGGAGACCCACGGCGGGCTGACGGACGCGATCATGCGGGTTCAGGTTAGGGAGACGGTAAAGGAACATCTGGAGAAAGAGTTGAGATTTAAAAACGATCTGTCTCCAGAGGAACGGATCAAAGTATTGTCGCTCTTCTTTATCGACCGGGTGGCGAATTATGTTAATGAGGACGGAAAAATCCGAAAGTGGTTTATTGAAGCCTATACCGAAATGGCGGGTCGGAAACGATACCGTTCCCTCAACCTTCCGTCGGTGGATAAGGTCCATAATGGATATTTCGCGGAGAGCAAAGGGATTGCCAGAGATACCAGCGGGAAGTCAAAAGCCGATGATGAGGCCTACGTGTTGATTATGCGCGATAAGGAACGCCTTTTATCCCTTGATGAGCCGCTTCGCTTTATCTTCAGCCATTCAGCGCTCCGGGAGGGATGGGATAACCCCAATGTCTTTCAGATCTGCACGCTTAATGAGACCAAATCCGAAATAAAAAAGCGCCAGGAGATCGGGAGGGGGCTGCGTCTTCCGGTTATGAAGAACGGGGAGCGCTGCTTTGACGCGAACATCAATCGCCTGACGCTGATTGCCAATGAGAACTACGAGGACTTCGCGAAAAAATTACAGACCGAGATCGAGGATGAGTGTGGAGTTGATTTCGGTGAAGGACGTATCAAGAATAAACGGAAACAGAAAGTAGTTCGCCTGAAGAAGGGATGGCAGTTAAACCCGGATTTCAAAGAGTTATGGGATCGGATCAAGCACCGGACCAGGTATTCAGTTCGGTATGAGACTGAAATATTAATTAAAAAGGCCGTCCGGGATGTAAAACGGATGGATGAAATTGAAGCTCCCAGAATCCGCACCGAGAAAGCCCGGATTGGTATGACCGCCGAGGGGCTCGACACAACCGTATTAAGTATCGGAGAGACGAAAGCCTCATTCGAAGAGATGCTCATTCCTGATCTTTTGGGTTATCTTCAGAGGGAGACGGAACTAACCCGGACCACCCTGGCAAAGATTTTGATTGATTCCGGGCGCCTGGGGGACGTTCGGATTAACCCGCAGCAGTTCTTAGATCAGGTCACTCGATCCATCCAGCGTACACTTAATCAACTCATTATTGACGGGATTAAATACGAGAAGATCGCTGGAGCGGAGTATGAGATGCTGCTCTTTGAAGAACCTGAAATTATCGGGTATCTGAACCGACTGGTAGATGTGGAACATTCAATATATGATGCCATCGAATTCGACTCAAATTTAGAAAAAGAGTTCGCCGAGGCGCTGGATCTCCGGGAAGATATAAAATTATTCATCAAATTACCCGGCTGGTTCAAAATTGAGACCCCGATCGGAACCTATAATCCGGATTGGGCGATTGTAAAACAAGAAGAAGGCGAGGAGAAAAAGCTATATCTCGTGCGGGAGACCAAGGCAACCAAGGATCAATTACAGTTACGGGGAAGTGAGTGGGCCAAAATCCAATGCGGCACCGCTCACTTCGAGGCGCTCGATGTCTCATTCAAGCATATCACCAGCGCGGCGGAAATATAATAAGGCTGGAACTGAGGAATTCAAATTTTTCCTAAATCCCGAGATTGAAATTAGCGGAACTAAGGAGGTGATTCATGAGAGTATTGGTAGTGTTGTTATTATCTTTAATGTTATTTCCGGTGGCGGCTTCAGCCGATAACGGTGATAGCGGGATCGCGAAAATTAAATTTGATGATCTAAAAGAACTTCTTCTGGAGAAAGTATTCGCTCAAAAAGGAAATGAAGGGCTTAGAAAAAAATATCAGGATATCCAGGAAGATGAGAAGAAGAATCAGAAAAAGCTGATGACATCAATGAAAGAAGGTAGTTTTGATCTGATAGACTACGCATCAGACGGACTGGCAGGAAATTTTGAAGCAGAGGAAAAAATTGAAGATATTGCTAAGGCGGAATTGATCCGGATTATTGAGAAACTATATCCGAATAAATTTATGCTTATTATGAATGATACTTTCGGTGACAATATCTTATATACATCGGTATTGATCCCTGATATCACATCAAATATTAGACAGTATCTTCTCAAGGCGAAAGTTCGAGAGGAATAGCTGATGAACTGATTCACCTGCCGGATGAACCGGCAGGGGTTCACAATTACGAAGAGGATCTTAATATAGGCATAATAATAATATGACCGATCCACCTGAAAAAATCGAATTTCAGCCGATCGGGGTGATTCATACTCCCTTTAAAGAAAGAGCGGGGATGCCGATCCAGCCGTCCGGCGGGTGTGGTATTCAAGGGACGGTCGAAGTTTATCCGGAGTTCCGGGAAGGGTTGAGCGATCTCGACGGGTTCTCCCATATCATCCTGCTGTACTGTTTTCACCGGATCGAAGGTTTCAAGTTGCGGGTGGTCCCGTTTCTCGATACCCGGGCCCGGGGGTTATTCTCCACCCGGGCACCCACGCGTCCCAACCCGATCGGCCTTTCCGTAGTCCAGCTGCTCGGCATCGAGGATGGGGATATCCGGATTGAGAATGTAGATATTCTCGACGGCACACCGCTTCTCGACATCAAGCCCTATGTCCCGGAATTTGATGCCCAGTCAAAAATCCGGACCGGATGGTTGGAAGAAGTAGGGAAGAAAGTCTCAAAAAAAAGATCCAATAATCGCTTCTAATAGCCGTCAGAAATCAGATCGGCGGAATAAGTTTTCGGGTCTTTTCGGGATTAATCTTTTCACCCAAAATGGTAAAATGAAAAAGCTACCCACATTATTCTTTGAACTATTTCTCCTTAGCTTCTTCTTTTTACTTCAATCAGTCGTCTATCCTCAATCAGAGATAGTAAAGCAGAGACCATATTCCAACTTGAAGTATAAGAAATATTGGCAGGTATATGAATTTCACCCTGATTATGCAAAAATCACGGCGTTTCAGGATGTAAAAGTAAAAAAAGATGGTGGCGAGTTTATTAATAGAATTAGACCGGCGTCTATATCGCTATACGAGGCAGAAGATGCTTACAGTTTAGCCTGCAGCAATAATATAAAGATAGTAAGTCGAGAGGGAAAATTGGACAGATGGAGGGGGCTTAACTATGAGTCGTTAGGCCTGGAGTTAGCGCCTAACTATATGCTTAAGAAAGGTGAACCTTTCGCTTTTTGGTTCAGCTATATGGTCAACATACTTCCCCATCTTCACACCATGGATCCTATTAAACCTGGGAAAAAGCATCATCTGGGGATAAATGTCAAACCATGCTCCCTGGAAAAAAACTACCGGGTTATTGCGTTACCGACAGGTACAGAGATACATTCTGTATTTAGTTTTTTACCGACAAAAGAGATTAAAACGGAAGAATGGATTTATTTCATATACGATGTAACAGGTATAAAAAATAATGTCAGCCTGCATGTTAAGTTCACCCTAACCTCTGATAGCCCCCAAGTAAAGATTCAGGATATTAACGCAATGCTCCATGAAATGAATTAAATGAGGGTAATAATTATAACTTTAATTACGGTTTTCGGTTTGCTCTTTCTGATCGGACCATTAAAGTCCCAAAACAGGGAACTTTCCCGGATCTATCTCCCCCTGAGGCTGAAGAACGAGATACAAATCCCGGACGAAGTCGTAAAGATACCGGTTGTTGCCGAAGGAATGCTTTTTTATGCGGTAAAGAACAAGATCTACGCCCGAGACCTATTTACTGGAGAACAAATATGGTCACGTGCTTTCAATGATATGGTTGCTACTGAACCCGTTTACAGTAGTGGCAGTCTCTACTTTGGTAGCACGGATTATCGCCTCTATGTAGTCGATGCGGCAACCGGCAAAAATGAATGGAGTTTTAAAACTAAAGGGATGATTAATAGCAGTCCGGAGGTTTCGGACGAAGCGGTCTATTTTCTTTCGCTGGACGGACTTCTATATAAAATCAATCTGGCCGATCAGGAGTTAATCTGGAAATTGCGGCTTGATGTGCGCCATGCTAAAGGACTAGTGGCTGCGTCAGTCAACCTTTCTCTCGGGCAGTTATTCATCGGTACATTAAACGGTTTCCTTTATTCTATCGATGATCGAAAGGGGGAGGTTCAGTGGAAGAAGCACGCGGGGAAGAGTATAGAAACTAAGCCGGTTATATACGAAGATAAGGTTATTGTTGGAACCTATGACAGACAGGTAAGAGCTTACCATGCAGGATCAGGGGAGAATGCTTGGGATTTTTTTGTCCATGGTAAGATAAGGTCATCTCCTGTGGTGCTTTACGATAACGTTTATATCCAATCTGATGCCGGAGATCTTTACGCTTTGGAAGCTGAATCAGGGAGACTACTGTGGACTTATGATATTAATAAGAGCCCGCGCGATAGACGTCCCAATGTCTCTCAATATAAGATTTATACTACGACCAAGAATAAATTCGTTGTACTGGATTCGGAGAGCGGGAAGGTGCTATGGAGCTATCCGCTTGTTTCTTCGAACTTTTTTTCCTCCCCATTGATCGTCAATGGATACGTGATCATTCAGGCTGGAAATTATCTATATATTTTCGAGCAAAGTTGAATTTATGGTATAGTATGAATTAATACTGCAGAATTAGACCCTATATGTAGTACACCAACGTTTTTTCGTATCTATTATGACTGAGAAACGTAACAGCCGGGAAAAATATACGGTTGATTTTCAGCCGGTCGGGCGGAGGGCGACAGTTTCTTCCGGGGAGACTCTCCTTCAGGCCGCGCAGTCGGCCGGGGTGGAGTTGGCGGCCGTCTGCGGCGGGATCGGCACCTGCGGCAAATGCCGGGTCCGGCTGATCTCCGGCCGGTTGACCCAACCCACCGGTGAGGAGAGGGGAATTTTCAGTGACTCGGAGCTCTCCCGGGGTTTCCGGCTGGCCTGCCAGGCGTCCCCCATTACAGATTGTACGGTTGATATCCCCCCCGAGGCCCTCTCTACCTCGCAGAGGCTCCAGGTCGAAGGGCGGGAGCGAGAGATCGAGCTTGACCCGGTGATTGTCTCCCGGGAAC
>Ga0307929_1001032_pt1 | contig 23451 bp, 22 predicted proteins | sample AceLakmetage1330_FD_203160 | JGI IMG/M metagenome (GOLD analysis project Ga0307929, IMG submission 203160) | Saline water microbial communities from Ace Lake, Antarctica - #1330 | ecosystem: Environmental > Aquatic > Non-marine Saline and Alkaline > Saline | place: Antarctica: Ace Lake...
CATAAGCCCTTTGGTTTTTTTGGGGACAAGAAAGGCGGAAAATTGTTTCTTTTCTCGTTCAACCCCGGTCACGGCAATGACAATAAAGGCCTGGGCAATGGGCCCGTTGGTAAGATAGGTTTTTTCTCCATTGAGGATATAACCGGTATTTATTTTTTGGGCCGTGGCCGCCATATATTTAGGATGGGCCCCGGCCTTTGGTTCAGACACGGCGAAACAGACCGTGGCATCCCCCGGGGCCATGGTTTTGCCCAGTTGCCCAAGAACTTCTTGACGTTCATTGTTCCCCTCTTGAAACAGCAGATAACAGGCCACCAGATGGTGGACCATCCAGGACAGGGCCATGCCAAGGTTCCCCCCGCCAGATACCAATGCTCTGCCGGCCCGGGTTATTGCCAGGCAGGAACGGACTTTCAGAGCCGGGTCCGTAAACAGGGCCGGATTCAACAATTTTGCCTGGCCCATTTGTTCCCAGAGATCCTTTGGAAACAAGGCCTGCTCGCCCAGGCCGGGTACGGACAAGATATGGACCCGGGCAAAATCAGAAAAAAGGGCTTCAATGGATTTCATGGTCTCGATTGGAATCATCATGTTTTCTCCCCCCCCCCCTGTTTTCCTGGATACCCCTTAAAGGACAAGGGCTTCAATAAAATCAATGAGCTGATTTAAGTTACCGCAGGCCCTGGCCTCGTTGCAATGGTCTTGGTACCGCATCATTTCACTGTCCCCGGTTCCCCAGAATTTTTTTTGTTCGGGGTTGAGCCAGATCAGGCGGCGGCAGCGATCCCGCATCTTTTCCAGCAAGGGCTCCCGGGAATTCAGATAATTGGAACGTGCATCCCCGATAATAATAAGGGTGGTCTTTTTATCCAGTTCCCTGAGATGATCATCCCGGAACTGCTGAAACGCCATGCCGTAATCGGTCCTGGCATTGTAATTGATCCGGGGATCATTTAAAATTTTTTGTATGGCCTCATTGGGTTCATTGGACATGAAAAAAGAGGTCACATCAAATGGACGTTCAATGAATACATAGCTTTTCACCCGGCTAAAGCAGGTCTGGAGGGAATATAAAATGTTGAGCATAAACCTGGCGCTGGACCAGACAGAGCCTGAGACATCACAAAGGGTCACAATTTTCCCCTTACGGGGGGTCCGGGACTTGTGCACGATTTCAAGGGGCACCCCCAAATATTTGACGGATCTCTGGATGGTTTTTTTTACGTCCACCATGCCCCGGTTGGCACCAGAAAACCGGCGGGAAGTGATCTCTTCCAGCTTTCTGACCAATCGATCAATAATCTCTTTGACTGCCTGGGTTTCCTTGGGGGTCAGGTTGGAAAAGGGAATCTCGCCAACACTCTTATAATGCAATTCCCGGGTTCCTGTTTCCTTTTGCCCGGCATTGTCCAGCCGGGGCTCTGTGTTCAGAAAATCAAGGGCCTTGGTCAATTGGCTAGTCACCCTTTCTTTTAGAAAGGTAACATCTGATTCCGCCCAAGGCTCAATAAAGGCATCGTGACTTCCCAAAAACTGCACCATCTTTGTTTTCAGGCGATTAATCCGCAGCATTATCTCAAGGCGGCTGGAAAGCTGGCCCAGGTTTGATTTAAAAAACTGGGTTGCCTGCTCGTCTCGATTTTGTATTTTCTGGACCTCCTGGATAAAGGCCAGGGGATTGCCTGCCAGAAAATCCATCAACGCCTGGTCCAGTTCATTTCCCTTTCTTTTATTGGAATCTTCTGACCCCTCCTGATCCCTCACCTGGCGAATAAGCTGTGCCATTTTATCTAGCATAGCATCTGGTACCTCTGGCTTTTGGGTAAGGGCATCTTCGGGCAAGTCGCCGTCCCATGGGACCTTTGTCTGCATCCCATGAAAAAAAAGACGGTAAAGCCGATCAAACTCCCCTTGTTCCCGGCGACTTTTGGCAAAATTAGCCCCTAGCACCGTGTTGAACTGACGCTCATCACAGGGATCCACAATTTCCAATTGACGGAGACAATCCAGGACCTCTGCCGTGGAAATCCGCATTTCCGCAGCCCGACAGCAGGATACAAATTTTAAGATCACATTGACCATAAACTAAAGGATCAGCCCTTTACAAGGTGTGCAATATTCTCTCGGACCACCCCATAATCCGCCTTGTGCTTGCACAGGGTGTTCAGGGTTTTAAAGATTGCATCTTCCGTGATATCATCTTGTTGAAGAATCATCAAGGATCTTGCCCAGTCAAGGGTTTCCGAAATACAGGGCTTTTTCTTCAGGTCCAGTTCCCGGATTTTGGCAACAGTGGCAATGATTTTACCCAGCAACCGTTCCTGGATACCGGGAATTTTCATCCGCAGGATCTCTTTCTCAGTTTCAATGGTGGGGTAGTCAATGTAAAGGTGTATACAGCGCCGTTTCAGGGCATCACTCATATCTCTATAATTATTGGAGGTCAAGACCACAAAGGGCTGACTTTTGGCAACAATGGTGCCAAGTTCGGGTATGGTGACCTGGAAATCACTGAGCAGTTCCAGTAAAAAGGCTTCAAACTCAGGATCGGATTTGTCAATTTCGTCAATGAGCAGGACCACGGGATCGATTGAAGAAATAGCAGCCAAAAGCGGCCGGGTCTGGAGAAACCGATCGGAAAAAAAGGCGTCTTCGTGTTCTGCGATCTCATCCACGGCCTCGGCCAGGCTGGCCGTGGTGGAGATGACATCATTGATTTTTTCCTTGAGCATCTGGGTATAGAGCAATTGCTTGGCATAGGCCCATTCATACAAGGCCTTTGATTCATCCAGACCTTCATAGCACTGCAACCGGATCATCTCCTGTCCCAGGCAAGCGGCAATGCTCTTTGCAAGTTCTGTCTTGCCCACCCCGGCCGGTCCTTCGATCAAAATCGGCTTTTGGGTTTCCTGGGCCAGAAAGACAATGGTGCAAATTTCCTGTGACGGGATATACCCGGTCTGTTCCATCCTGTTCTGAACATCTTGGACGCTCTTAAACGACATTTTTCTTCCTTTGTCTTTTGCATAAAACCAAAAAGAAAATAAATACCAGCAATGGTGGCAAAGGGCAAGGCAGAAACCAAATCAACAGCAATTCTTCGATCCCCGATACGAAGATGGACATAATATTTTAGATCCAATTTTTTAAGGGAAGAGGAAAAAATTCTTACTATCTGTAAAGCAAATCATTTTTATGCCGATACTGCCCCGATAAAATAGAGATGGCCGTGTTTTCCCTGATTGTTTTGTTTACAATCGTTCCTGCCTTAACGGGCCCATCCCCCCCCCCACACACACAATAAAAGCAAAAAACAGTTCTCCAGCGGCATATAAGATGCTTTCATATAAAAATACAAAAGAAGGAGAAAAATCATGATCCCTGACATCAATAAAATACTCTACGCAACAGACCTGTCTGAAAGTGCCCGGTATGCCTTTGGATATGCCGCGGACCTGGCCGCTAAATACAAGGCCAAACTCACCATCCTCTATGTAATGGAAAACCTGAATTACACTTCGGAAGTGCAGGTCGGTGAAATGGTGGGACGCGAAACATGGGAAGAACTCAAACGACAAAAGCAGGAATACCTGATCCAGAAAATTCAGGCCCGGGTGGAAACTTTTTGCACAGAAATGGCAACCCTCCATGATTCCTACCAACTTTTGGGTCAAAATATCCGCATTGAACGGGGGAATCCCCAGGAAGTTATCCTGGAAACATCCCAGCAAATGGGGGCAGACCTCATTGTCATGGGAACCCATGGATACAACATACTCAAGGATGCCTTAATTGGCGGCACTGCCCAGAAGGTTGTCAAAAACAGTGAAGTTCCTGTCATGGTCATCCGCCTGCCCAAAAAAAAATAGAGGTGGCGGGGGGGGGGTATTTTTAAAACCTGTCTGCCCAGGCAAACAATTCAGGGGTGCCGCCGGTGTGCCAGAACAAGATGGACTGCCCCTTGGTGTAGACCTTTTTGTGAATCAGATCCAAAAGGCCGCCCATGGCCCGGGCCGTGTACACGGGTCCCAGAAGAATCCCTTCATCTTGGGCCAGTCGTTCAATTGCATTGAACTCCAGGTCTCCCGGTTTTGCATACCCTGCCCCCAGGTAATCACAATTGAGTGAAAAGTCTGTCTCTTTGAGCATTATGTCACTGCCGATTCTTGTGGCGGTTTCTTTGGCAATTCCTGCCAGAACCGGCAGAAAAGAATCCTCCCCGATTTTGGTCTGGTCAATGCTGATACCCAGAACCTCGCCGGTAAAACCCATAAGTTTCGCCCCCAGGGCAAGCCCTGTCTGGGTGCCGCCGGAACTGCTGGCAAAAACAATGGCGGCAGGTTTGATCTCCATGGTGGAAAGCTGGTCCTTCAGTTCAACCATAGCATTCACATAGCCCACGGACCCGATGCCGTTGGAGCCCCCGAGGGGGATCACAAAAGGCTTTTTCCCGCTGGCAGCAAGATCTTTGGCCACCTGGACAAGCGTTTCATCCCGGCTCTCCCTTTGGCAATAATGAACCTTGGCCTTAAGAATGGTGTCCAGCAGCAAATTCCCGTTGGGAACGCCTGGTTTTGTGCCGTTTAACACCAATTCACAATCAAGCCCCGCCCTGCAAGCGGCAGCGGCCGTGAGACGGCAATGGTTGGATTGGATACCGCCTGCCGTGACAAGGGTATCAGCCCCATCAGCCAGGGCCTGGCCCACCAGAAATTCCAATTTTCGGGTCTTATTGCCCCCCATCCCAAGAGAGGTGAGGTCATCTCGCTTCATATAGATGTCAGGACCCTGGCAAGATTTTGTCAGCCTTTCAAGAAAATGAATGGGTGTTGGGAATTCAGCCAGGTTGAATCGTGGCAATTTTTCCAGTTTCATAACGCCCCCCTGGTTAGATTAGGTAGATTAATTAGATTAGAATAGTTAGATTGGTAAATAGTGTTTGCTGCCATCTGTTGGCAAGGCTTAATGGGTCAAAATCTTACTGATAAAATCCGCTGCCCGCTCGGTTTGGGGATTGTCAAAAAACTGACCTGGCGTGCCGGTTTCAATGATTTTGCCCTCATCCATGAACAGCACCCGGTCTGCCACCTTCTTGGCAAACCCCATTTCATGGGTCACCACACACATGGTCATGCCCTCGGACACCAGATTGACCATGACATCCAGAACTTCCCCGATCATTTCCGGGTCCAAAGCTGAAGTTGGCTCATCAAAGAGCATAATTTCAGGCGACATGGCAAGCCCACGGGCAATGGCCACCCGCTGCTGCTGCCCGCCGGAAAGCTGGGCCGGATAGGCACCTGATTTTTCAGGCATCCCCACCTGGACCAATTTTTCCCTGGCAATTTCTTCCGCCTTGCCCTTGACCATGTGTTTGACATTGACCGGCGCCAGCATGATGTTTTGCAGCACTGTCATATGGGGGTACAAATGGAATTGCTGGAAGACAAACCCGACCTGGGCCCTCAGTTTTGTCAGGTTGGTTGTCCGGGTGTGGACAGGGGTCTCATTGACCGTGATCTCCCCCTTCTGGATCTTTTCAAGCCGGTTGATACACCGGATCAGCGTAGATTTTCCGGAACCGCTGGGGCCGCAGATGACCAGCACCTCCCCCTTTTCTATTTTTAAATTGATATCGTTTAACACATGAAGCTTGCCATACCATTTGTTAACATCTTTAAATTCGATCATAATTTTTCCCAATTTTTTAAGTTTATTATCCCTGATTTGCCCTGTATTACCCGACGCTTTTGGTGCAAACGGCTTATTTAACCGCCATTCTTTGCTCCAGATAATTGGACAACAGGATCAGAGGGTATGAAATCGAAAAATAAAGGATTCCGACCAATGAAAAGACCATGAGCCCCTCGGGGATTCTGACCACGGTCACCCACCCCACCCGGGTTAATTCCATAACACCGATGACCGATACCACGGAAGTGTCTTTTATCAACAGCACATATTGGCCCACCAGGGGGGGCAGAATCACCCGCATGGACTGGGGAACAATCACCAGGCGCAGCTGCTGGACAAAACTTAAGCCGGAAGAAACAGCTGCCTCCCATTGGCCTTTTGGGACGGCATTGATACCACCGGCCACAATCTCGCAGATAAAGGCCGATCCCATGATGGCCATGGCCAACAATGCTGCCGGGAATGCGTCCAGCTGGATTCCCCACTCTGGCAGAATAAAAAAGATAATAAAAATCTGGACCACAAAAGGGGTGCCCCTGACAAAGGCAACATAAATCCCGATAATAAATTTGAGGATCTTATTGTCTCCGGCCCGGAAAATGCCCAGGACAAACCCGAGGATGGTGCAGGTGAAAAGACTGATAAAGGCGATCTTGCAGGTCATCCACAGTCCCGTGAAGAAAAAGGGATAAATTTCCACAAGCCGGCTAAAATAAAAAGACATCATAATCAGTATGCCTCCCTGAAAATCAATCGTTTCTGGGACCAGTCCGCAAGGGCTTTAAGAACAAAATAGATGCACATGTAAAAGAAAGCCACCGTAAAAAAGGCTTCCGAGGGCATGAATCGTTCCGATGTCATGATCTGACCAGCTCGGGTCAATTCCGCCACCGAAATCAGAGAAAGCAGGGCCGAATCCTTTACCAGGACAATTGCCTGGCCTAACAGTGGCGGTACCGTGACCCCCAGGGCCTGGGGCAAAATAATAAACCGCATCCGTTGAAGATAGCTTAAACCCGAAGCGACACCGGCCTCAAGCTGGCCAGGCTCCACCGCATTGATACCGGCCCGGATGATCTCTGCAATATAGGCCCCGGAATTGAGTGTGAGGGCCAAAATCCCCGTCTGGAGCTCGGGAATTCTCAGCCCCAGGGTGGGCAACCCGAAATAAAGAAAATATATCTGCACCAGTAAAGGGGTGGACCGGATGATCTCAATATAGGCAATGGCCGGGTATTTTAAGGCCTTGATACTGGATATCCTTGCGGAACAGGCGATGATTCCCGTGGCCAGTGCCAGCAGGATCGAGACACCGGATATGAAAAATGTGGCTTTGAGCCCCCCCAGAAACAGGGGCAGATACTCCATTATAATTCTAAAATTAAAATCCGTCAGCATGGTGTTGTCCGTTCAGGTTAGGGGATGTGCGCCGCAAAAACCGGCGCACACCATTTACTTAATTTACCAACACAAGATCAAATATTCTTTAAACAAAATTTAATGATCTTTTTTCCACTCAATGCCTTCTAACCAATAGGCGATATTGGTATCATAGTCACCATTGGCACGGACGGTTTTAAAATAAAGATTAATCCACTGCCTCAGATTGTCAGAGTCCTGACGAACAGCAAATGCCAATGGATCTTTGCCCTGACCCAGGCGTTTGTCCAGCAAGCGAACCGAGTTGGGTGGGAAATCCGGCAAAACCGTTAACACGGCAAGATCATCATTCACACCGGCATCCACATGACCTGCAACCAGCGCTTGGACAATCATCCGACCGCCGCCTTTATAGGATTTGATCTTGACATTGGGAAGGTATTTTTTGGCAATGGTTTCACCGGTGGAACCCAGAAGAACCCCAACGGTAACTTCAGATTTATTCACATCTTCAAGGGTTTTAAAGCTGGCATTTTGGGTGGTAAAAACACAGGGTTGTACTTCGATCCAGGGATCGGTAAAGGAAATTTTAAGGGCCCGTTTCAGGGTGGGGGTCATGTCAGCAGCCAGAATATCAGCTTTACCGGAAAGCAGAGCCGGAATCAAACCGTCCCAGTCAAAATCAAGAACTTTTATTTTAACGCCCATGGCATCGGCCATTCCCTTGGTGAAATCAACCATGGAACCGGCTGGCACGCCGGTTTTATCAATAAAGGCATAGGGAGGTGCTCCCGACTGAACTGCCACCCGAAGCTCGCCCCTTTTGATAATTTCGCTCAAGGTTCCTGCAAAACTGATTCCGGTAAAAAAAACAGCCATGGCAACGGCCAAAATAATTGAAACCACTCTTTTTCGATTCATGTTCTTCTCCTTTTTGTTGCGTTATAAAACAAACGGTTACCCCGTGACGTCCCTTTATTTATTGGGTATGTGCGATACTTATATTTCCTCCATTTTTTCCTGAATGATGATCCCTCTTTTTTTAAGACGCTCCATGAAGGGCGCTATGGGAATATGGGTCATGGGTGACAGCACCCCTTTTTCTGTAATTTCGCCCCTTGCGATCATTTTTGCCACAATACCGGCGGTATACCCGACCCCCTTACTCATGGCCAGTATACCGGTATCAAGGTCCCGCTCAATGAGCATGGAACTTGTAAAGCGCATGGGGCGATTGTCGATGATGCCTTCAAAGATATTGATCATGGCAATCAAATCCTTTTCATCCGCCTTATATTGCATCCTTGGACCCAGATGCTTGTCCAAAAAATCCATGGGAGAAACATTGCCGGACAGCCCCGGAACCGGTTCTTCACTTAAAAAGCCCAATTCCTTCAGGGGGCGCCAAAAATCACTCCACCCGGGCCAGCGCAGGGAATAGCGACCGGTGTGGACAATATCTTTTGTTATCCCCATGCGATCCGTGAAAAAAACGGCATCCCCGTTGGGGACAGCTTCAAGGATTCCCAGCGCCGGGAATTCAATGGAATGACCATGGGCGGGGTCATGCTGATCTTTACCAGGAATATCAACGATTTTACCATTTTTTATGATCCGGCCATCCCGCATGATGGAACTCAATACCCCCCGCCAGATCCAGGAAACCTTATAATTCATCGGGTTCGTGCAGGCCTTTTGTTCAGGAAATCCGCCGCAATAGGAATTGATAACAGACAGAGAATCAAACCGTTGCATTGCATCCCCATAAATCACAAGATCTATCCCCGGGTCGAGCCCGCATTCCGGCATTATGGTAATCCCCGCTTCTTTGGCCCGCTTGTCAAGGGCTTCAGGGGAATAGGAATAATTGGTGTTGACCACATTCATCCGGGCTTCCAGGGCCGCTTCATATACAACGGTTTTAAATTCCTTGGGCAGAAGGTCAATGACCACGTCCACCTTTTTGTAGAGGTCCAGCAGGCCTGCCTTGTTTTGTGCATCCAACTTCACCTGAGTTATCTTTTCCATGTTGGTGAAACCGGCTATCTTAGACAATCCATCAAACTGAATGTCTGCACAAATAATCTCTTTTACCTCGTCATCAGACGCCAGATCATGGAGTGCGGTTCTTCCCTGGATACCCGCCCCACCAACAACTAAAATTTTCATATAGGCCCCATTTTTTTGTTTTCATTCATATGGTTGTGGTTATGGTTATGGACACCCCTTGGCATCCAGTAATGTACACATTAGACACCCAAACTCTTTACGCCACTACAATTTGACAAACAACTCCTCAAATGTGGTCCGAATATGCTGTTTCATCAGGTTTCCCGCTTTCTCCTCATTTCGGTTTTCAATGGCGTTCACAATCTGAGAATGCTGCTGAGGGCCTGTTTCCTGGTTTCCTGAAACCAGTTTCCCCGTATAATATTTATCAAAAAATATAATATAAGTATGGGAGCGCCAGAAGGCATGACGACAGTATTGCTCCAAATATTTATTTTGGCTGATCCTTGCAATTCCCAGGTGAAATGCTTCATTGACACGGACATAGCCCAATTTTGAAGGGGTACGCACCAATGCCCTTTCTCGTTCAATCAACCCGTGGAGAAAGTCCAAATCCTCTTCGACCAGATACCGGGCAGCCGAAGCTGCAGCAAGCCCCTCTATGTTCTCTCTTGCAAAAAAAACATGGCGGGCATCTGCCGGGCTGACCGCAGGGACAAAACACCCTTTTTTCTTTTTTTTATCCAAAAATCCTTCTGCGACCAACTGCCCTAAAGCATGTCTGACCGGGGTTCTGCTCAAACTCAAAGAATCAGACAATTCGGTTTCAAGCAAAAAATCACCGGGTTTGAAATGATTGTCCAGAATCAACCGGATAATCGATTTGTATGCGAATTCTTCCAGATTATTTTTTGCCATCTTCTCTGTTCCTTGGGATTGTGATGTATACATTAGGAATGTCCTGACATTTTTGTCAAGTTCTTTTTTGGTTTCTTTTTTGTACCAACAAATAACCCGACAATCCTTTCATTGAGAAACCGATTCAATTGCCCCCACAAGAATGATATGATATCCTGGCCCCCGGGTAAAAGGATCAACTGCCGGGTGGTTAGGAAGTCGAGTGGCCATACGATAATAAAAGGGATATAAGCATGAATGTCTGCTATGAAGGAAATGTGTTGGAAGAATTGCTTTGGCTGTTAAAGCTGGAAAAAATAGAAAAAAATATTTTCAGGGGCCAGAGCCAGGATTTAGGGTATGGGAATGTTTTTGGTGGTCAGGTCATCGGCCAGTCTCTGTCAGCCGCCTCAAGGACCCTGGCACCGGGATTTCATGCCCACAGCCTCCATGGATATTTCATGCGGGCAGGGGACGCCACACAGCCCATTGTGTATACCGTGGACTGCATTCGTGACGGAAAAAGTTTTGTAACCCGCCGGGTGGTCGCGGTTCAAAAAGGGCAGGCCATTTTCTCCATGGCCGCATCTTTTCACAGAGAAGAACAAGGATATTCCCACCAGAATACCATGCCGGACATCAAAGGGCCGGAAGGCATAGAATCGGAAGTTGAGATGGCCAAACGCCTCGCAGATCAGATTCCGCCTGGTATTCTCGAAAAGCTGCTCTGCAAAAAACCCATTGAAATCCGGGTGGTCAACCCGGTCAACCCCTTCGCCCCCAAGCCCATGCCCCCGGAAAAATATGTCTGGTTCCGGGCCATTGGCAAGATCCCGGCTGAAGATGCCGCAATCCACCGATACATTCTGGCCTATGCCTCGGATTTTCACCTGGTGTCCACCTCCCTGTATCCCCATGGCAAAACCTTTTGGTCCCAGGATATGCAGGTGGCCAGCCTGGATCATTCCATCTGGTTCCATCGGGAATTTTGTATGGATGACTGGCTCCTCTATGTGATGAAAAGCCCCACGGCCTGTAACGGAAGAGGACTGAACATCGGCTCCGTCTATACCCGGGATGGGACGCTTGTGGCCAGTGTGGCCCAGGAAGGGTTGTTGCGGCCCCTAAAAAAATAACCCCGCCCCGGGCCAGACATAAAACGGATCAGCCCTACTGATTTTCCGCCCGGAGATCTTTTTTCAATATTTTCCCGGTGGCTGTCATGGGCAATTCCCCCCGAAAATGGACGATTCGCGGATATTTATAAGCCGCCATCTGCTCTTTGGACCACTCAATGATCTCTTGTTCGGTTATGGAGGCCCCCTCGTTGAGCACAACATAGGCGGCAATCTCCTCTCCGTGTCTGTCATGGGGAACTCCCAGAACTGAGACCAGGGAAACGGCTGGATGGGTCAGCAGCACCTCTTCTACTTCCCGGGGGTAAACATTGTATCCCCCCCGGATAATCATGTCCTTGACCCGGTCCACAATATAAAAATATCCGTCTTCGTCCTTTTTCCCGAGATCTCCGGTATGGAACCAGGAAGTTCCGGCAAAGGCTTCTGCCGTAGCATCTGGTTTGTTGTAATACCCTTTCATCACATTATGGCCCCGGATGACCACCTCTCCCACTTCCCCCACTGCCACAGGCGCGTGGTTCTCGTCAAAAAGATCCACCTCCACCCCCCAGATGGGGGTGCCGATGGAACCGGGTTTTCGTTCCTTGGTCGGATGGCTGAAGGTGGCCACAGGACAGGTCTCAGACAACCCATATCCCTCCAGAATGGGAATTTTGTATTTTTCCTCAATACCCTTAATGATCTCAAGGGGCAAAGAGGAGGCACCAGAGATGCCGATGCGAAGATTTTTGGCTATTTTTTCAATATCAAACTGGCCCTCTTTGTCTTGATAACTCAGCAATGCCCAGTACATGGTGGGAACCCCTGCAAAGACGCTTGCACCCTCATTTTGTATGGCGGACAGCACCGCCTCCGGGGTAAACTTGGGAATCAGGACCAGGGTGTTGCCCGATAAAAATCCGCCATTCATCTGGCAGGTCTGGCCAAAGGAATGGAACAAAGGCAGCACAACGCAATGAACATCATCAGCCGTTTGCTGGAGAAGATGACGGGTGCCGATGGCATTCATGGTCATGTTGGAATGGGAAAGCTCTGCCCCCTTGGGGAAACCTGTGGTACCCGAGGTGTAGAGGATAACGGCGGTATCTTCAGGACTGGTCATTTCGGTATCACACACAGGAGACGCCCCGGCAATGAGCTGCCCCAGGGTTTTGGTGCCTTCAATGGAGGACGGGGCAGCAGGATCTGCCGTAATGACAAAAAATTGCTCACAGGTATCTGTCTGCTCAAAGCCTGCAAAGCCCTCCTGGGCCATGGGAAGCTCCGGGGTCCCCTGAAAACAAAAATAGGCCTTGGCCTCACTGTCCTTAAGATGATAGGCGATTTCCCGCCCTTTCAGCAATACATTCAACGGAACAACCACTGCCCCTGTTTTTAAAATTCCATAATAGACCATGGGAAAATAGGGCAGGTTCAAACAGCTCAAGGCGACCTTGTCACCCTTTTTAATCCCTATTTTTTTCAAAGAATTGGCCACCATATTGACCATCCCCGCCACCTGGGAAAAACTAAAACTTTTATCCTGAAAAATAATGGCTTTTTTATCGGGAAACTCTTTTGCGCTGTGTTCAAAAGTACTCACCAGATTTAACATTGAATTCCTCCTGAGATTATGGTTGTTGTTCCAACCGGAATAAAAATGGACGCTATCTTATCCCCGGAATTTGGTCAAGGAATTTTCACCCTGTAATGAATCATTTCCGGGTGTGTTTTAATTGAACAGCCAGCAGGTTTCCCAGCATGGCAATGCATTCTGCATCCAGGTATGTTTCCACCTGTCGCTCAAAAAGAAGAGAACATACCGGGGGAAAACGTCATCGACGTCATTGAAAAGCAGCACCATGGAAATTTTAGGCAGACCCTCCACCTGAATGGCCAGGTCATCTCCTTTTTAATATCAATGGGAATATATTTATGGATTCGTTAATCAACCCATATCTATTAATTAGGTGGTCCCTTTCCCAGTCAAATGTTCAGAGCACAAAATTGTTTGAAAATTTTTAACCAAAGGCTTCATATAAATTTTTTTTGGACTTGTTTTATAAATTTTGCCTTCACGGACAAGTCCTTGTCCAGTCGTCATACCAATATATTCCCAATTCGAAGCTTGATAGCATGTCCCATGGTAAAGCTGAGGATCAACAAAGGTCTCCAATAAAACCGGCTGAAAACCCCATTTTTCCTGCCAGTCATCTCTCAACCTTCGACTAACCTTTCCTAGTGAATGACTGGCCAAATTCTTGATGTTTACCCATGGAAAGATCAAAAACCGAGTGTTGTTAATAACCCATGCCAAATTTCTCAGTCGCTGATTTTTTGTCCACCCGATCCATTGATCTCTTACCCTCATCGATTTTGCAGCACCTGAAAATAATAAGCATCCAAGAATGTTGTGATCATTCTTAATGAAATACCGCATGACATAACCGAATGGTTTACTATAACCAAGATAATGATAGCGAGACATATATTCATTCCAAAGTTCGATATCCTTCTTATCACTTACAATTTCCAAATTAATATCACCAAAATCACCTATTATGTTTTTTATAATAGTCTTAGGTTCTGTTCTGGACGTTAATACTATTTTTGTTTTTTTCGATTTGGCCTGAATTTTCTTTTCAGGGAGTCGTATTAAACCTTTCGCTTCTAATTTCTCCAACATCTTCAGGCAGGCATCTAAGCTGTTATTGCCTGATGCCCTCCGCCAGTTAAGATGTTCACAAATTGTTTCAGTTAATTCGTGGAGGCTTAAATTTGAAAATAAACGGACAGTTTCCTGCACTTCTTGTATTTCTTGATGGGTCACGGGACGACCGCAACACACCATGGCAGGATCATTTTTCTGAAGCATAGCTACAACCTTTTTCTTTGGTTTGTATATTGTATCTAGGGCAGAGGCGTTTTTGTATAGGCAATGCCTGCCTCATCAGAGCCGTACAATTTCAATTTTTGTGCCGCTTCCACCTCGGACACCCAGTTCGGGTTCAGGAGCATGGATTTACCGGAAAGAACCATATCGGCATCCTGCAGGGCCTCATCCGCTGTTTTCCGGTCATGAATCTTTCCGCAGATCAATATGGGCAGTGTTGTTGCCTCCCGGGTAATCTGTGTCATGTTTTGATCTGTACCAAAGGCCTTTGCACTATAATCATAGGTGGACAGGGAAATGGCATCTAAGGATTCCCTGGAAAAGAGCTGAATCATCTCCTGCCACTCGGCCTTGCTCTCAAACAAAGAAACATCCATGTCAGCAATGCCCCAGTTGGAAACCCGGACAAAAAAAAGACGATCACTGGGAATTACCAATCGAACTGCTGCGATCACCTCATGAACAAACCGGTAGCGATTTTCCATGGATCCACCGTAATCATCTGTTCTCTGGTTGGAATAGGCAGACAAAAACTGGTTGAGCAGATACCCATGAGCACAATGGATTTCAAACCCGTCAAACCCTGCTGCCATGGCACCCTTTGCAGTTTCAACAAACCCTGAAATCACATCATCCATGTCAGATTGGTTCATCTCCTCGGGCATGGGATAGGGAGCACCGGTCATGGGATTGTCCTGTTTGGGAGCAATGGGACTGGGACCCATGACCCGGTTGGCCGGGTTGATCCCTTCATAGGCCATTCGGCCGCAGTGAAATACCTGACAAACGGACACAGCCCCGTACTCCCGGATCTTATCGGTCACCTGTTTCCATGCATTTACCTGATCCTGGTTCAATAATCTTGCCTGGCCCGGATACCCCTGGGCGCTCGCATAGTCCGTAACAATGGCCTCATTGTAGACAAGCCCTGCATTATTTTTGGCCCGGGTCACCAAAAAATCCAATACATCTTTTCTGGGAATGCTGTTGTCCCCTGCGGACATCCGGGTCATGGGAGCCACACCGATTCGATTTTTAAAGGTGATATTGTTTATGGTCATGGGTGAAAAAAGGGAGGTTGTCATCATTTTTCTCCTTATTAAACTGGTTAAAATAAATATTCAGGGGCACTAGAACCCTACAAGACCACAGATCATCACTATTTCTTATTCAGAAGTAGGTTGAAATTTAGATCTAATGGGTGATTTTTTTTCTCAGGGTTTTTAAGTTCCCATGCCGGGTCTTTGAATCCATGCGCTTTTGTTTTGATGAACGGGAAGGTTTACTGGGCCTTCTTTTCCGCTGTTCCTTGACCGCCCCCCGTATCAAGGCAACCAGCCGCTTCAGCCCGTCTTCCCTGTTTTTTTCCTGGCTTCGAAAGGTTTGGGCCTTGATCACCACCACCCCATCCTTGGTAATCCGGCTGTCCTTTAAGGCCAGAAGCTTTTCTTTATAAACCCCGGGCAAATCCGATGCCGGGATATCAAAGCGCAGGTGAATTGCAGACGACACTTTGTTGACGTTCTGACCCCCCGGCCCCTGGGCCCGAATGGCCTGGAACTCAATGTCTCGCTCAGAAATGCTCACCAGATTTGAAATTTTTAACAGGGTCTCTTCCATTTTTTTGTCCTTGGATTACAGATTAACCCTGTTTTCGGACCATGTCAATGTGGGGAATACCGTCTTCTATATATATTTTGGATGTGGTTTCAAATCCATGGGACTGATAAAAACGTTTCAAATATTCCTGGGCACCAATCTGAATGGGAATACCCGGCCAGTTCTCCCGGGCCAATTCAATGGCCTTTTCAATCAACCCGTGGCTTAAGCCCCTGCCCCGAAAGGCTTTGGCGGTCACGACCCTCCCGATACTGACCCCGGGATAACTGACACCGGGGGCCAGAATCCTGAAATAGGCGGCCAAATTCCCGTCTGCCAGGCGGATTGCCACATGAAGGGTTTCTAAATTGAGATCCTTCCCATCCAGCTCAGGATAAGGGCAGGCCTGCTCCACCACAAACACATCCACCCGCAGCCGGAGCAGCTCATAGAGTTCTACCGCCGTCAATTCGCTAAATTTTTTAATTTCCCACTGGATTGGCACCATACCATCCCCCCCACGCAGCACAAAGCTTACACACAAAACAATAGTCGTAAATCCAATAGTAAAGACAATATTAACATAAAATGGCTATGCATGAAACCTGTGCATTTGATTTCTGGGTACAAGCAGCAGCTTGCCAAGAAGCTTCATCATCTTCGAGTCTTGCTATGGATTCATTATGTTCATTTTAAATTCCTATTTATTTGTACCATTCGGTTGAGCTGTTCAAAGGTCTTCGGGATTCTTTTTGCGGTTCAGTTCTATTCTTTCCATGGACAGCTTATTTTTTCCAGAAAATTGCTGCCTTCATTCAATATTACCCCCAGCAGACTCATGCCGAATATCCCCACAAACATGGTGTTGAAATCCATCTGGCCCCAGGCATCCATAATCAAATACCCCAGGCCTTTTGAAGTGGCAAAAGACTCGACAAAAAACAAGACAGCCACACTAACCCCTGAATTCAGGCGAAGCGCTGTAAACCCGTGGGGAAGTGCGGCAGGAAAATATCCTTCCCAGAATAACTGCCACTTACCGGCCCCAAGGGATCGAATGGAATCCAGATGTTGCGGTTGAATAGCCCGAACCCCGTCCCGAGTTGCTACCAATACCTGGTACCCGAGAATCAGGCTGATGATAATGATCTTGGACAGATCTCCCAGCCCGAACAACAAAAGAACAACCGGCAACAATACAACCTTGGGGATAGGATATGTCATGGACACAAACGGAGACAAAAATTTGTCCACCCGGCGAGAACTGCCCATCAGGATACCGATGGGAAAGGCAACGCCCCAGCCGATGATCATTGCCATCACTGCCCTGAACGTACTGGCTGCAAAATGATGCCAGAATTCAGATGTCATCAGGGCTGCCAGAAATGTGTAAATAGCGTCTTCCGGGTAGGGCAGGACATTTTGAGACACCAGGACTGCCAGGACTTTCCATACAAGGCAAACCACTATAATCGTGATTGAATATGGCACAGCGATACGCTTGATAAGTTTCACCAGTATTCCCCTATTTTATGCCGGATGGACCGAATCAGCTCGTAATATTTACGGGTCCGCCGGTAGGCAACGTCCCCAAATCCTGGATTGTCAAATATCTCGTGTATGGATGCCGGAGAGCCGGAAAGAATCAAGATGCGTTTTCCCAGGAAAACCGCTTCTTCCACGCTATGGGTGACCAAAAGATAAGGCACGGACGTCTCAAGCCAGGTGGTCAGCAGGGTGTCCTGGAGGGTTTCCCGGGTAATGGCATCCAAAGATGAAAACGGTTCGTCCATGAGCAGCAGGCGGGGTTTGGATGCATAGGCTCTGGCAATGGCCACCCGTTGTTGTTCGCCACCGCTCATGACACAGGGAAAATCATTTTCTCGACCCGCAAGGCCCAGTTCCGCTAAAATTTTTTGGGCCCTGGCGTTTCGATCTTTTCTGGAAACGCCCTGTATTTTTAACCCGAGCGCCACATTCTGCAAATTGGTTTTCCAGGGCAAAAGGCCGTAATTCTGCAGGATCAACGCCACATCCGGCATGGGTTTGGATATCGGCCGGTTATCGAGCAGGATCTGGCCGCTTTTGCTTTTCTCAAGCCCGCTGATCATATGCAGCAGGGTTGTCTTGCCACACCCGGAAGGGCCCAGAATAACGATCGTTTCCTGGGCATCCAAATGAAAGGAAATATTATTTAAAACGGCTTTTGAATCAAATTCTTTGCATATGTTGCTGACGGTTAGCATGGGAATCTTCGAGCTATGGAATTAAACTTTCGTAGGCAATGCAGTGGTGTAACAATCCCTTTTTCATCATCCAGTCCTGAATCTGCTGTACTTCAATCCTGGTGGGTATCCGGGGTGCCGGGTATCGATACACGGGAAAGGTATCGACCAGGTTCCCGGGAATCCGGCAGGTTTTTGCCATCAGCGCACGATATTTTTCCGGGGCCTGGTTGAGTACGTTCACAGCTTTGGTATAGGCCTGGACAAACGTGTCGGCCAGATGACGTTTATCCGTATGGATATTCAAGACGGTCAGCGGCATATCCAGCCTCTGGTCGGTCACAACCAGCCTTGCTCCTCTGTCTTGGGCCAACGAGGTCAGCGGTTCGGGTAACAGGGCCGCATCAATCTTGCCCGTCAACAGCATTTGCAGCCGAATGGGCATCTGTTTGATTTCAATTTCTTCCAATTGCATCTTGTTCGTTTCGGGCAGCTGCTTTAAATGATCGAGTAGATATTCAATAATCGAGGCTTTGGAAATCGCCACCGTGATTTTGCCCTGTTCCCGCGCAACGGGCAATTTTGGAGACAGCATCAACCCGAACATCCGCTGTTTTTTATCGGTTGCATATGAAACGGTTAAAAACCGGACCGGGATATTATTTTTGACCAGGAGTAAGGTCGCCGGCATATCGCCAAAAAATCCATCCAGTTGACCGGTTTGCATGGCCGTGTTCCTTTCCATGGCACTGGAAAAAGACACCAGTTTAAGATCGATATTTTCTGCCTTGAAATATCCCTCCATCACCCCCACTTGAAGCGGCAGTGTATCAATGACCGGAAGAATACCCATGCGAAACGTCTCGGCCGAAGCGACTCCGGCTGCCAGTGAAAAAATGACCACAAGCAGCCAGACAATGCCTATTCGTCTTTTATGATCCTTATCTTTTCTTTGTTTCACCATCAAGCAGTCCTCTATCTTTCCTGACAAAAACTCTTAACCCGTGCAGAACGACGACAGGGTTGCGTTGTGCAACAATGACGCTATCTATACTCTAATTTTTCCCATGGGTAAAGGTCCGGATCATTTTCCCGTGAGCCTGGATTTTTTTGTTTTCCGTGAATGCCGTTACCACGTCAAACAGGTTGTCGGACGGGATAATATTGAAAGGCAATTCTTTCCCATAATCGTCCATTTTAAAGTTCACTATTATAAATCTGATTAAATTAAAACTATTTTTCTACATGAAATAAGCCCCATACATAAACCTCAAAGGTCTTTAAATAACAGACTTTTATCCAAGGAATTCATTATATTCAGCATAGCGAACATAATAGTTCACACCAACCCCACATTTTTGTTGACATGTCAACGTTCTAATGGTAGCTCAATAGGAATTCGTTGATTTTTCCCTTTAACCTTAAGGAGACAAATATGCTGCTACCCACCTTTGAATTTCACGAGCCCCTTTCCCTGGAGGATGCACTGGAACTCAAGAAAACCCTTGGCGAGAATGCACGCTTACTGGCAGGCGGAACCGATCTTCTGGTTCACCTGAAAAAAAAGCTGGTCACCACGGAAAACCTCATCAGCCTGACAAAAATCAAGGCCCTGTCCCTGATTACCCGAGAAGAAAATACCATTGTCATTGGCTCTTGCGCCACCATGGCGATGATTTCTTCAACCCCCATTATTCAGGAAAAATTCAAGGCTCTCAAGGCCGGCTGCGACAACCTTGGCAGCCATTTAATCCGGAATCGGGCTACCATTGGCGGCAATGCCTGCAATGCCAGTCCTGCCGGAGACACGCTGTGCTCCCTTTTGGTGTATGATGCAACGGCCCTTTTGGCAAGCAGCGATACAAAACGGGAAATTCCCATTGCCAATTTTTTTACTGGCCCCGGCAAATCCTGCATACGCCCCGATGAAATTCTCACGGGCTTCAGGCTTCCCATTCCAGGCGATAACAGTGACGCACATTATATCCAGCTGGGGAAAAGAAAATCATCTGAAATCAATGTGGTCAATGTGGCATCCTTCCTTGAATATGATCCGGGTACGGGAAAAGTCGCCACCTGCCGCATCGCCTTGGGTTCGGTGGCTGCCACCCCTATCAGAGCCCCCAGGGCAGAAGCCGCCATGCTGGGCCAGGCGCCGGAGGAGGCCTCTTTTTTTGCTGCCGGTGAAATGGCCAGAAGAGAAGACTGCCGTCCCATAGATGACTTTCGGGGCACGGCTGCTTACAGACAGGCCATGGTCGGCGTGCTGACCAAACGCACCCTTGCCGCTGCCTATGACCTATCCAGGGGCGCTTCCCTTTAAGCCATTATAGGAACCCGTTCCAATGAAATCATTTTTTAAAAAAGCAGGTTTGTAAAAACACAGCGGCAACTGAACAGGAGAAATTAAATGAAAAAAATAATCACCCTGACCATCAACGATCAACCCCATGAGATTGCGGTTGAGCCCAATATTACCCTTGCCGATATGCTCCGATACGAGTTGGCCCTGACCGGCACCAAAAAAGGATGTGACACAGGAGATTGCGGTGCCTGCACCGTCATCATGGATGGAGATGTTGTCAATTCCTGCCTGGTCCTGGCAATCCAGGCCAACGGATCTGTCATTGAGACCATCGAAGGGTTGAGCACGGACAAAGGACTTCACCCCCTTCAGGATGCCTTTGTTGAAAAAGGGGCCATCCAGTGTGGATTTTGCACCCCGGGCGTGATCATGTCCGCCAAAAACCTGTTGGATAAAAACCCGAACCCTTCCGAACAGGAAATCCGGGAAGGCATTTCAGGGAATCTATGCCGGTGCACGGGATACCAGAAAATTTTCGAAGCCATTGAATCCCAGCGTTCATAAACCAGCCGACCCTAATCCTATCCAGATCCTATCCTAAAGGAGGAATCCATGAAAGAATTCGATATTATCAACACCCGGGCACGCCGTATTGATACCCCGGACAAGGCAACGGGACAGGCCGTGTTTACCGATGACATCAGCCGACCGGGCCAGCTCTACGGAGCCATGCTCCAAAGCCCCCATGCCCATGCAAAAATACTTTCCATTGACACCTCAAAGGCCGCAAGTCTTCCCGGCGTCAAATCTGTTATTACCCATGAACAAGCAGGCCACATCAAATATGGTGTCAGCCCTGCCCGGTATGACGAAACCGTTTTTGCCATTGACAAGGTGAGGTATATTGGGGATGAAATTGCAGCCGTTGCCGCTATTTCCCTGGAAATAGCCCTGAAGGCTTGCACACTTATCGAAGTAGAATATGAACTTCTGCCAGCGGTATTCACGGTGGAAGATGCCATGAAGGATGGGGCGCCCCAGCTCCACGAGAATTCCCCTGGCAACCTGTGCGCCGAAGTCCACCAGGAATTCGGAGATGTGGCCGCTGCATTAAAAGAATGCGATATCATCAAGACCAGCACCATGAAAAACAAACGCCAGGACGGCGCCTTTATTGAAATGCAGGGATGCATTGCCGAATTTGACAACAGAGGCGTCCTCACCCTGGTCAGTTCCACCCAGGTTCCCCATTATGTTCAGAGAACCGTTGCCATGGTTTTAGGCATGGATGTGGGCCTGGTAAGGGTAAAAAAACCCTATGTAGGCGCAGGGTTCGGGATCAAGGCCGCTGCCAACCCCATGGAACTTGCCTGCTGTATCCTGGCAAGGGAGACCCAAAAACCCGTCAAAATGAATTTTACCCGGGAACAGGTTTTTATGTATGCAAGGGCCCGGCACCAGTTCACCCATACCATTACCACGGGCGCCAAACAAGATGGGACCCTCATGGCCATCAAGCATGAGTGCTGCCTGGACGGCGGTGCCTATACCAGCTTTGGTATTGCCACGGTTTACTATACGGGCTCACTTCTCGGCGGCCCCTACAAAATTGCCAATATGAGCTATGACGGTTACAGGGTGTATAACAACAAACCCACCTGTGGTGCCCAGCGGGGCCATGGAGCGGTTATTGCCAGAGCTTTGTTTGAACAGCAGGTGGACATGATTGCCGAAGAGATCGGCATGGACCCCATGGAACTTCGGATAAAAAACATGATGAATGCAGGAGACACAACCTGTAACGACCTGAACATGAGCTCGTTTGGCATGTCCGAATGTATAGAAGCGGTGCGAGAAGGATCTGACTGGGACAAAAAAAAGGGAAATATGCCAGATGGAAAAGGCATTGGCATGGCCTGCGGTTTCTTTGTATCCGGGGCAGGATACCCCATTTACCGGTCTGACACCTTTCATGGTACGGTCATTGTCAAGCTGACGGAAGACGGGGGCACCGCCCTTGTTTATACGGCATCGGCTGAAATCGGCCAGGGGTCTGACACGGCCTTTGCCATGATTGCCGCCGAAGCATTAGGTATTCCTTTGGATCATGTCCGACTGGCTTCCGGGGACACCGACATGGGTGTTGACCTGGGTGCATACTCCAGCCGCCAGACACTCATGACCGGACACGCCACCAAGGACGCAGCCGACCATGCCAAGGCCCAGGTTCTGGAAGTTCTGGCGGGCCAGCTGAACCTCCCCGTGGAAGAGCTGGATATCAAAAACGGCTTTATTGAATTTTCAGGGGATGTGCCTGATTTTTCAGCCCTTCGGACCCGGTATATCAAGGAACACAGAGGCTGGATCGATAATCCTGATTCTGAAAAACTAACCTTTAAGGAAGCCTCCCGAATTGCCTTCCTTGAAAAAGGCTCCATTGTGGGAACCGGTAAATACAAACCCCATAACCTGGGTGGCAAGTTCAAGGGAGCAGCCGTTGGCACCTCTCCAGCCTATGGGTGCTCAGCCCAGGTGGCCGAGGTAACCGTGGACATGGAAACAGGACAGGTGACCATTGACAGCATCACCGACGCCCATGACTGCGGCAAGGCCATCAACATGACCTCGGTGGAAGGCCAGATGGAAGGGTCCGTCTCCATGGGAATCGGGGAAGCCATGCATGAAGAGGTGATCTTTAACGACAAGGGCCAGGTACTCAACGCCGATCTTGCCGAATACAAAATTGTCACGTCCATGGACATGCCCCGGGTCAAAGCGATTGTGGTGGAAAGCGATGAACCCAATGGCCCCTACGGCGCCAAGGAAGTGGGGGAAGGCGCCATCATGCCAACCATCCCCGCCATCCTCAATGCGGTTTACAATGCCGCAGGGGTCAGGCTCAATGAACTGCCCATGAACCCGGAACGGGTCTTCCATGCCATCCAGGAGTATAAGGCCAGAATGGCCAAATAGAAGAATATAATAGGAACTCTGATAAAAAATGGCCCCTGAAACCTGCGAACGGTATACCCGCCAGATCAAGCTGCCCCAGATCGGCTCTTCCGGTCAGGAAAAACTTGCCAGGGCAAGGGTCCTAATTGCCGGAGCCGGGGGGTTAGGCTCCCTGTCATCCTTGTATCTGGCAGCCGCCGGTGTGGGACATTTAATCATTGCGGACCACGATCATGTGGAACTTTCCAATTTAAACCGACAGCTTGTTCACTCCGAGGCCACCCTGGGAAAACCCAAGGTAGTCTCGGCTTCCCAACACCTGGGTCAGCTCAACTCAGCCATTCAGGTTACCCCGGTACAGGTAAGAATAGACCAGGG
>Ga0307929_1001033_pt1 | contig 23450 bp, 17 predicted proteins | sample AceLakmetage1330_FD_203160 | JGI IMG/M metagenome (GOLD analysis project Ga0307929, IMG submission 203160) | Saline water microbial communities from Ace Lake, Antarctica - #1330 | ecosystem: Environmental > Aquatic > Non-marine Saline and Alkaline > Saline | place: Antarctica: Ace Lake...
CTGGGGGGGGGGGGGGGGGGGGGGGGGCGGCATGAAATCATTTTCAATATTCGTTGTGTCCGGCAGGACATGCCCGTTTATAAGAAAGTCCCGGCAAACCTGACGGGCTCTCATGCTTCGTTGTGGGCGGACCCGGGTCAGAATAAGGTCCGCCCGTGGCGGTTATATAGAAGGCCTTGAAACACAATATTCGGCAATTTTGATGGGAGACGTTTGCATGGAACATGAAACCACGTTACTGGTGGAGTCACTTTTGGTTGCGGATCGACTGGCCGCTGAAGTGATTGTTAAGGGATTAACCCAAGAGATTTCACCCATTCGCATTATCGAAAATGTTATTGTTCCGGCCCTGGAGCACATCGGTAAGGGGTGGGAAGACGGTTCGGTGGCCCTGTCCCAGGTGTACATGGGGGGACGAATTTGTGAAAAAATGGTGGATGGACTTTTGCCGCCAGGTGCACCAGATCGAAAGGGTCAGCCTTGCATGGCACTTTGTGTTTTAAAGGATCACCACCTGTTGGGCAAGCAGATCGTTTATTCCCTTCTCCGTGCCGCTGGATTTGAGCTTTCCGATTATGGTAATATTTCAGTGGAAGAGGTGGTGGAACGGGTGAAAAAAGACCAAATAAAGGTGCTTTTGATTTCAGTATTAATGCTTCCCTCGGCATTGAAAATAAAAGAAGTTCGCAGCAAAATTCTTGACATGGGGCTTGATGTACAAATTGTCGTGGGGGGGGCTCCTTTTAGATTTGATTCAAAATTGTGGCGGGCCGTGGGGGCAGATGCCATGTGTACCACTGCATCGGGTGTGGTGCCCGTCATTGAGCAGATCATGGAGGTGTCCCATGGGCAATAGACATATGACGTCCCTTGAACGGGTATTGATAACATTGGGTCATCAAGAACCGGATCGTGTTCCTCTTTTTTTGCTTCTCACTATGCATGGTGCCAAAGAGCTGGGAGTGTCCATAGAATCCTATTTCTCCCAGGGGGAGCATGTGGCAGAGGGGCAGCTCAAGCTGCTTGAAAAATATGGGCATGACTGTATCTATAATTTTTACCATGCCCCGTTGGAAGTGGAAGCCTGGGGGGCTGAGGTCATTTATTGTGAAGATGGCCCACCCAATTCCGGTATCCCTGTTATTCAGAATATACAAGACATTCAAACCCTTGAAGCACCCCGTATTGAGGCATGTACTTGCCTGGAAAAAGTATTGACATCTGCCCGGCTTCTCAAGGAAACCCTCCAGGATCAGGTACCCATTATCGGGGTGGTGATGTCCCCTTTTTCTCTGCCGGTGATGCAACTTGGATTTAACCGATACATTGAACTTATTTACGAATCTCCCCATCTGTTCCAGCGGTTGATGGATATTAATACCCGATTTTGTGTGGATTGGGCCAATGCCCAGTTGGACGCTGGCAGTACAGCTATCTGTTATTTTGACCCGGTCTCTTCTTCCACCATTATTCCCCGGGAACTTTATTTGAAAACGGGGTTTAAGGTGGCCACAAACACCATTGCCCAGATCAAGGGCCCCACAGCCACTCACCTGGCATCGGGACGGGGAGTGTCCATTGTTGATGATCTTTCCAAAACAGGCACAGCCATTATGGGTAGCAGTTCCCTGGAGGATCTCAGTGAGGTAAAAGCGGCGTGCAGGAAAAAATTAACGGTTTTGGGGGATCTTAATGGCATTGGAATGTGTGGCTGGACACCGGAACAGGCCGAAGATGAAGTGAAAAAAGCCATTGCCGCCGCCGGTCCAGGGGGCGGTTTTATACTGTCGGATAACCATGGTGAAATTCCCTACCAGGTACCGGATGAGGTACTTCTGGCCATATCCCGTGCTGTACGACGCTGGGGACAATATCCCCTGGACTGGGTACCATCCCCTTAATATTAAGAACACTTGATCATCGGGTAAAAGCATGGAAAATAACAATACCGACAAGCAGATATCAGAATATGCCATGGCTCTGGATCTTTTGGGTAAAATGACTAACTGTACCAGTGAAAAAGAGGCTATTGATCGTATTCTTGAGCTGTTTATCATGCTTTTTTCCCCTGGAAGACTTACCTTTCTGTGCTTTGGCCAGGCTGATCAAAAAAATAGCGTGTATCTTCCCCTTCACACAGAAACTCACAATGAAGCGGAGTCACGCTTGCTGGCCTGCACAGCACCCCATTCCTGGACAAAATCAAACACCGGATTTATATTCAAAATTGAATATAACGATGAACCTATGGGCATGATGGAGGTGGATGCGCTTGCCTTTGTTAAATATCGGAAAAGTTATCTTAATCTGGCCCTTTCCATTGGGGATGTGTGCGGGCTTGTCATTGAAAACGCCAGGAGATATGAAAAAATAACAGAGCAAAAAAACAATCTGACCCTCACATTGGAAAAACTTAAAAAAACCCAGGATCAGTTAGTGGAGTCGGAAAAAATGGCAGCCCTGGGAACCCTTGTAGCGGGCGTGGCCCATGAAATTAATACCCCCGTGGGCGTGTGTGTCACTGCGGTTTCCTCCATGGTGAATAAAAATCATTCCCTTGAAAAACTATTTTATTCAAAAAAAATGAAGCGCTCGGATCTTGAGGGATTCATTCAATTCACAGATGATACAGGGGGGCTTGTTTTAAAAAATCTCAAGCGGGCCGGAGATCTGATCAACGGGTTTAAACAGGTGTCAGTGGATCAAATGACAGATCAATTGCGAAGGTTCAGCCTGGAGCCTTATTTCAGAGATGTTATCAGGAGCTTGAAGCCTAAATTTGGAAAAAAAAATGTCGAGATCTGCCTGGCGTTTCAGGAGATCATTGAGGTGACAAGCTATCCGGGTTTTTATTCGCAGATTTTGACAAATTTATTGGTAAATTCCTTTGTCCATGGATATAAAGGAAAAGACAGCGGAAAAATCATGATTTCTGCTGCAAAACAAAAAGGGAATTTAGTTATTCAATACACAGATGATGGTAACGGCATGACAATGGAAAACAAAACACGGGTATTTGATCCTTTTTTCACAACCAATAAAAAAGATGGCACAGGATTGGGCATGCATATCGTTTATAATATTGTCACCCAGAAGCTCAATGGAACCATTTCCTGCGAAAGTAGTCCGGGTAATGGGGTGAATTTTAAAATTATCCTTCCCCACGAAGGAGGTATTTAAATGGGTAATCAGATGAACGATGGCGATGAATTTGATGATCTTTTTGCGGAAGAATTCAACAATGAAGATGGCCGGGATATTTCCCAGGAGATAGAAGACCAATGGAAAATCCTTGTGGTGGATGATGATGAGGATGTCCATGCGGTGACACGACTGGCCTTACAGGGGTTTTCATTCCAGGGGAAAAAACTCATTCTTCTGGAGGCCCGTTCGGACAAAGAGGCCAGAGAGGTTTTGAAGGATCACTCTGATATTGCCATGATGCTGGTTGATGTGGTGATGGAAAGTGACACAGCAGGGTTAAATTTGGTGGACTATGTTCGAAATGAACTTAAATATGAGTCGGTTCGCATTGTGCTTAGAACTGGTCAGCCGGGTGTTGCACCGGAACAAGAGGTGATTCGGCAATACGAGATAGATGATTATAAAAGTAAAACTGAACTGACTTCAGAAAAATTGATGACAGCCATGATGGTGGGCTTGAGAACCTATGAGGCCATGAACACCAAAGAGCATTATCAAAAAAAACTTGAAGAGGAAGTGGCCAGAAGAACCGCATCATTACAGCAGGCCCTGGATGAAATAAAAATGCTCCGGGGGATTATTCCCATCTGCTCGCATTGTAAAAAAATTCGGGATGATGATGGCTGCTGGAGCCAGTTTGAAGCCTATATTCAAAAATATTCCGAGGCACAATTCAGCCACAGTCTCTGTCCTGATTGTGCCAGGCACCTTTACCCTGAATTTCATTTTGACGATGAATCATAACCCTCGGTTCGATAGCCATCATAACATACTGTAATCTAAATAAAATTTTATTCAGGTTTTTTATTTGTTATTTTTTTATATCAATAAATTCAATTTGTTATAAAAAAATAGTCGAACCGATGGTCATAAATGTGGTGTTGATCATAAATCTTTACCAAAATGGAGTTTGTTAATGTTTTACGCAGATTTGCATAATCATACTACTGCATCCGATGGAGATTATACCCCAGAAGCGCTCATTACCACCATGAAACACCTGGGTGTTTCCGTGGTGGGAGTAACAGACCATGACACCGTGGGGGGATTAGAGTCTGCCCTGGAGGTGGGGGCACGACTGGGTGTGGAAGTAGTACCCGGGGTGGAGGTGTCCGTAAGGTTCAAAGAATTTTTTTTCACCGGAACCCTGCACCTGTTGTGTTATTTTAAACCAGACTTATTGCAAAATAATGAATTTATCACCACATTGAACACAACCCTTGGAAAGGGCAGGGGAGAGACCTTGATTCGGTCCAGGGTGGCTGAGATAAATCGTATATTTGGCCCGGGTGGGGAAGAGCCCATGCTGTCAAGGGAGATGACCCATGATGAAATAGCCGCCTATGCACCTTCGGTGTCCCGGCGGCATTTTGCCCTGGCTCTGGCTGAAAAACATGGGATCAAAGCCCCGGATAAAATCAACCATATTATTGGCAACAACAGCCCAGCTTATTTACCATCGGGGATTGACATTGCCACTGTGGGGGCTTTTACATCAGCATTTCCTGTGATAACGGTGCTGGCCCACCCCGCAGCGGGTTCATTTCCCGGTAAAGGGCATTACAGTGAGGTGCTTCCCCCGGTGGAGACGGTAAAACGGTTGTTTCCCCGGTTTCTTGATATAGGACTCCATGGTATTGAAATAAGTTATCCAGGCCACACGCCAGAGCTCCAGGCCTTATTGCAAACTTGGGCTGAAAAATATAATCTTGTGGCCACCGGTGGGTCTGACTGTCACGATGAAATTCAGCGGCCTGCCGGGGTCTCTGGCATTTCAAAGGTTCAATTTGATATTTTTAAATCGTTATTTTGACCATGACTCTTATTTTGGATGAGTGGTTTTAGGGTCTGTTTTCTGGGAGAACCGGGTCAACAATACCTTTGCCAATTTTATTTTGTCTTAAATTTTAATCTGTATATTGCAATTTCATTACCATACTGGCACAATATATGGTATTGTGATTGCCAAATTTGGCATCCTTCAAAAGTACTTTACACTTTTTTTGCGCATTCCCGATTTACAAGGGCTTTTTTTTTAAAAAGACTGTAAAGTACTTTTGGGGTCATATGAAGGATGCCCCAAATTTCAAATCGGTTTTGAATTTGACGAAGGTCTTGGTCAAGAGTGTGTTATATTATCGAGTATTAATTTTTTGGAAAGAACATGGTGTGGTAGAATCAGGCACCCAATAATATTTGTGAGGTGGCTATGAAAAAAATGATGCAGAGATTCACTCTGGGTATGCTGATAATTTTGTTTTTACCATTCCCGGCATTTTCCATGGATATCGGAATGAACCTTAATTCTGTTTCTGATTGGTCCTTTGACCATGTGTTTCTGGATGTTTTTAAAAAGGCAAGGAGCTGGTGCACCCAGAATGCCGATGACTCCGGTTCATGGAATACAAAATTTTACGATGATATTCTCCAGGATACGAATGGATGGCCCACCCAAGTGCCTTTTGTCCCTGTAGGATCGGACCTTCCCCAGACAGTTCACACACTGGTCACCGTGGTGGAAGGGGGAACCTACACCCTGACTTATGAGGGGAAGGGAACGTTTACGGTCAGAGGATCTGGGGGGGCATTGAACACCATTGAATCCGACACCGAGGGAACCAAAACATTTACCTTTGATGTGGCCATGGATGAAGACCAGACTGGAACCATATGGCTGGAAATTCTATCCACGGACAATAGTGACTATCTGAAAAATTTTAAAATCATGACACCGGGGTATATAGAAGACGAATCTGATCCTTTTCATCCGGAATATACATCAAGGCTATCAAATTTTTCAGTGCTCAGGTTTATGGACTGGGGACGGATCAATGCATCCCCGGTGATGACATGGGATGATCGCACTGAACCCGACGATTATACCCAGGCAGGTGACAATGGTGTGGCCCTGGAATACATGATTATGCTGGCCAACGAGCTGGGAAAGAATCTGTGGATATGCATACCCCACCAGGCAGATGACAATTATGTGACCCAATGTGCCCAATTGTTAAAAAATACGGTGAATTCCGACCTTAAAATTTATGTGGAATATTCCAACGAAACCTGGAATTCCAATTTTTCGTTTCCCCAGACCACCTGGGTCCAGGATAAAGGCGCTGCATTGGGACTGGATGACGATGGCTGGAAAGCCGGTCAGATGTATGCGGGCCTTCGATCTGCTGAAATATGGACACTTTTCCAGAATGTGTTTGGTACGGACATGGACACACGGATTGTAAAGGTGCTGGCCACCCAGTCAGTGAACAGCGGTATTTCAGAAATGCGTCTTGGCGTTTTTTCTGATTCACTGCTTAATCCAGGTGGGATTCAACCCGATGCCCTGGCCCTGGCCCCCTATTTTGGGGGGGATGTGGCAGATGATATTGTGGACAACCAGGAGGTGGATTCCATCTCCGTCACAGAAATTTTATCCCGTGCCCAGGACGACATACAGCTGACACTGCCCGGAGAAATTGAAGCACAGAAAACCTTTGCCAATGAACATAACCTGGAACTGATATGCTACGAGGGAGGTCAGCACCTGGTGGGAACCTTGGGCAATGAAAATAATGATGTATTGACGGATAAGATCCTCACGGCCAATAGATCTTCGGAAATGGGCACATTGTATACGGAATATCTCACCCTGCTCCAGTCAAAAGGGGTGAGCCATTTTAATAATTTTTCCTATATTGGAGAGTATAATAAATGGGGTAGCTGGGGGACTTTTGAGCACCTGTTCCAGGCCTCTGATGAATCATCAAAATTTCAGATCCTCAACACATGGATTGATGAAGATCCACCTTCCCCAGAGGAAACAGAGCCAGTGGGAACTTTATCCACCCTGGTGATTTCCAAATTTACAGGAACCACTCCAGCCCTGAACACCCCATGGGATCTTACGGATGAACTTTACCCAAATATTGTATATAATGGGTGGTCTTTGGGGACAGGAACCACCCCTCTTGAAAATGATGATTTAATTGCCTTTTCCATTTGTAATGAAAAAGAGGTGTCATCCCTTGACACTGCCATTGAAAAAGAACAATATGCATCGGTTTCCCTGGAACCGGCATCTGGCTGGATCATGGACCTTGGCTGTGCCGCTGGGGAGTTGACCATTCGCCGTCTGAATAACCATGGCGGCCACCGATACGCTGTTTTTTCCAGTATAGGTGGATTTAATAGCGGTGACGAGATTTTTATCTCAGAATATTACGACTTCTGGTCGGTTAAAGATGTGGTTCTGTCTTTTGAGTTGCCCCAGGAGGGATATAGGGCCATAGAGGGTATCATTGAGTTCCGGGTGTACCCCTTTGAGGCACAGTATTGCCGTAAAAATGTTGGCATTTCCGGCTTTACCCTGGAAGGTACGCTTTATTGATTAAGGTCCAGACCCTCAAGTGTTATTTTTGTTTTGTTCTTCTATATAATTTAAAAGATTTTGTGCGTTGTGTGTTGCTCGTGAATTAATCGATTCTTCAAGTGCAACGCTCGCTTCGGCGAATCTTCCAATTTCGAAATAGATCCGGCCCAGATTATAAAGAATTGCATGATGTTGAGGAGCAATGCTCAAACATCGTTGGTATTGTTGGATTGCTTCCTCATATTCACCGATTTTTCTTAGTTCTATGGCAAATTTATTATATGTCATGACAGATTCTGGCATCGGATCAACGGTTTGGCGTAAAAGTGCTCCTGCTGCCTTTACTTTTCCCGAAGCAAGATAAACCTTTCCCATTTCCACCAGTTCAAGATCACTGGGATGAGACTGTTTGATTTCATCAAATATTTCAACTGCTTCATCTGCCAATCCCAGTTTTGCATACACACTTCCTAATTCAATTTTTCTTTGCCTGTTCAAAGGATTCCGGCCACTGGATTGTTTTAAATATTGCAATGCTTCTTCAAAATTATCCTCTTCCATACATATTTTTCCAAGATAATTAAGGGCCTTACTGTCGTTTCTTAGTTCGAGAAGCTCATTTATATATATTTTTGCCTTATCAAAATTTCTTTGATTATAATAGCATTCAATCAAAATAGTCAGTACAGATGGGTGTCTTTTCTTTTTCAGAAGCTGCTCTGCGTAATCTATGGCTCGTGTATGTTTACCAAAAAGTTTGAGCTGGGATAATTTTTGTATTTCATAATGCATTTCATCTGGATTCAAACGATTTTTAAAAATAGCTTTGATTGCAGACATTATCCGATTTTCATTGAATGGTTTTTGCTCATATCCGTCAATGCCCTCCTCGATGGCATAAATAACTTTTTCTTCAGACATTTCACCTGTGACCATTAAAACAGGCATTGTATGATTTTTGGGGTCACTTCTTATTTTTGTGACTAATTCAATACCGTTCATAACAGGCATATACCAATCAATAATTGCAAAATCGATTTTGTTTCTTTCAATTATTTTCAGGGCATTTGCCCCATTCCTAGCCTCTCGAATATTTTTATATCCATTCCTCATTAGAATACTTGTTAGCAAATTAGTCGTTAAATCATGATCATCCACAAGTAAAAAAGCATAATTCGTGTTTTCCATAATATTTAGTTTCATCCAAGACAGCTAAAAATTTAGTTGTTAATATAGAACTTAAACAGCAATAAGGGACTTTCCGAAATTAACCTATTCCTTGAATCCAGAACATTAACAGGTCAGGACTAATTAATATTTGGTTAGGTTTGAGTGTGCAAAAACGCGGTTTTAAGGTTATTGTCATTCAAACGCCTCCAATATTTGGTATTCTTTTTTTCCCGCTTACACGTATTAGAGCAATAAGCCCATCTTTCGGGAAAATTTTTCCCAAAAGTTAAAGTGTTTTTGAGGTACTATGAAAGCTGTCCAATATTTTTATTTAAATTAGGATCCAGTATAACAAAATGGCCTTAATGAGACAAGAATAATACTCATTAAAAAAATATATATATTCTATATTCAGTGTTTTAAATTAGTGCCCTTTGGGCGGGCTCGTGTCTGGCTCAATATTTTATTCTATCCCATAATTGCATGGTATATATTTTGTATCAAAAAACGCCAATTCCTATACTATTAAATCAGAATATGGACATTGTAAATGCCGGTTGATGTTTAGGAATGAGTCCACAATAACATCCCCATTTAAAAATTGGGGAGCACTATCCCTTTAACGATAGTACTTTCTGAAAAGGGCAAGTTATTTAAGACTGATTCCTTAGAAGAACGCTGGCAGACGTTAGCGATTAACAAATATCACCTTCTCAAAAGAGGTCACTATCCCGGATAATAAGTCATTTGGGATTCTTTTTTTGGGGTTTTTATTCTGATAAACGGGATCATAGAGGGAACAATCATCAATCCCAGAAATGCGGGCGCATTCCCATTTTTCTGGCCCATCATATAACCCGATGATTTCATTAAGTCACCATTCATTGATACAAAATGAAATATCTTGATAAATCAAAGAGTTGAATCTCCAACCGGGAAAATGGGAATGCGCCCAGAAATACTTTTACAAATTTCCCGAATAGATTTATATATAGCCCATGGAATTTTCAAAAATTTGAAAAATCCAACAGACTGCAATTCTTCTTTTTTTTGACTTTGTTCATCCTGAAGCGAACAGGGTTTAATCATTTATTTTTATGCAGGAGAATATCCCCATGCCCCATCTGAACCATCTGTTTGCTCCCATTAAAATCGGTTCCATGACGGTGAAGAACCGCCTTCTCATGCCATCCATGAGCATTAATTTTGGCGTGGATGACAATTGCTATGTCACCGATCAGTTGACAGAATATTTTTTGGAACGGGCCAGGGGAGGGGTGGGAATGATGATGGTGGGTGGGGGCGGTGTGCATCCTGGCGGACAGGAACAGCCGGATCTGCCCTTGATCTATGAAGATGGATGTATCCCGGCCTTGAAACAGATGGTGGAAAAAGTCAAGGGTTATGGGACCCGATTTGGGGTCCAGCTCATGCACGGGGGACGTCAATGTTATCTGCCGCAGAAGGTGGCCCCTTCCGCCATTCCAGCCCCTGCTGTGGTTAAAGGAGAGGTGCGTGCCCTTGAAATACCGGAAATAAAAGAGATAGTGGGCTGTTTTGGAGATGCCACCCGGCGGTGCAAAGATGCGGGATTTGATTTTGTGGAGATCCATGCGGCCCACGGCTATCTAATCAACCAGTTCATGTCCCCCAATGCCAATGTGCGCACCGATGAATATGGGGGCAGCTTTGAAAACAGAACCCGGTTTTTCTTTGAAGTCATGGCCGATATTCGGGAAAAAACCGGGCCTGATTTCCCCGTTGGTATCCGTATTAATGGCAATGATTTTATGGAAAATGGCTGGACACTGGAGGATACCGTACGACTGGTTCCTCTTATTGAAAAGGCAGGGGCCGCTTACATCCATGTGTCTGCAGGGGTATATGGATCCACGGAATTGACCATTCCTTCCATGTATTCCCCCCATGGGTGTTTTACATACCTGGCAAAGGCCGTGAAAGCGGTGGCAACCATACCCGTGATCACTGTAGGCAGGATAAAAGATCCAAAATTTGCCGATGAAATTTTGGCCAGGGGGGATGCGGATATGGTGGCCATGGGTCGGGCCCTCCTTGCCGACCCCCACATGCCAGCCAAGGCCCTGGCCGGGAATTTTTCCGCCATCAGACCCTGCGTGGGATGTTGTCTTGGCTGCATCCATGCCGTGCTTGCCGGGGAGCCTGCTTCGTGTGTGGTCAATCCTGATGTGGGGCGTGAAGCCCAGGTGAGAGAAGGACAACCCTCTTTGAATCCACAAAAAGTTCTGGTGGTGGGAGCTGGTCCATCAGGGATGGCTGCGGCACGGCTTTTTGCCATGAGGGGACACCAGGTCCGGGTGGTGGAAAAGGGGCCGGACACCGGGGGACTTATGGCCCTTGCGGCCCGGGCACCGGGGCGGGGGGAGATCAATGATATTCTTGATTTTTTCAGACATGAACTTTCCCGCCTTGGTCTTGAGATCCAGCATGACACCATTTTGGATGAAGATATTCTAAATAAATTTCAGCCGGACAGGGTTATTCTGGCAACGGGCTCCATGCCGGATATGCCCGTGATCAAAGGTCTTTTCCAGACTGACATGCGCCTTGTGACCAATGTGGATATCCTTTCCGGTGAAGAAGCCCCTGGAAAAAAAATAATTGTGCTGGGGGGAGGTATGACCGGATTGATCACCGCTGATTTTCTGGGGCAACAGGGGTGTGAAGTGCATGTATTGAACCGCAAAAATCGTTTTGCCGAAGAGATGTCTGCCAATGATCGATATTATCTGCGGGAAAGCATTAAGGAAAAAAACATTACCCTGTATAAAAAAGTTGCCATAAAAGGATTTACCCGGGATGGGGTCACCTTTAAAACCCGGGGAGAAACCGTTTCCCTGGAAGGTTGTGACATGGTGGTGATTTCTGAAAAGCAGGTTTCCGTGAGAGAAATTAAGGCCTTGGAAGATAAGACCACTGCCACATTTCACGTCATCGGAGATGCCAAGCTACCCCGCAATTTGATGTTTTGCATCAGTGAAGCCGAGGAGATTGCCCGTTCCATATGACCAAAACCGGCATCATTAAAATGTGATTTGCATTTTTTTGAGGGAACGCTTCCTTTTCAGAAAGTTTCCTTCAAAAAATAGTAAGTGTCCCCAGAACACAGAACCCACAGTACCCAGTACCAAAAATAACCAAAAGGATTATGAAGACCCAATGAAAATACTGACAGTATCGGATGTGGTGCTTCCCGAACTTTACAAAGCGTTTGATAAAACAGCATTTCCAGACATTGATCTTGTCATGGCCTGTGGAGATTTGCCACCGGAATACCTATCTTTTTTATGCCACACCTTTGGAGGACCCCTTTTTTATGTCCGGGGCAACCACGATATTCGATATGATGAAAAACCACCCCAGGGCTGCACAAATATCCATGGTCGCATTGAGAAGTTCCAGGGGCTGAAAATCCTGGGGCTGGGGGGTTCCAGGTGGTACAATGGCGGTGTCAACCAATACACAGAACAAGAGATGAAAAAAAATATCCGTGGCCTGAAATTTCCCCTGTGGTGGGGCCGGGGGGTGGATATTGTCATTACCCACGCCTCACCACGGTATATCCATGACGCCGAAGATCCCTGCCACAGGGGATTCAAGTGTTTTGGTACCTTTATTAATAAGTACCGCCCCGACTATTTTATTCATGGCCATATCCATCGGGATTTTGATTCCCCTGAGGAACGCATAACCCGGGTTAATAAAACAAAGGTGATCAATACCTATGGTTACAACATCATTCACATCGATCCTCATACGGTTGTTTCGTAAATTAATGGGTAAAAAAGATCCGGATGACAGGCTTCAGGATGCGGATTACTTTAAATGTCGTCAGCAGAAGGAGGGTGCTTTTGATACAAAAGACCGGGGGGTTCAGACGGTCAACGTGGCCCAGATCACGGGAAGTGTGGGGCGGTATCAAGATTTTGATGATCAGTTTCGATTCCGGGGCAATAAAACCTCTGAACGGTTTTTAAGTGTGCTGGAGGCCATGCGCACCGGCACGGTTTTGCCCCCCATCAAGCTGTATCAGATCAAGGATGAGTACTATGTGATGGATGGCAATCACCGGGTGGCGGCGGCAAAACAGTTGAAACACGATGAAATTCTGGCCACCATTCTGGAGTTTATCCCCAGCATTGAAACCCTTGATAATCTCCTTTACAAGGAAATGGTGCTCTTTTGTGAGGAGACGGGCCTGCCCCGGGTGATCAAGCTCACTGAGCCGGGAAAGTACCTTCAACTCCTGGGGCAGATTGAACAACACCATCAATATCTTCAAGGGGGAAAGGGAGATGTCAGTCTTTTCAAGGCGGCCCGGGACTGGTACAAAACGATCTATACCCCCTTTTGTGCCATCATCAAGCGGGGAGGACTGCTGGAAAGATTTCCCAATCGTACCCTGGCGGATCTTTATTCCTATATCTCTTCGGGGTATTGGGAAAAGAAAAAAAATGTCTCCTACGGTATTGGTCTGGCGCGTATGATTCCCAATAATATGGAGGATTTCAGGTCAAAAATGTCAAAACTCAAAGAATTGGAATATCCAGAAATGAAACAGGGAATCACAGCTTTTGTCCTGATGAATGTCAAGGGAAGGCAAGAGAACCGGATCATGGAACATTTATACAAGCTGGATGAGGTGGTGGAAATTCATGCGGTGCATGGGGATGTGGATTTATTGGTTAAAACTGTATTGACAAGGGATTTACTCAGTTCAGATGCGGAGGTTATTTCTAATTTTGTCCATGATAAAGTCAGACAGTTCAATGGCGTGATCAGCACTAAGACCCTGATACCAGGAGTGTCTAAAATCAAACCCCAGGAAACAATGTTATTGTAAAGGCAATTTGAGGCGAATGAAGCAATGAGTGAAATCGGAGCAGATCAATCAAAGCACCAATTAATTTTGGATGCGGTGAAGGATAAAGCCGTAAAAAATCAGGCGCAGGACAGCCCGGATAAAAAAATAGAGATTGTCGTATTCTCCATGGCTCATCGCTATTTTGCATTTAAAGGGTCTGGAATTAGAGAAATTTTACCATACACTCCCATCACCGAGGTGCCGGGGTGTCCCCGGACAATACGGGGAATCATTAATGTGCGTGGAATCATTGAATCTGTGGTGGATTTACATACTCTGCTTGAAATTGAGGATACGCCCACGTCTAATAGAACCCGGTTTATCCTGGCACAGTCAGAAAAAATTTTATCCGGTATCCAGGTGGAGAGCGTTGAGGATGTTCTCTCAGTTGAATCCAATCAAATCAAGGCAGTCATCTCCACATTACCTGCTGCCACCCAAAAATATGCCTTGGGCGGAGGGGAACTGTATAAAGATCACTACGTGGTTTTGCTAAGTGTAAAAAAAATATTCACAGAGCTGCTACAATAAAGGAAATCAATTGTGGAAAATGAGGTGACCCTGCTTTTTTTTAATATCATGGGCATTGATTTTGCCATGGACGTTGCACCGGTCACGGCCATGGTGTCTGTGGAATCACTGGTAAATCAAAAATCAGGTATTGTGTGGTTTCATGAAAAAATTAATTTTTCTCAAACCCCTGTGGTTTATGACTGCCCAAAGGCCCTACGTATTACGACTGGAAAAAAACAATTCCATCTGACCATTGATAACCCCCGGGAGATGCCTGTTTCGATTTGCATTGACACTATAAAACAGTTTCCTGTTTTGGTGGATCAGTTCTCCCATGGCACCCCCCTCTGGGCGGTATATCTCCTTAAGGATCGCTTGGTGTTGCTGGTGGATGCACTTACGATGTTTCCATGATTTCAGAAACTGGAGTATTGAGTATAAATCCTTTTTGAGGTAAATTCCTCTTGAAGTAGATCCATCCTTAAACTACACTACCTTATTTGAGTCTTAGGTGAAACTATGAATTTAAAACAGAAAAATACCATCCTCCCGTTTATTATAATGATTGCCATGTTTACCCTGGGATCGGTGGTGACCGTGAATCAATTAAACAAGTTAAAAACAGAAATGATTTCCCAGCCCATGGAAGATGCCATGGCAGTTTTGTTAAGAAGCGTGGACTTCACAGCCCAGCAGGTATTGGAAAAATCATCACTTTTTTCCCGGTTACCCCAGGTGATACAGGCCTTTGAACTGGCCCATTCAGGGGATATTAATGATCCCCTGGATCCCCAGGCCCAGGCGGCCCGGCAAATGCTGAGGTGGGAACTGAAAAATGCCATGGACGGATATGAAGCTGTCTCTGCCAATGGTAAAATGAAACTTCATTTTCACCTGCCCAATGGGCGCAGTCTGGTTCGTATGTGGCGAGAAAAGCAGATTAAGATCAATGGAAAGTGGGAAGACCGATCCGACGATATTTCTGATTTCAGGCATACGGTGCTTGATGTCAATGCCACAGGTAAACCGGTGAAAGGGATTGAACTGGGCCGGGGAGGATTTGTGATCAGAGGGCTCTCTCCCATTGTGGACGCAAGGGGAAAAGTCCTTGGATCAGTGGAGGTTCTGTTTGATTTTGCCCCCCTGGTAAAAACATTGTTTTCCGATGGTCACTATCTGGTTCGGCTTTATATGAACAAGACGTTTCTCTCCATTACCCATCGGTTCCAGGATGGGGAAAAATATCCCATTGTGGCAGATCGGTATGTCCAGGTCATGGGGCAAAAGGAAGATAGCTCCCCCAAAGGGAGCGTTCTGTCTCTTCTGGATCAGGGCCGGGAAGATTTTATTGCCCATCTGGATGGGAAAAAAGCCATGGCGGCATTTCCCATAAAAGATTATAAATCAAACCAGATCGGTGTGATGATGCTGGAAACAGATATCACCCATGAAGGTGGCTTGGTTCGTAATATCATTGTCTTCCAAGTGGTGATGCTCTTTTTGATTTTGATTGTCATGGGGGGAATCAGTATATTCCTTTTATCCCGAACCGTATTACAACCTGTTTCCATGATTATGAATATTTCCAAAAAACTCTCCACAGGGGATTTAAGTGATGGGATTGAGGTGACCACAACCGATGAGATGGGTCATCTGTCGGAAACCATTAATTTCATGATCCAGGCGGTCAAAGGGATGGTGGGTAAAATCATTGAGGTGGTGACCCGTCTCACAGACAACAGCCAAGAGATAAATACCGCGCTTCAGAACCAGGTGGCAAGTGCCTCGGAACAGTCGGCATCGGTGACGGAAATCACCTCCACCATGGCTGAATTCTCGGCCTCCTCCCAGCAGATAGCAGAACACGCAAACCGGGTTCTTACCATTGCCGAAGAGGCTCTTGAGCATGCCAATGCAGGGGAGAAATCCGTTTCTCTGGTCACCGATAAAATGGATGAAATTTATGCCGACAACACCCAGACGGTGAAGGGGGTCCATGAGTTGGGCAATAAGACCCGTGAAATTTCAAAGATCATGGGAATTATCAATAACATTGCCGACCAGACAAAGCTTATTGCCTTTAATGCGGCCCTGGAAGCATCCAGCGCTGGTGAAGCAGGAAAACGGTTCGGGGTTGTGGCGGTGGAGATCAGGCGGTTGGCCGAAAATGTGGAAGCATCCACAAGACAGACGGAAAAACACATCACGGAAATTCAAGATGCTGTGGATCACATGATGCTGGCCTCGGAAAAAAATACCAGTTGCATCAATGAGGGCTTAAGTTTTACCTCCCACACCCGGGAGACCCTTGCGAATATAGTGGGAAAATCCCAGAATACCCGGGATGCGGCCCAGCAGATCACCCTTTCCACCCAGCAGCAGAAAACAGCCAGTGATCAGGTGGTTCAAGCGCTTAAAGAGATTGATGACAGTGGCAGGCAGACCACCCGGGCCATTACCCAGATTGGTGACAACGGTGAGATATTAAACCAACTGGCAGCCCAGTTGCAATCCATTGTCAAAGGCTTTAAACTTTGACATCCAACTGTGAATTTTTAATTTTGGGAGAATTACCATGGTAGCTGTACGGGTAGTAATAGTGGACGACAGCACCTTTGTCCGGGCGGTTCTTAGGGATCTTTTAGAAGCCGATCCAGACATTGAAGTGGTGGGAGAGGCAGTGAACGGGGTGGATGCCCTGGAAAAAATTTCTGCGCTTAAACCTGATCTTGTCACCATGGACATTGAAATGCCCGAAATGAACGGTCTTGAGGCCATTGAACAAATTATGGGGGGAGAGGATGCGCTGCCCATTCTGGTGTTCACCTCCCTTGACGATGCAGGAACCGCATATGATGCCATCTCCCGGGGGGCACTGGAACTGCTGCCCAAACCCAATATGGATAGCTTTAACAGTGACTATTTTGCCCGGAGAATAAAACTGCTCTCCAAGGTAAAGGTGGTGCGTCATATTCGAAGCGGTATGGCTGTAAAGGAAGTCAGGGCGAATAAAACCGGCCCTCCATCGGTGGGAACTTTTCCGAAAATCATTGCCATTGCAAGCTCCACAGGGGGGCCCAGTGCCTTGATCGGGCTTTTTGCCGGGCTTACCCATCCCCTGGATATGCCGGTGGTGGTATCCCAGCACATTGCCCAAGGGTTTGATGAGGGCCTGATGAAATGGTTGAACCGGGAGACCTCCCACGCCCAAGTGAAAATAGGAGTGCCCGGGGAGAAGGTCAAACCGGGAACCATCTATCTGTCCCCTGCCAATGGAAACATGGAAGTTACATCCAGCGGTATAATTGCGGTTTCTCCCTTTGGACCCGGGGATATTTATACCCCCTCCTGTGATAAATTGTTTGAATCCGTTGCCAGAACCTATGGCGCTTCCTGTGTGGCCATTGTGTTGACAGGCATGGGCAATGACGGGACAAGGGGGGCACAGGCTGTTAAACGGGCAGGGGGGAGAACCATTGGACAGGATGAAGCCTCCTGTGTGGTGTACGGTATGCCAAAGGCAGCTATGGAAATTGGTTGCATTGATGATCAGATGTCCTTAACCGACATTGGCAGATACTTAAACGGGTTGATTCGGGAATAACAATGCCCTTTTTTGCCATTGAAAACATGATTTACCAGCGCACCGGTCTCACCTTTGATGACCATCGATCCATTGTTTTAAAGGATAAAATTTCCCAGCACATGGCATTGCTGGGCGTGGATGACATGAGGTGCTATTACAACGATATCCGTGCCACCCATGCGCTTTTTGATGCCCTTGTGGATCAACTGACCATCAATGAGAGTTATTTTTTTCGGGAACCGGCGCATCTGGATCTTTTATCCCATCGCCTGATTCCAGAGCTGGCAGGTAAAAATAAGACACAAGGGCTATCTATTCTCAGCGCGGGTTGTTCCACGGGGGAAGAGCCCTGCTCCATCGCCATGGGCGTGGAACAGGCCCATGGCCCGGTATTTCTATCCAAGGTTCGGATTCTGGGCGTGGACATTGATAACACGGCCCTTTCTCTGGCCCGCACCGGTGTTTATGGAAAATGGAAACTTCGACAACTGGCACCTCTATTGCGGTCACAGTATTTTCAATCCATTTCCAATGGGCAATATACCATAAGACCTGATATCCTTAAAAAAATAGAGTATTATCCTGCAAACCTGGTGGCGGGGCCGCTGCCTGAAGTTGTTGGCACTGTGGATGTTATTTTTTATCGTAATGTGTCCATCTATTTTGATAAGGTCACCCGGATGAAGGTATTTTCGCACTTGGAAAGGGTTTTAAGACCCGGGGGATACCTTGTGGTGGGGTCTGCTGAAACCCTTTCCCATGATACGGGAGCGCTTTGTCTGGTGGAGATGGATGGCTGCTTTGTTTATCAGAAAAAATCAGATAAATCTCATACCCATGACATGTCTGAAATGCCCCCCGGGATAACCGGTGAAGCAGGGGAAAATTCTTCTCTGTCATCCAAAGACAAGGGGGCTATAAAAAAACCATCTCATACGTCTGATCCCGTTTTTGATTCCAATAGACACCCTTCCTGCGGGGCTTTATCACCCAAGGCCTGGTGCAATGCGTCTTTCCCTGGACGTAGCAAGCATGGAGCGGTGAGGGGCACGGAAAATCAACATCATCGCTTACCCCCAAAAAAAATGGCTGAAATATCCCTGGAATCCCCCCAGGCCATCTACGAAAAATCCCTGGATTTAGCCCGGCAGAAAAAATTTGATATGGCCCAGGCTCTTCTTAAACCAATTTTGGAAACTAAGGATGACATCATGGAAAAGGTTTCCATTTTACGGGCAGGGATGTTCATACAGCAGGGTGACATTGAAAGGGCTACTGTTGTGTGCCAGCATATAATCAAAAAGAATGTGGCCTGCTCCCCGGCGTATCTGCTTCTGGGTATGATTGCCAGCATGGAGAATCAACCCATGGAAAGCCTGGATAGATTACGTGAAACCACCTATATTCAGCCTGACAACTGGCTGGCTCATTTTTTAATGTTCCAAGCGTTTCAGACACTGGAGAGAAAAAAAGAGGCATCCCGCCAGGCAACCGTGGTAGTCAGACTTTTGGAAAAGGACACCAATACCCACCATGGCCTTGATTATTTCCCCCTTTCTTTTTCCAGAGAACAGATTCTTCACCTGTGCCGACAGCACGCTTTTTTAACCTCTTAATCACTGGAATCCATCATGGCATTTGACAGATCCAAATTTATTCCCCGTTTCATAGAAGATGCCAATGACCATCTGCATGCCATGAACCAGGGTCTGGTTGCCCTGGTTGAGACGCCATCGGATTCGTCCTTGGTGGATGCGGTGTTCCGGGCGGCCCACACCATAAAGGGGTCGTCCAGAATGATGAAGTTAATTCATATCAGTGACATGGCCCATGTGCTGGAGGATGTCCTGGATGGCTTGAGAAAGGAAAAAATCGCCTACTCCAATGCCATTTCCACTGTGTTGTTTGAGGGAATGGATGCCCTGTCTAAAATGATGGAATCTCTCTCCCAGGGGGAAGAAAATGAAGCGCCTAAAGGAATCACCGCTCTGCTTAAACAGGCGGCTCAAGGTGAATTGGAAGTGCAGGAGGTGGGGGAAAAACAAATCCCTCCGGGACAAGAACTGGATTTAATGGATACCGACAACTCCAGGTTGACGGATAAAATAGAGACAAAGGAGGAGATGAGTGCACCCGTTATTTCCCCTGAGTCCCAAACTTCTCCGGCGAAAGAGACCTCTCCAGAGTCAGAGCCCTCTCCAACACCGGCACTTTCTCCAGAACTGGAAGCTGCTCCAGACTTAAAAAATTATCCAACCCCGGAAATAAATTCAGAATCAGAAACCTGTTCAGAGGCAGAAATTTTTACAGAGAAAGATATAGATATAGAAGCAGAGGCACGTCCGCTAACAAATTTTACCGAATCTTCTCAACCTGTTCTGGAAAAAGTTGAAACCTCTGATAAGACGCCTGTAAAAATTGAAGAAACCATCCGCGTGGATGTGAATAAGCTGGATGCCCTGATTAATCTCATGGGAGAAGTCGTCTCCACCCACAAAAAAGTCGAAACCCATGCCCGGCACATCCATGGGCTTTTTTTGGAGCTGGATGATTTTCAATCCGCTGTGGAACAAAAAAAACAAGCGCTAAATTATGACCATCCCCAAGCCAATTCACTTGAGGCATTTTTTGATTCATTCCATAGCAGGATAAAACAGTTAAATCAGGGGATTCATGAATATCTGGGACATTTTCAACCCCTGATGACCCAGATGCAGGAACGCTCACTGGATCTTCGTATGGTCCCTTTGTCAACCATTTTTGATGGGCTTCATATGGTGGTTCGGGATCTGTGCCGTGATTCGGAAAAAACGGTCTTTCTTAAAATCACCGGCGGTGACACAGAGATGGACAAAAAGATGACAGAACATCTCAAAGATCCGCTTCTTCACATGGTTCGAAACTGCATTGACCATGGAATGGAGGCAAAAGAGGTTCGTCTGGAGGCAGGGAAACCCGCCCATGGCACCATCAAAATTGCCGCAGGTATTGACGGGGGACGGGTTCACATCCGCATTGTCGATGACGGAGGGGGCATTCCCATGGATAAGGTGGTTAGGAAGGCCCTGTCCCGGGGACTTGTAACCCAGTCGGTTCTTAAAGACATGACCCCTTCCCAGATGGCCCAGCTTATTTTTAATCCCGGACTGAGCACAGCGGACATCATTACCGACATTTCCGGTCGGGGGGTGGGCATGGACGTGGTTCGTGAGAATATTGAGAATACACTCAATGGCGTTATCACGGTGGACACCCTCCCGGGGCAGGGAACCACTTTTCACATTGTATTACCGGAGACCATTGCTATTATCCATGTGTTTCTTGTGACTTTGAATTCCATATGCTATGCCATTCCCGCCAGCCATGTGACTGAAATTGTCAGTATCCCTGGTAATGAAATTTTAAATGCCCAGGATAAAGCGGTGTTGCGGCTGAGGGGGGATCTTGTGCCCGTGGTCTCCATGGGAGATGTGTTGGGTCATGCCCCCCTGCCAGATGCCATTGATATTAAAGATGAAAGATCCTTGTTGATTCTTATTTCAGGCCAGGGAGAGGATCGTCTGGGAATGATCATTGACAGCCTGCTCAGTGAAGAAGAACAGGTGGTAAAACCCTTTCCGCCTCACATGCAGGGGATGCATCTGGTCACCGGGGCTATTCTTTCCGATACCCATGGGATTATTTTGGTGCTGCACATGTTGCAAATGGTTGAACAGGCCAAGAAACTCCAGAAACCGGATGCGTCCTTTTTTCAGAATGCCCCTTCCCATGATGTTTCTCCACCCCGTATCCTGGTGGTGGATGATTCCATCACCACCCGGGAGATTGAGAAATCAATTCTGGAATCCCATGGCTATGAGGTCACCCTGGCAATGGATGGCGTAGATGGATTTAAAAAGGCCTCCGAATTTGCCTATGATCTCATTGTTTCCGATGTGGATATGCCGAACCTGGACGGGTTTGCCATGACAAAAAAAATTCGATCCACTGACATGCATGCCCATACTCCTATTATTATTGTCACGGCCCGGGACAGCCAGGTGGATATGAGAAAAGGAATTACATCCGGTGCCAATGCCTATATTGTTAAGGGTGATTTTGATAAGAATAATTTGTTGGAAACCATCGAGAACTTATTGGGAATGTGAAAGAGGAAGGGTGAAAGGGGAAGGAAGGATTATAAGGGTTGAGTGCTAATATAACACCCATGCCCTAGCGGGCACAACGAAGATAGAAAATGGTTGTATGCCGCCCCCGGGGAGGGGTAATGGAAGCGACCCGGAACTGTTAGACGGCCCAATTGGCCGGTTCCTATTACCCATCGGGGGGGGCTCTGCTGAGGGTACTTGGACACTTCATTTTTATATAAAATACTAATAGGGGACATATTGTCCAATTTATCCCCGTCTCCAATTTATTTTTGCTGTGGGTAAATCCAGATGAAAAAGAAGATTTGCGCATGGTAGTTTATTACCAAAGAAGGGATATGCTATGTCTACCGAAAATTTAAACATTCTGCTGGTGGAGGATGATCCTTTTGCCCGGGCCATGCTGGAACAGATCCTTTTTGATAAAGGCTACGGGGTAAAAATGGCTGAAAATGGTCTGGAGGGGATAAAGATATTTTATGAAAATAATGATGTGGATCTCATCATTACAGATATGAATATGCCGGAAATGGATGGATTAGAACTTATCCAGCAGTTAAGGGATGCAAATCAGGATGTTCCCATCATTGTACTGACCAGTAACCTTGAAATAAAAACGGCGGTGAGTGCCATCTATAGCGGAGCCAATGCCTATCTTATAAAAGATGAAAACATAGAAGACACCTTTGTTCAGGCCATTGACCATGCATGGGATCATTACCAACTGGCCCGGGAAAAGCAAAGACTGATGGCGGAACTCGAAGAGAAAAACCGGGAACTGGAGCAGCTCTCATACCTTGACGGCCTCACCGGCATTTCAAATCGCAGATATTTTGACACGATCCTCGCCAAGGAGTGGCGCCGGGTCATGCGAGATCATTTTCCCATTTCCATTGCCATGATTGATATCGATTACTTTAAATTATACAATGACACCTATGGTCATCAGTCCGGGGATGATTGCCTGAAAAAGGTGGCCCATGCCCTGAAAGATGCCCTTTTCCGGCCCGGGGATTTCATTGCCCGGTATGGCGGGGAAGAGTTTGTGGCGGTGATGACCAACATCGGGCTGGATGGAGCACTGGAAGTGACAGCAAGGATGCAGCATAATATCAAGCGATTGGGCATTCCCCATGAGATGTCCGAGGTATCGGATCTGGTAACGGAGAGCATCGGTATTGCCTGTAGTGTTCCCCAAAAGGGAAGTGATCCCAAAGAGTTGATTGGAAAATCGGATTCTTGCCTGTACAATGCCAAGGAGCAGGGTAGAAACAGGATTTGCAGCCCAGAGCATACCCAACACCCCCTGAGCTAAAGACTCGGGGAAGGGCTTGCCGGATTTTTATAACATACATGGCTGTAACTACCAGCCACAACGAATATAGGGTCGTAGACGCGGAGCCAAATGGCTGTATGCCGCCCCCGGGGGCTCTGCTGAGGTAACCTTGGAGGCTACCTTTTCATATAAACGGGCATGTCCTGCCAGACACAACGAATATTGAAAATGCTATCATGCCGCCCCCCCCGACGGGCAATGGGCCCGGCCCGGAAACGTAG
>Ga0307929_1001034_pt1 | contig 23433 bp, 20 predicted proteins | sample AceLakmetage1330_FD_203160 | JGI IMG/M metagenome (GOLD analysis project Ga0307929, IMG submission 203160) | Saline water microbial communities from Ace Lake, Antarctica - #1330 | ecosystem: Environmental > Aquatic > Non-marine Saline and Alkaline > Saline | place: Antarctica: Ace Lake...
CATTGACAACCCCAGTTCCGCCAACCGATGCATACGCACCGGACTCCTCTTGCTGTCCAAATCCTCCGAGCGTTTCCTCGCGACAGGATCAGACCCCCGGCATTGCCGCCTATTTGGAACCGCTGGCAGTCTTTGGACAAGCGCCCTTCCTGCCCTGGGGATGGGCTGGGCATGGGTATGTGGTTTTCGTAAAGCGTTACGGCATAGCGTTCAGCCGCATCTCATGTTCGCCACAATTGCATTGGACCATGATAACGGGAGACCCAGCCTTCGCGCTGCACTTGCTACGGCGGGCAGGCTGAGAACGGATAACGAGAAGAAAGATTTCCTAATCTTGCACCGCTCTCGTCACCCGTTCTCCGACCTCCGTTACGGTCTTGCACGGCAACGGGGAAGTCAGTAGTCTCGCACATGTTATGAAATACATCAGTACAAGAGGTGAATCAGCGCCACTTTCGTTTTCGGAAGCTGTCATGGCAGGGCTTGCCCGGGATGGGGGATTGCTGTTGCCCTACTCCATTCCACAGGTTTCTGATAAGTTTGATCGCTGGAGTGATCTGTCTTATGCAGAGCTTGCCTTTGAAGTTATGCAGCCCTTTGTTGATCTTCCGGATGATGATCTCCGTTCACTCGTGAACCGTAGTTACGCAACGTTTCGTGATTCGGAGGTGGTGCCACTTAAACATGTGGGCGACGTCTACATTCTTGAGCTGTTTCATGGCCCGACGCTTGCATTCAAAGATATTGCCCTTCAGTTTCTAGGCAATCTGTTTGAATACCAGCTTGAGCGCACGCAGGCGCACCTAAATATTGTTGCGGCAACCAGCGGGGATACGGGCAGTGCGGCTATTTATGGAGTGCGCGGAAAGAATCGTATACGGATTCTGGTGATGCATCCACAAGGACGTACCAGTGAAGTGCAAGCACGACAGATGACGACAGTGCTTGATTCTAATGTATTCAATGTGGCTGTGGATGGAACATTCGATGATTGCCAGTGCATGCTTAAGCAACTGCTTAATGATCTGACCTTTCGTGATCAACACTGCCTTGGGACTGTAAACTCGATTAACTGGGCGCGTATCCTTGCGCAGATGGTTTACTACGTTTATGCAACCCTTAAGATCCGGAAGCGAACGGGAGCTGGTCGGGTTCGTTTCTGTGTGCCGACGGGAAATTTTGGGGATATTTTTGCCGGATACATGGTGGCACGTATGGGGATTCCGATTGGAAAGCTGATTTTGGCTACCAACGAAAACGATATTTTATCACGCTTCTTTCGAACGGGACTCTACGATCAAGGGGATGTTGTTCCAACGTTGAGTCCTTCGATGGATATTCAAGTGGCAAGCAATTTTGAACGCTATCTCTACTATCGGCTGAATGAGGATGCTCAAGCGGTTCGCAAGGCAATGGCGTTGTTTTCTGATGGACATCCAATCCAAGTTCCCCTTGGTAAAGAGGGGGTGGATTCAATGGTTGTGGCGGGAATGGGAACAACGGCTGATACGCTGTCAGCTATTAAATCCTGCTATGTTGATGAACACTATCTGTTGGATCCTCACACGGCTGTTGGGTACCACGTTGCTCATCGTTATCTGGATAGCGAAGAGCCGATGGTTTGTCTCGCCACAGCGCACCCTGCAAAGTTTGGTGATGCGATCCAACAGGCGCTTGGAGCCCCCCTTGCGCATCATCCGATACTGGATGCCTTGACCGACAAGCCAACGCGCTGCGACTCATTACCTGTAGACATTGATCAGCTAAAGACCTACCTGCTTGATAAGGTCTTAGGATCTTCAAGCGAATCTGTGGGTGGTGCGAATAGCGGGCAATAGCTGACGTAGTGTTTTTACGGGGAATCTCCTAGAATTGGCAAGAAAGATGCGACAAACTATCTTGTATCGAGATTCTGCGCAGGTGGAGTAGGCACCGACAAAGCAGTTCGACGAAGCGTAACCAATAAAGTGTGGGAACTAAGAAGGCGACAAAGTGTGAGCATCCTACACTTTGTCCTACACTTCGTCGCTTTCTTAGTCGGTTACGCTTCATTCACCCGCTTGGTCGATCATGATTGCGGAAAGAACTCACAATTTACCCGCAGATTATTCAGAAGAGTACGGATTTTAAAAAGGACTGCATTGCGAATGGATACTCTGGAAACCAAGTCAGATTTTGTATGTCTTCGTTGCGGTGCATGTTGTCGTGAATCTGGCTATGTTCATCTTACGGATGAGGACATTGATGCGCTTGCTAAATTCTTGGAAATGGATGTGCGTAGCTTCACAGAGCGCTACACACGATTGACGCATCATCGCCAGGGGTTGAGCCTCACAGAACAGGATAACGGGGCTTGCATCTTCCTTGAGGAGGGAGGAGACTGCCATGTCGAAGCCGCTAAGCCAGAACAGTGTCGTCAATTCCCTTTTACGTGGCGATACGCTGACATGCAGCACATCTGCAAAGGATGGAGTATCAATGAAAAAGAGAAGCCTTAACGATCGGATTGTTGCATTGTTGAGCGAGAAGAACCAACGTGCACTGTCCTCACCCGAAATTGCAGATGCGCTGGCGCTTACGGGCAAGCAGCGCAAGCAGCTCCAGAAGCATTTCAATCAACTTGTTACGCAGGGAGCCATTGTTACGCTTCGCAACGGATGCTACTCGCTTGGCGAAGAGGCGGATCTTTTCACCGGCCGTTTTGTGTCAGTGCGCTCTGGAAATGGGTTTGTCGACGCTATCGGGGGTGCCGAAGGAAACTCGGTTTTTGTGGTAGCAAGGGATCAGGGAACGGCCCTGACGGGGGATACGGTGGTTGTGCGCCTTTATCCTGAGACACCTGCCGATGAGAAGGGGCGTTCGGGAAAAGTGATTCGAATTGTTGAACGCGGCCGCCACGATATTGTGGGAACGTTGCGATCGACCGGAAAATTCTTTCATATCGTTCCCATTGATCCTGTTTATGCCCAGAACTTCTATGTGGGCGATACGATGGATGCAAAGGTCGGAGACCGGGTATTAGTGCGCTTTACTCATTGGGAAAATCGTCACGTTAGCCCCGAGGGGGAGGTCGTTGAGGTCCTCGGTCCGGCCGATAGTCCCTCCGTCGATACGCTTTCGATTATTCGTCACCATGATCTTCCAGAGGCCTTTCCAGAAGAGGCCTTGCGGGAGGCGGAGGCTGCGTCGGCTAGCATGGAACTTCCAGGAAAACGGGTCGATTTACGCGACGACTTAATCATTACCATTGATCCTGAGCAGTCTCGTGATTTTGATGATGCCTTGTCAATACATGAAGAGAAAGGGTTTCGCGTTGTTGGCGTGCACATTGCTGATGTAAGCCATTTTGTTCAGCCCGGAAGTGCTCTGGATGTGGAGGCCCGCAAGCGTGGCACAAGTGTCTACCTTCCTGATATGGTTCTTCCGATGTTGCCTGAGCAACTCTCAAATGGCATCTGTAGTCTGAACCCTGGCCGTGACCGGCTAGCCTTTTCTGTAATGATGAAAGTAGACGCTGAGGGCAAGGTGGTGGCGCGATGGTTTGCCAAGACGATCATCCGTTCAGGTTGTCGCTTGACCTATGCTGAAGCGTTGAAAGTGATTACGGGAAAGCGCCCGCGCAAGAAGGCAAGTCTGACGCCTGCGGTGGGGGCTCTGTTGCGTCAGTTGCATGAAATTGCTCAGCAATTTCGAAAGCGCCGATTTGCAAACAACGCATTAGATCTTGACGTGCAAGAGGTTGAAATTGTTACAGATGGAGCTGGTAGCATGACGGGACTGGTGCCCGTCGTGAATGATATTTCACATCAACTTGTTGAAGAGTGTATGGTTGCCGCCAATGAGGCTGTGGCATCAGAGTTAGCGGGGCGGCATATAGCAAGCCTGGCTCGCTTCCACGACGCACCAAAGCTGACGAAAATTGAGGAATTAACGGACCTGCTGATTGGCATGGGATACTCTCCTGGTGACCTCACGAAGCAGAATGTCATGGCCAAATTTTTGCGCCGCATCGAACATGATCCGCTTGCGCACCATATCCATGTGGCCGTGCTTCGGAGTATGAATCGTGCCATCTACTCTTCGACAAAAACAGGTCACTACGGTTTGGCAAAAGCGTTTTACTCGCATTTCACTTCGCCGATTCGTCGTTATCCAGATCTGATTGTACATCGCCAACTTGCGGCATGCCTCCGTGCTCCAGGGGGAATGCGCTATGACAAGCCTCAGCTCGCTGCGATTGCGCTTCACGCATCTGAGCGCGAGAATATCAGCGATACGGCAGAACGCGCGCTTACGGAAATAATAAAATTCCGCTATTTGGAGCGTGAGTTGGCGTCGGACAAGCAGACGGTCTACGATGCGGTTGTGATTACCGTTACCAATTTTGGTGTCTTCGTGGAGTTGGATCCCCTCCGAATGCAAGGCCTTGTGCATGTCTCGGCTCTTTCAAATGAGTTTCTACGTTTCAACCGTAAGCGTAGTGAATTGAGCAATAGGCGTGAGCGCTTTGGTGTCGGAGATAAGATGAAGGTTCGTGTTTCGGAGGTCGATATGGATGCCCGCCGCCTGACTTTTACGGTGGCCTAGGGCAGAAAGGGCTTGACCCGTTCGATCTGTTGTCAGAGACTGCCCCCCTTTGTAGGAAAATTCATCAATTGAGGTGTTAAGCATGGGTACAGGAAGAAAATTCAATAAAGCACCAGTATCTCGACCAAAGAAGAGTGTTGGAGAGCGTACGCGTCGCGTGGCAACGCAGCGGAAGCGTCTTGTAGCACGCGGCATGGATGAGGAAGCTGTTCGCAAGCTCAACACAAAACAGATCCGTGAGCTTCTCATGGAGACGGCGAAGGCTACGGCAAGTGCCTGATTTTGGCCAACACCTGCATTCTCTTGGAGTGCAGCGTGACGGCTAAGGGCGACATTGTCGCTCAGAATGGCCAGGGCCAGTGGCTGCGCTTTCGTAATCCGAAGCGTGTTCATGTCGCAACGGAAGTGTGCGCTGTGGCGGATGTGCTTTCTGACGTAGATGCCGCCATTGCTGGCGGTATCCCCGTCGCTGGGTTTGTGGCGTATGAAGCCGCTGGTGGTATTGACCCGTATCTCATTACGCATTCCACAGATGCTTGCCCGCTTGTCTGGTTTGGTGAGTATTCCGAACCAGACATTTTAGAGCATCTTCCCGAGCCCCAGCAACCGCCGCCAACGCTTTCGTGGCATCCGTCGATCACAGATGCTGACTATGTGGCAGCCATTTCTCGTATCAAGCAGTACATCCTCAGTGGGGACACCTATCAGGTGAATTTCACCATCCGGATGCAGTGCCGGAGTGTTGGAGATCCGTACTCCCTTTTCTATCGCCTTCAAGCATCTCAGCAGGCAGAGAATGCGGTCTATCTTGACCTTGGCGATATGGCCATTTGTTCTGCATCCCCCGAATTATTTTTTACGGTTGATGGCAAACAGATTCTTATGCGGCCGATGAAGGGAACAGCCCGTCGAGGCACGACGGCAGATGATGACAGGCAGCATGTTCAGGCGCTTTTTAAATCCCAGAAGAATCGTGCTGAGAATGTGATGATTGTGGACATGATTCGCAATGACATTGGTCGTGTTGCAGATCCGGGGACGGTTCGTGTGACGCGACTGTTTGATGTCGAACGTTATCCCACCGTAAATCAAATGACGTCTACTGTGGTGGGTATGACTTCGGCATCGCTGTCTGAGTTGATGCATGCCTTGTTTCCCTGTGCCTCTATCACTGGGGCTCCCAAAGTGCGAACGATGCAAATCATCAAGGAAATAGAGACAGAGCCCAGAGGGATCTATACCGGAACGTTGGGTTACTGGCTGCCTGGTAGAAAAGCACGATTCAATGTTGCTATTCGTACGGTGGCCGTTGACAAGGTTACAGACGACGCTACTTATGGGGTGGGGGGCGGTATTGTTTGGGACTCTGTTGACCATCATGAGCTGGCAGAGTGTCTCACAAAGGCGGATGTTCTCAATGCACCATGGCGACCCTTTTCAATTTTGGAGACTCTGCTTTGGACATCCTTGGATGGGTTCTATCTATTGGATAGGCATATTGACCGTGCGAAGCAATCTGCCGATTATTTTGAATACTGCTTTGATGAGGTGGCGATGCAAAAACAGCTTGCTGATGCGGTTAAAGAATGTGGTGCAGGCGCGTGGCGCGTGCGGTGGCTACTCGCTCGAGATGGTGAAGCCATGACGGAATTCTCAGCGTTAGATCTTGATCGGCAGCGTCCCCTGCGGGTTGGTGTTGTTGTCGACGCTTGTGTCTCGACCAATGTCTTTCTTTATCACAAGACTACGAATCGCACCGTTTACGGGGATGCTTTAGAACAGTGCCCTGACTGCGACGATATCCTTCTCATAAATGAGCGTGGTGAGGTGACAGAATCAACAATTGCAAATGTGGTCATTGAGATTGAAGGTGAGCGCATTACCCCGCCTGTGTCCTCTGGCCTATTGGCTGGAACGTTCCGCGGTGAATTGATTGAGCAAGGTGAGATCCGTGAGGGAATTGTCACCTCGCAGATGCTTGCTAAAGCAGATTTTGTTTTCTTGATTAACTCTGTTCGCAAGTGGATCCCTGTGACGATCATTGGTCTGCAATGATTTTCAGAAAAGTTCTACTGGACTTGCGGTTCAGATTTGCCAGACTGTCTGCGCTGTGAATTCAGAGTGGTCAAGTGCAATTGAGGCGAGGGTGGGATAGCGAGGTGATCGCCTCGGTTAGGTTCCTTTAAGGAATTTCGTTTCATGTTAAAGTTAGTATCAGAAATTTGGAGACGCCGCGAGTTGCTCTGGATACTTGTGGGGCGAAATCTTAAGCTTCGCTACAAACATTCTGTTTTGGGCTTCTTCTGGTCGCTGCTGAGTCCGCTGCTTCTGATTCTGATCTATGCGACTTTTGCGGCCATTCTCAAGTTTAACGTGGGACGCCCCAACTATTTGCAGTTTCTCGTCATTGGCATCGTCATATGGCAATTTCTGTCGATGTGCCTGAATGATTCACTAAATACGATTCTAGGGAGTGCGAATCTTGTCAAAAAGACGGCATTTCCTCGCATCATTCTTCCGCTTTCGATGGTCTTGGCGAATCTTGCAAATTTTCTGCTGACATGGATAGTTCTGTTTCTCTACCTACTCTTCTCTGGAATGCACTTTCAGCATATCGAATTCCTTGCTGTTGTGTTACTGGCGCAAACCGCACTATGCCTTGGGCTGGCGTTGTTCCTTTCGACCTGTAATGTATTCTTCCGGGATACTGAGCATATTCTTGGCGTGGGTACATTGGCGTGGTTTTTTATGACCCCGATCTTCTACCCGTTGAAGGATCAGCTCGCCTTCCTTCCTGATCGACTGGAATGGCTGGCGTTCTTCAACCCAATGACTGGGGTCATGTGGGGATATCGTACCGTTCTGATGGCTGATAAAATTCCCGATGTATCGGTGCCGCTATGGTTTCCCTCTATTTCAGCTGCCGTTTGCTTTGTCGTTCTTGGTATAGGTCTCGTCGTTTTTCAAAAACTCCAGAGTCGCTTCGGAGATGAACTCTAGTGCAAGGACCATTGTAAATGTCGGAACACCCAGTCATCGAAGTTGACCATGTCAGCAAGCATTATCGCCTGACGGGCGGGGCGCGCAGTCTTAAGGCTATGGCGCTTGAGATGCTGCGTCGCAAGACGTCCGGTGTCAAAATCCTCCGGGCTTTGGATGATGTCAGCTTTTCTGTATTCCCCGGCGAAACGTTGGGTATTATCGGTTCAAATGGTGCGGGCAAGAGTACGCTACTATCCCTGCTTACCGGAACCATTCAACCCACAGGGGGAAAGATTCAAACGCGTGGGCAGATGTCATCGTTGCTGGAACTTGGCGCTGGATTTCACCCGGACTTGAGTGGCCGTGAAAATGTGTTTCTCTATGGGGCCATTATGGGGCTTTCTCGCAAGCAAATGCAGGAACGCTTTGATGCCATTGTCGCTTTTGCGGGCCTGCAAGAATTTATTGACCAGCCTGTAAAACATTATTCCTCCGGCATGTATGTCCGTCTGGGATTTGCTGTTGCTGTTGAAGTGGATCCGCAGATTCTATTGATTGATGAGGTGCTTGCTGTAGGCGACTCCGCGTTTCAGAAGAAGTGCCTTGATAAGATGCAGGAGTTTCGTACGCAGCACAAAACCATGCTTATTATTTCGCACGATTTGCAGACGATCCAAAAGGTCAGCGATCGCATTCTTTTGCTGGATCAAGGCAAAATTATTGGGTTGGGGGAGCCCGAGGCAATGGTGGAGACCTATGGTGGATTGAATCGCAAGCGCCATGCTGAAATTTTCCAACGCGAGTGGGGGACTGGCAGAGTTCGCATCACAGGTGTTGAGTTCCAAAATGGCGACGGGATAGAGACGGATAAATTTATGTGGGGTGGGGCATTGAATGCGATCGTGCACTATCGGGCCGAGGAACGCATTGAGCAGCCCGTGTTTGGCTTTTCCATCGCGGACAACCATGGTCGTGTTGTGCACGGAAGCAACACGCAAATTGAAGGCCTATCTATTCCCTTTGTTGAGGGGGAGGGGGCCGTCAGACTGCATCTTAACGATCTTCCGATGGCGCAGGGGCATTATCTTTTCTCATTTTCATCTCATTCTGAAGATCATAAGGAAAACTACCACCGCATGGACAACTGCTTTCCGATCGTCATTGAGTGCAGCAAAGAATTTGAGGGTTATGCTTATATGCCGTCTTCCTGGAGTATTGAATCGTGAGCTTACAATTGTCAGACATCACGTCGAATGCCACGTGTCGTGAGCGAATTCGTCAGGCCCTGGATGAGGATATTGCCACGGGGGATGCCACAACGCTTTCGCTTGTGCCTGAGGATGCAATTGTGGATGCTCACATTTTGGCAAAGGAAGGGTGCGTTGTCTCCGGTTGCCAAGTTGCCGCGGCGGTGTTCAGTGCATTGGACAGCGATATCCAAATTTCGATCGCAATCCCGGATGGGGGGCGAGCAAGCAGTGGGGAGACCCTCCTTTCCATGCGCGGACGCGCACAAACGGTCTTGACCGGGGAGCGTACGGCCCTGAACTTTATGCAGCGTATGACGGGGATTGCAACCCTTACAGCAACCTTTGTGGAGCGCGTCGCATCGTACTCATGCGTGATTCTCGATACCCGCAAAACAACCCCTTGCTTGCGCCTGTTCGAGAAGTATGCCGTTCTGTGTGGTGGCGGCACAAATCATCGTGTCGGCCTTTTTGATAAGGTTATGATCAAAGATAATCATCGCCGTCTCTGGCGGGATGGCGGGGATGGCGATCTCGCGGAAGCCGTAAAAACCGCCCGTCGGAACTGTCCTGATTTGGAGATTGAGATTGAGGTGGAAAGCGAGGCGGAACTGCGTAACGCTTTGATGGGCGAGCCGGAGTGGATTTTGCTGGATAACATGTCGCCAGTCATGATGGCGAAATGTGTGTCTGTAACGGCGGGCCGTAGCAAACTGGAAGCTTCGGGATGCATTACGCTTTCCAATGTTGAAGCCGCCGCGAAAAGCGGCGTTGATGCAATTTCATTAGGATGTCTCACGCATTCTGCACCATCAGTAGACCTCTCTCTGGAGATTTCAGAACTATGAGTTGCTTGGCAGTGGATGTTGGTAATACCAGTGCCGCACTTGGTGCGGTCTCAAAGAATGGCGTTCGGTGCGTTGAGCATGTAGAGGGTGGCATCGGTAATATTACTGATGTTGAGAAGGCGCTTGAGCGCATTCGGAAACGTTCGACGATCAAGGGCGTTATCCTGGGGTCAGTTGTGCCAAATGACAACATCCGCTGGATCAAACTTCTACGACGCGTTACGGGCCAAGACACATTTCTTGTATCGCACACGGCAAAGCTCTCTGTCTCGATTGATTATCCGAAGCCGACCAGTATCGGTGCAGACCGGTTGGCAAATGCCTGTGGAGCTGTCGCACGACATGGCTCTCCCGTCATTGTTGCGGACTTCGGAACAGCTCTAACGTTCGATGTTATTGCAGGGGGTGGGGTATATGTTGGCGGTGTTATTGCTCCTGGTCTCCCGTTGATGACCGACTATCTTGCCGACAGAACTGCACTACTACCGCTGATAAGCCTCAAAGGTCGTTGCCACAGCGTTGGGCGTAGCACAGAGGGGGCCATGCGTATTGGCGCGCGTATTGGTTATCGGGGTATGGTGCGCGAAATTATTGCTCATCTTATTGATGGTTTGGGTTCTAAGTCGGTGGCGTTGTGCGCTACTGGTGGTTTTGCCAAATGGGTGCTCAATGGTGCTCAAATGCCGTTTAGTGTTGAACCCAATCTTACCCTTGAGGGCTTGGGTCGGATTTTTGATCTAAATTGTAACCCTTAACCCACGACCTCGATTTTGAACCGTCTCATGGCCTTTTCATCCTGTGCCTTCGGCCCCATGCAGTTTAGCATCAGCTCCAAGTAGGTGTTCGCACGGAAGTTCTCAAGCTCAAAATCGACAAACCAATTCGCTTACTCATTGTTAACTCCTAATGTTCTATATCGTTGTTATTCGTTTAGAATTTCTCTGTAATTGACCGCACCAGCTGCACCCAACGTTTCAGTCTGGTGTTGTCACCTTCCAGCGTCTCTACATCTTTCAGGTGAATGTGCGGGAAACATCCCCGGCAGGCTTCGATGGCTTCGCTGACAATCCGGGTCACGAGATCTTCGTTGTATCCGCAACACACCATGTCGGCGGGGTTGGGCCGCCAGGAAATCACGTAGTCCTGGCCGATCTGTTCAGCGCATTTTGCCACATTCGCAGTTGGGGCAACTGCGATACTGCGCAGATTGGTGAACGTGCGAAGCATGTCGATCTTCCGGGTCAGATCCTCGCAGCAACCGTAATGAATCAGCCCAAAATGCTCCATGATGGGTCTCTGGTATTGCGCCATGAATTCCTCGTGGAACGCTGGCGAGATCAAGGTGTATTCCTGGGCCGCCACAAATCCAAAAAGGTCTTTCCGTTTACGCGGGCCGCTGTTGGGACAGGGATCTTCCAGAGAATCTGTGTAACACTCGGCCTGATTTAAGCCAGAGGTCATGCTGTAGTCACCAGCCTCTTCGGCGGTCTGGTTGTTGGCCAGAATTCCGTCGCGCATAAACGCCAGCAGACGATGGAGTTCCTCGGGGTATTCGTACATATCCATCATGAGCGTTTCGAGCCCCCGCAGTTTGGCGAGACTCGTGGAAATATCCCCTGCGGCCCCGTTGAGTACAGGCGTTCGACTGACGTCGATTGGCAGAATATCCCCTACGGCTTCACTGAGAACTTCCAGGTTGCGTGCCGTGTCTTTCTCATCTATTTCGTGCGGGGTCCACGTGAGCTTTTCCATGTCATCCCAATTGGTAAGCGGCGGATCGAAACTCGCGGCACCACCTTCCATATCGGAAGCATGCATCGCTTCGTTTACGCCCCAACAACCGCCCCAAACGCCTTTGACGCTGGCACGCATGGTGAGCCAGGAATGCTGGATCAGATCGTCGCCTACTTCTTCGTGATTGAATATCTGCAGTCGCAACGCGCGTTCATACTGTTGCAGGAACGGTGATTCACACTCCATTGTGCCTTTGCCCCAAAGCTGGTCACACCACACGTTCCACATGCCGTAAGTCGCCAGAATCGGGATCCGCGTTGGCTTCAGCGATAGGTGGTCGCGCCAGAGCCGTTTCTTCTCTTCCTGAACCGGCAGTTCGGCAATGTCTCGGTATCGCTCGGCCAGACCTCGCATGATGTCTTTGTCTTTCTGTTTCACAGTGCTTTCTCTTTCTTTGGTTCTTCTGGAATTTTCGGGGTGTTCTTCCATTTCCCGTTTAACTGTTCTTTTTAGGCTAACCCCTCTTTGTGTTTCGGCTTCGATACGAGTCCTGCGTACGTGCCCTGGACCCAGTCACGGAAACCGCAGTCGCCAATGTTAAGGGGACGATGCATCGCCTAGCCCTCAATCCTCCATGTCTGGTTCCAGGCCCCATGCAACTCGACTCTCAGCGCGCGTGCCATACCGAAGAGGTTTTTCAGCGGAATTATTTATCACGGTCTCTGACCCCGCCAGCACGAATCTCTATCCACTTTGTACCACGCACCTCCACATGCTTGGTGGCTCTACACAATAGAACTTATGCAAGAGATGAATAGTCTATGCCACCGGCGGCACCCTTGTCAAATACAGAAAAGAAGCAAAAAAAGATAATCGAGACGGCGGCCTATTTCCGGGCTGAGGCGTGAGGCAGATCTAGAAAAGGTTTTATAATCGAGTCCATTGGTGGCAGAATTCCGTGTGTTATCTTTGTGGGGGAGAGATTCATGGGAAGTGAAAATAGATTGGCGCACGCGACCGTTTATGATGTGGCAGAAACGGCAGGGGTGTCAGTGCGCACGGTTGGCCGGTTCTTCAAAGCTCCGTTTAAATTGGCCGAGGCCACGCAGGAACGGGTGCGTGAAGCCATATCCGAACTCGACTACCGACCCAATGTCTATGCCCATCGGATGAGCAGTCGAGAACAGAACGTGCTGGCGGCAATGGTCTTTTTCGCAAACGGGCACCCCCTCTCCGATTTACATCGTCTCCTGCTTGGTTTTGTCAGTCGCAAACTCTGTGCTTCGGGTTGGGATCTGCTCCTGATTGCGGTGGATTGGGAAAATGAAGCGCGGGTGATCAAGGAAAGCGTTCGCCAGCACAAATTCGACTCGCTCCTCTTGCTCTCCATGGTGACGGGCAAGATGCAGGCAGAGTTGGCCAAGTCCGGTATGCGTGTTGTGACGATAGATTGGATGCCGGACAGGACGAATGCGTCCTATACGTATGTGGGTATTGACTACTTCCAGTCGTCATATGACTACACCATGGCATTGCTGGCTAAAGGGTACCGGCGGATCGGGTATGTGGCGCCAGATACTTTCCATGCACGCGCCGCGGGGGCTGCACAAGCTGTGGCCGACTTTGGTTCGTCTGCCGAGTATATTTCCATCCCTGTCGATGGCGCCGTGGGGCTTGGCGAACAGGGCGACCTGGCTGTAGCGGCGTTGTCTGGATTGAACGACGCGCCCGATCTCCTCTATTGCTACAGCGATATGCTTGCCCTTGCCGTAATGGCATCCCTCCAGTCGGCTGGGCGACGGGTTCCAGAGGACGTGGGCGTGGCGGGGTTCGACGGTAATGAAATGGCGGCAGTGTCATGCCCGACGCTGACCACTATGGTGCAGCCTTGGGAGCAGATGGCCGCTCAGGCGGTGGATCTGTTGCTCGCGAGTGGAGAGACCGATACAGGGGCACAGCAGAAGATCATGTTGCCCACAACGATCCGGTGGGGGGAGTCATGCTGAGGTACACAGGACAGAAATGGCCAATAGGAAAGAGGAATTGTGTGAGAGTTTCTGCGAAAACGGGCATGATGATTCGATCACGAGATTGTTTGGGCGCATGGAGACCGTGTAAGGTTGAGTATGAATTGAACCCAATCTTTCCCTTGGGGGTTTGGTACGGATTTTTGATCTAAATTGTAAGTTAACTCACGACCCTGTTTGGGGCGTGTTGAACTCGGAGATACATCACATGCAGGATAATCGTTTTGCAGTCGTTATGGCAGGGGGGCGAGGCGAACGCTTCTGGCCCCTGAGTACGTCTAAGCGCCCCAAGCAAGTGCTTTCCCTTGTGGGTGGAAGACCGATGCTGGCACAAGCTGTTGAACGTCTTAAAGGGTTCATCCCTCCGGAGCGCGTAATCGTTATTACGAATGCATCACTTGTGGACGTCTCACGCGAAGCGGTTCCTGAACTTCCTGCAGAGAATATCATTGGCGAACCGTTTGGTCGGGATACGGCGGCCGCATGTGCGCTTGGTGCGGCTATTGTGAAGGCTCGGTGTGAGACGGGCAGCTTTTGTATTCTCACGGCGGATCATGTGATCAAAGACGTGAAAATTTTTCAGCAGACGCTTGATGAAGGGTTTACGCTTGCCGAGGCCGATGACAGTCTTGTGACTATTGGCATCACTCCAACTTTTGCGAGTACGGGATTTGGGTATATCGCATGCGGGGATTCCATTGAGACAGAGGGATCTGTTTCATTTCGCAAGGCGGAACGGTTTGTCGAAAAGCCGGATGCAACGACGGCGCAGCAATATGTGGACTCAGGCAACTACTTTTGGAATTCCGGTATGTTTATCTGGTCCGCGTCCACGCTGCTTAAAGCCCTAGGTGCGTATCAACCCTCTCTGTTGGCAATGGCTGAAGCTATGCAAGGCGTGGTGGATCGCGATAGCTTTGATACCTGTCTAGCCGTGGAATACGAAAAGCTGGAGAAAATATCCATTGATTATGCTGTCATGGAAAAGGCCGACAACATTGTAACGGCCAGTGGAACGTTTCGCTGGTATGACGTGGGATCCTGGCCTGCGCTTGAGGATCACTTTGAAAAAGATTCGGCATCAAACATCGCCATTGGAGATTGTAAGGCCTTGGATGCAACCGGAAATGTAGTGGTGTCGGAGAACCACCTGACCGCATTGATTGGCGTACACGACCTCGTGGTGGTTCAAGCCAAAGGGGTCACAATGATCTGCCCGAAAGATCGAGCTCAGGAAGTGAAGGCAATGGTTCAGCTGCTCGATGCCGATGGTGGCTACGCTGGTGTTTTGTAGTGCGGTCGCTCGGCATTGACTACGGTGTGAGACGGGTGGGAGTGGCGATCAGCGATCCGCTCAATTCTATTGCCATGGGAGTGGCGACACTTCAAGTCAAAAGCATGAAAGATGCCGTTACAAAGGTAAGCGAAATCTGCCACGAAAAGAATGCCTCGACGATTGTCGTTGGACTCCCGCTCAATATGAATGGGACCATTGGCCCGATGGCGGAAAAGGTTGAACGCTTTGTTGAGCAACTCAGGGAGGTCACAGGGATTGAGGTGGTGACCAGCGATGAACGCCTGAGCTCGGCAATGGCTGAACGTACCCTTTTGGAAGCGGACATGAGCCGCCAAAAACGCAAAGGTGTGATTGATAAACTCGCGGCTCAAGTGATTCTGCAAGGCTATCTTGACCGTATCGGATTTGAACAACTATCGGATATGACTGAGGATGAGTCGGTATAAGATAACAGTAGGGTATGATGGCACTCACTACTGTGGGTGGCAGGTTCAACCGAATGTCGTGACGGTTCAGGGATGTCTGGAAACCGCGTTGCTTCGTCTTGAGGAGCAACCCGTCAAGGTGCATGGGAGCGGTCGGACAGATCAGGGTGTACATGCGGTCGGACAGGTTGCCCACTTTGATATTGAAAAGCCTTTTACAGAGCAGACTCTCTGGAGCGCGCTCAATGCGCTAATCCCAGATGACATTCGCGTGATGCGGGTGGACTCTGTTCCCTTTGCGTTTCATGCCCGCAAGCATACGCGTGACAAAACGTATCGGTACTTTATCTGGAATCGCAAGAATATGCCGCCGACTTTGCGTTTATATCAATTGCATGTTCCCGAGCGACTCGATATTGATGCCATGCGAGAAGCGGCTATGCAGCTCCAAGGGCAGCATGATTTCGCGGCATTCACATCAAATTCCAGAGTGGTTGTTGAGGACACGGTTCGAAATCTGTTTGAGCTTCAAGTGCGAAAATCGGGAAGCGAGATCACGATCGTTGTACGTGGCGATGGGTTTCTCTACAAAATGGTCAGAGCCCTGACGGGCTGGCTTCTGCGGGTGGGGAAGGGAGAGGCTGATCCCTCAGAGACGGAGCGCATCCTGCAGTCAAATGTCCGCACTGCCCGTGTCCCCACCGCCCCGGCACGTGGCTTGTTTCTGTGGAATGTGAGATATCAAAAAAAACGAGAACAACGTTAGGACGTAATGATGTCAAATGAAACAGAGGATTTAATTCAGAAATACAGAATTAAGCCGAACTCAAAGTTCCAGATGAAGGATATTGATCCTCAGTCAAAAGATGGCGTCAAGGATAGAGAGACCTGTGAGGTTAAGTTTGCAGAGATGAGTCAGCGAATGGTTGAACTTCAGCAGGTTCTATATGCGGAGAATAAGCATTCCCTGCTGATTGTTCTTCAGGCGATTGATACAGGCGGAAAAGATGGAACCATCCGTCATGTTTTCGGTCCGCTGAATCCTCAGGGAGTACGGGTTCACAGCTTTAAGGCTCCTACAGCAGAAGAGCTGGGGCATGACTTCCTGTGGCGCATTCATAATCGGGTTCCACAGAAAGGGATGATCGGCATTTTCAACCGATCACACTATGAGGATGTGCTTGTTGCGCGCGTTCATGACCTTGCACCCAAGAGCGTTATTGAGGCGCGTTACGAACACATAAACGCATTTGAGAAATATCTCTCTGATAATGGTGTTACGATTCTGAAATTCTGTTTGCATATCAGTAAAGAAGAACAAAAAGAGAGACTACAATCGCGGCTTGACCGATCGGACAAGCATTGGAAGTTTAGTTCAGCAGATTTGGCCGAGCGTAAACTTTGGGATGAGTATCAAAAAGCCTTTGGAAAAGCTGTTTCAGAATGCAGTACAAAGTGGGCACCCTGGTATGTAATTCCTTCCAACAGAAAATGGTATCGTAACTGCGTGATTTCTGAAATCGTCGTGAATGCGCTTGAGGAGCTGAAGTTAGAATTTCCTCCCCCCGAGCCCGGACTTGATAAAATTGTGATTGAGGATTGAGGCGATCACTCGCGACGTTAACCTTGTTTTGACAGTAAGGTGGAGTCTGTCCCCGTGGTGCTTTTTATCTGCGTATCCCCCCTTTTCGGTTGCGTAGAGAATGGGTTGAGTATAGCGTTGCGCTTCATCCTCAAATGAAAGGTTACGCACAATGTCTTCATTTCTTATTCCTGTCCGTCGTTACAAATCCCTTCCGGGAACTTTCCAGCTGCCCAATAGGGTTGAATTGAGCAGTTCTCGTGATGCGGATCGCGTTGCGTTGGAAGGTCTACAGGCGCATCTGCGGCGCGAGCTGAAGCGATCTTCCCGGGTGGTGTGGACGGGGACAGACACAGGAACGGTGCGGCTTGTCAGGCAGGCGAGCGTGAAGGGAGTCGAAGCGTATCGTCTGACCGTCTCCGAAGGCGGCATCGAGATTTCGGCGCGGACGGATGCGGGTGCATTCTATGGGGTCCAGACGCTACAGGAACTGATTACGATGCACGGCGAGCGGCTGCCGTGCTGTCATATCGAGGACTCTCCAGATTTTGAGCGACGGGCGGTTTACTACGACTGTGCACGTGGCAAGGTGCCGACGGTTGATACGCTCAAGGCCCTGGTGGAGCGGTTGGCGCGTTGGAAGATCAACGAGTTGCAACTTTATATTAAGAACACCTTTACCTGGAAAGCGCATCCCAAGTTGAGTCGCGGATTCAGCCCGTTCACGCCGGATGATATTCTTGATATCCAAGCCCACTGCAAGCGCTATCATATCCGTTTTGTGCCGTCGCTGGCGACGCTGAGCCACAGCGAGCTGGCGTTACAGCTTCCAGAGTACCGGCATTTGGCCGAGTTGCCGGGTTTCAACGGTTGGGAAGGAGGCACCATGCTGTGCCCAACTGATCCCAAGTCGTTCCGTTTTGTGGAGTCACTTTACAGCGAATTCGTGCCGCTGTTTGAGGCGGAAGACATCAATGTCTGCTGCGACGAGCCGTGGGAGCTTGGAAAAGGACGCAGCAAACGCGTAGCGGACCGTAGGGGTTCGGGTCCGGTCTACTTTGACTTCCTTAAGAAGGTGCACATGCTCTGTGAGCGCCATGGCAAACGGATGAATGCCTGGGGCGACATTGTATTGAAGTACCCCGAGTTGATTCCGGACCTTCCCTCGGACATCGTGATGCTGAACTGGGATTATGCGGCCGATGCGAAGCGGATGGCGCGTACCTCGGAATTCGTCAAGGCAGGGCAACCCGTCATGGTCTGTCCCGGCACGAGTTGCTGGCAGAGACATGGCACGGATATGCCCGTCGCGATGGAGAATGTGGCGCGATCGGCCGTAATCGGTCGGCGGTGTAAGGTGGAGGGGATGCTCAACACCGACTGGGGTGACTTCGGGCACCGCAATCCGCTGGGCGTCAGTTTTCACGGCTATGCGCATGGCGCTGCCCATTCCTGGAATGGACGTGCTGTTGATGAAAAGACCTTCACCGACACCTTTGCGTTCCATGTATTCGGTGATTCAGGCGGCTTGGGGGATGCGCTGCGGACGCTGGGTTCCACAGGGCATATTGTGGGGGATTCCACCTGCCTCTACCACGCACTGGTTGAACCGCTGACCCCGCCGCTGCCGCGTTTTCTGAAGACCTTCCGGCGTGTCCCTATTGTCTCGCATTACCCTGCTCAATTCCCGGACGCGATTGCTCGTGCATCACGCGAGGGTCTGCAACGCGTCATGGATACGCTGCGTGCCCCCGGTTTCTGGCCGAATCCTGCGCGAAAGCTGGATGCCTTTGACAAGCAGGCCTTGCTCGACTGTCGGTTGGCGGGCGAAATGGACATCCTTGCTGCTCAGCGCGCGCTGTTGGGGCAGCGCTTGCGGTCCGGGGAAGCGGTGCGGTCAAGCGAGCTTGAGGCCTGTGCCGATCTTGCGTCTGCGGTGGCAACCATGTTTGAGTGGCTCTGGCTTACCCGCAATCGCCCCTCACGCCTGAAGGATAACCTGAAACTCATGTCTCTCGCAGAGGCGGATGCGCGCGAAATGGCCCGGTGATAGGGACTGCGGTGCAAGCCCCTCGGACCATGTTCTGTCACAGAACTATTTTGCATTTTGAGGGAGCCAAGAGTCATCCATTATAGGCGAGGTCAAGAGACAAAAGGTCCCCATGTGTGATTTCTCGGTATCGAATGGGGCGGAATGTGCGGATGCTGGATCGGTCCGAAATTTCAGGGCGGAAGCAAAACGAGCTATCATGCGATCTTCGGCGTGGGCAAGTGGGGAATGCTCTACAAATAGCTCAAGCAAAAGAATCGACGCAAAAATACTTTACGGTCTCAAAGTTAAAGACCTAAGAATCCTTGGATGCCGGTCATAATCATCTGGGCGGCCAGCGCGGCCAGCACCAGCCCTGTCAGTTTGCTGAGCATGACAATTCCTCTGGTGCCCAGCCGATGGTAGATGAACGCGCTCATGAGGAGAACTGCGCCGATACAGGTGACGACACAGAGTAGGGCGAGGCACCCAACGGTTTTGGTCGCTAGATCATCCAATTCCGCGCCCATCACGAGGAGTGTACCCGTGGTGGCGGGGCCCACAATGATGGGCATCGCCATCGGCACCACGGCGACATCGTTGTCAGACCTACTTCTCCCGCGCGAACGGCCAGGTCATGATGCCGCCTTCCATGACTTTGACGTTAGTCCAGCCGTGGGCTTCAAGCAAGCTTTCGGCTTCGTATCCGCGAAGCGAAATCTTGCAGTAGCAGATGATCTCTTTGCTCTTGTCTTCAGGAAGCTCATTCATGCGCTTGCGCAGTGCACCGAGCGGGATAAGGACTTCGCCTATGCCGAGGCGCATCTGGTCGAATTCGTCTGGGCCACGGGTGTCGAGTATAAAGCAATCTTCACCGGCATCAACCTTCGCCTTCACGTCGCGGCACGATATGCCGGTCATGCGGGATGTCATCTTATTCTCTAACACATGAGCCGTAGCAATGAAGTTGTCAATGGCGGGCGAGAAGGGTGGGGCATAGGGCAGGTCTGCCACCGTCAAGTCTGTGATTGTGAGTCCTCCTTGCAGAGCCATGGCAGCGGATGCAATCCGCTTGCTGACATCACCGGGGCCAACACACTGCACGCCAAGAAGTTTTCCGGTCGATTTTTCGGCAACCATTTTCATCACCAGGAGCTTGCCTCCCATGAACCCGGGCTTGTCGGGTGAAGCACTGACGACATTGACGGTTTCGAAACCAGCCGCTTTCGCGTTACGCTCGGAAAGGCCTGTTGCCCCCGCGCCGAAATCGAACACTTTGCAGATGCCGGTTTGGAATGTTCCGGGAAAAGTGACGGCAGGTCCGTTGACTACGTTTTGTCCCACGATGCGACCTTCCAGATTGGCCAGATCCCCGTAGGGAGCGTGTACGTTCTTGCCTGTAATGCGATTGGGGATTTCGATGCAGTCACCCGCCGCATAGATATCCGGGTCGGAGGTCTGTAGGAATGCGTTGACTGTAATGCCGCCGCGCTCGCCGACTTCAAGACCCGCCTCTGCGGCAAGCTTGGTGTTGGGGCGCACGCCCGTGGCGACAACCGCCAAGTCGCAAGGCATCTCCGTGCCATTCTTTAATTTTACGCCTGTCAGCTTGCCATCTGTGCCGAGAAATTCGGCCACCGGATTTTCGGTAATGATATGCGCCCCTTTGGCTCGCATATGATTTTCGACGAGCTTCGCCATTTCCCAGTCGAGAAACATCAGCACTTGCGGCAGCATTTCAACAACGGTGATGTCAATATTAGCCAAGTGTAGTGCTTCGCAGGTTTCAACGCCGATCAGACCCGCCCCCACAACTACCGCTTTCTTAATTGTGCCGTCATCACGGATCTTGCGCAAATAGTCGGCATCTCGCATGGATTGCAGTGTTGTGATGCCTTCAAGATCGGTGCCTGGAACTGGGGGCATTAGGGGAGTGGCTCCCGTGGTGATTACCAGCTTGTCGTACGGAATTTCCGACGCTTCGCCCGTTGCCACGTGGCGTGCGGTAACGGTTTTCTGGTCACGATTGATTGCGATCACCTCTGTCTCGGTAATGGCCGTGATTCCCTTGGCGTTCAGAAAGAAATTGGGATTACGCGTTACCCCTGTTGGCGTGCAGAGCAATTGATTGCGATCATCAAAGAAGCCGCCCACGTAGTAAGGATATCCGCACGATGCCATTGAGAGATCCGGAGATTTTTGGATGATCGTTACCTCGGCGTTCTGATCCATCCGCCGTGCCTTCGCCGCGGCTTTGGGACCCGCTGCCGAACCGCCGATTACAACAATACGTTTTGCGTCGCTCATGGTTTCTCCTTTTGATTCAATCAATTTTCAGGACATCGTGAATGTGAGATTCGAGGCAGTTAAAGAGTTGTAGAAAGGCGCGGGTGCGTAGGGAACAGTATTTTACGTTTCCCTCACGGCGCATGGTGATCAGTCCCTGTGTTCGTAGGATACTCAGCTGACTGGACATAACCGATTGACTGCAATCCAATTCGGCAAACAGCTCCGACACGGTCTTCTCACTATCTGCCAGCAATTCAATTGCACCAAGGCGAACAGGATGGGCCATTGCTTTGAGGACTGCTGCTGCAGCATTTCTCTCATTTGGTCTCATACACCGTCCCTGAAATATGATTAGCACTTTAGCACAGTGCAATATTGGAATGTCGTAAAGTATTGTTTGGGCACTCGTTTGTCAAGCTTGTCAGTAGTTGGCCTTTCATTGATCTTTCGCATGCGGTACGATCTGCGCATCGTCAATCAACAACGAGGCGAAATATGTCAAAGGAAAAGCACGAGAAGCGCAAGAAGTTGGACAAAAAGTTCTATGAGAAAGAGCTGGCGCGGTTGCAGATCGAGCTTGTGAAGCTCCAGGAGTGGATCAAGCAGAAGGAACTCAAGGTTGTCGTGGTATTTGAGGGGCGGGATGCGGCGGGTAAGGGCGGGGTCATCAAGCGTATCATGCAATATCTCAACCCACGCGTATGTAATGTTGTCGCCCTGCACACGCCGACGGAGCGCGAAAAAGACCAATGGTTTTTTCAACGCTATGTGGCTCATCTTCCCGCCGCAGGTGAGATGGCGCTCTTCGATCGTAGCTGGTACAATCGTGCCGGTGTTGAACGGGTCATGGGGTTCTGCACCGAGACGGAATACCGTGAGTTTTTCCGCTCTTGTCCGGAGTTTGAGCGTATGCTGATAAGGTCAGGAATCGTCCTGATCAAGTATTGGTTTTCGGTGAGTGACGAGGAGCAGGAGCAGCGTTTTAAGGCTCGTCTGGATGATCCGACGAAGCGCTGGAAGTTGAGTCCGATGGATGTGGAATCACGTTCCCGTTGGATTGAATACTCTAAAGCCAAAGATGAGATGTTCAAGTACACCGACATCAAGCAGGCACCGTGGTATGTTGTCAATGCCGATGATAAGAAGCGGGCCAGGCTGAATTGTATCAAGCATCTGTTGAGTATGATTAAGTATAAGGATCTCACGCCGGGGCCGATTGAGCTGCCGCCGCGCCAGGACGACAAGGGCTATGAGAGACCCCCAATGGAAGACCAGACCTTTGTGCCGGACGTTTTCTGATTCCCTGAAAAAGATAATAAGGCAAAGAATGGAGTCAAACGGTGGGATGCCAGAAAGGAAAATCCACGCACAAAGAAGAAAATAGAAAATTTTGAGTGCAAAAAATGTGGTGCCGTGATTAAAAAAAAAGAAAGACAAGATTTGCAAGCCGAAGACGATCAAGGATGACTGATCGCTATTTTTGGGTTTTCGGGAAGTCTTAATACAGTGCTAACACAATAGACATAGCGTGTTGTGATCTGGAGGGTTAAAGTCGTGTCAAAAAAGAAAAACCGTTATGTGGTGGGTTTTGATCTTGGTGGAACCAAGATGATGGCCGTGGTCTATGATGAAGCCTGGAAGGGGTGTGGGCGAAGTCGCCGCAAGACCAAAGGTTTCAGTGGTGCTGTTGCCGGACTAGAACGAATCCGAGAGACGATCGACAGAGCGCTGGAAGAGGCGGGTATCGAGCGCGACGCGCTTGCCGGGATTGGCATCGGCGTGCCGGGCCCCCTTGATTCTGAGCGCGGCATCCTGTTGGAGCTGCCGAACCTGGGATGGCAGAACGTTGCCATCAAAGCTGAACTGGAGAAGGTCTTCAAATGCCAAGTGGTTGCCAGCAATGACGTCGACGCGGGCACATATGGCGAATACCGCTTTGGTGCTGGCCAGGGAAAGCGTTGCGTATTGGGTGTGTTTCCGGGAACCGGCATAGGTGGTGGTTGTGTCTATGACGGTGTGATTATTCGCGGGAAGGCCATCAGTGCAATGGAGATTGGGCACATGTGTGTGTTGCCTAATGGTCCGCTGTGTGGCTGTGGGCGCCGCGGGTGTCTTGAGGCCGTTGCCAGCCGCCTTGCCATCGCCCAAGCGGCTGCTGGCGCAGCCTATCGCGGGGAAGCACCTTATCTTCAGTCAGTGGGTGGGACGGATCTTACCAAGGTGCGTAGTGGCGTTCTGGCCAAGGCTATCGCCGAGGGTGACACAAGTGTCGAAGTCATCGTGCGTCGGGCCGCCGGTTGGCTTGGTGTTGGCATTGGCTCAGTCGTGAATCTGTTGGCCCCGGATGTTGTCGTGCTTGGCGGTGGGCTGGTGGAGGCTATGCCGG